>ENA-OOWN01001810-OOWN01001810.1-human-gut-metagenome-genome-assembly--contig:-NODE-1810-length-14526-cov-2.306130_pt1 | contig 14526 bp, 10 predicted proteins | sample MGYA00241406_ERZ501319 | MGnify/ENA primary metagenome ERZ501319 (study PRJEB25962, sample SAMEA2042734) | human gut metagenome | biome: human gut; feature: human-associated habitat; material: faeces... | reverse complement strand
TGTTACGAATACCATGTTGGCGTCCTTGATGATGTCTACGATCTCTTCTCTATTCTCCTCTACAGCGCTGGCACCGATCTCAGGCTTTGCACCAGCACCAAGACCCTTGGTAAGCTTCTCACCTATCTGGATCTTTGTTGTAGCTCTGCTGAGTGAAAGAGCCTGCTTATCTGTATTGATAGCGATAAGTTCCACTCCCTCAACATTCTCATCGATCATTCTGTTAACAGCATTGTTACCTGCACCGCCGACACCAATTACAAGAATCCTTGCCGGTGTTCTCTCGTCATTTGATTTTATCTCAAGCACGGTTGCATCCTCCTTATATACTTATTCTTTATCCATCAATCATTGTCATCTGCTCAAAAGCTGACCGTTTTATCGCATTAGTACCTATATAATACGATTTTTTATATCATTACGCAAGAAATTTTTTATTTATTTTCTTTAAAGATAACGTTCCTCTGCGATTCACTGTAATTCGACATATCAAGAGTTCCCTTTTTGCCCTTCACGCTCTCAAGTATACTCTCAAGATTCATGAATTTCGTCTCCAGGTTTTCACCGTCGCCAATCCTGATCTTTATTCCTTCCTTGTGAAGTATGAGATTCTGATCTGTGTCATAAGTAATCTTGTCTATCTGTATTCCGCTCTTGTAAATGAGCTGTGTCATAGTCAGTATCTCCTGGAAGAATCCCGAATCACCGACATCAAGCTTCTTTCCCTGCTCCACGCTGTCACTTGTAAGTCCCTCTATACAAGGAACATCATCAAGCTTTGCATCGGATATCTCGAGCACGATACCGTCGCCATCAAAATATGCATACTGATCGTTGTACTTTATGCAGCCCGCCATGGCCTTCTCGTACACCGTGATCTCTACTGAATTCCTGTTCACATATGTGACGTCTATCTTATCTATAAATGTTACATCCTGGGCAGGATTCAATCTGCTCTCAAGTATAAACAGCAGCGTATTGCCATAATCCTTACCGCCGGTCACGATATCGACCATCTGTTGGTCAGTGTAGTGATCAGTTCCGGTCACTTTTATGGACTTCAATTTATAACATGTACGTATGTATACAAACGCTATAGCACACAGCACCACCAGAATGAGAAGTATCTTGAGAACTATCTTGAATATCCTTGCCGCCTTCTCACGTCTCGCCTTTCTTCTGGCTAGTTTCTCCGCCTGCAGCTTCTTCTTTCTCTCTATCTCCTCCGGGGTAAGCTTTCTGCGCTCTTTTTTGCGTTTTTTCTTGTTCTTCTTTTTTGCAGCAACCGCCTGATCTTGCTTACGCCTGCGTCTCTCCTCAGATCTGCGGTTTTCTGCATCCTCTCTGCGCATCCGGTCATCCGGTCTGCGGCGCTCTCCATCAGGTCTCCTGCGCACCTGCTCATCTGGTCTGCGGCGCTCTCCGTCTGGTCTTCTGCGCACCTGCTCATCAGATCTGCGACGCTCTCCATCAGGTCTCCTGCGCACCTGTTCGTCTGTTCTGCGGCGACCTCCGTCTGGTCTTCTGCGCACCTGCTCGTCAGATCTGCGGCGCTCTCCGTCTGGTCTTCTGCGCGCCTGTTCGCCTGTTCTGCGGTGCTCCCCATCAGGCCTTCTTCGTGTCTGCTCATCCGTCCTGCGGCGCATATCTCCGTCTGCTCTCCGCTGTCCATTGCGGCTGTCTGTCTGCTGTCTTCTCTTATCAACCGGAACCTTGACCCTTCCGTCGAGGCGTTTTCCGGTCATGACATCCACATAGCCGCTTTCACGTCTGGTCTGCGCAACATCAACATTTCTGCTCATTCTATTTTTATTAACATTTCGTCTATTGTTATTTTCCATTCAAATCTTCCTTTAAAGGATCTGTCATATGTCTGTTTCGTCATACGAAATTCCTCTGGATACGGACATCACTATCCCCATCTCCATCAGAATGAAAATTATCGAACTTCCGCCATAACTGACAAATGGCATCGGCACACCTGTCGGCGGAATGGTATTCGTGACAACACTCACATTTATCAGCAGTTGGACCGCCACATGTGCCATCACTCCTGCTGTGAGCATGCTTCCAAATCTGTCTCTGGCATTCATGGCCGTCACAGCCATCCGCCTAAGTAATATAAGAAAAATGATAAGTATAAATGCCGCTCCGACAATTCCGAGCTCCTCACACACGACTGAGAATATCATATCATTATGTGACTCCGGAATAAACCCCATCTTTTGGACACTTCTCCCAAAGCCCACTCCAAACAGTCCACCGGAACCAACGGCATATAACGACTGAACCGTCTGATAGCCATCTGCGTAATTCTCAGGATCAAGCCATATCTTGACTCTGTTCGCCCTGTAGCCTGCGAACATTATGAAAAGCACACTCCCGACAACACCAAATATACCGATCAGAACAAAATGTCTGACCCTGGGGCTTCCCACAAACAATATTACAAAAAGGATTGCAAAACAGATTATAGCCGTGCTGAGATTCTCCACACCAATCAGGGCTATGGTGATCACGGGCAGGATCATTACCTTTATAAGGCAGCCCGGTCTGCACAGATTTTTGCTCTCCACAGCAGTCCTCGCCGAGGTGTAGATTATGATCGCCGTCTTGGCATATTCTGATGGCTGAAATCCTATAGGTCCAATATATATCCATCTTGCTGACCCATGGCTGGCCGTTCCTATTATCAGCACCACCACCTGAAGAACAAGTGATGACAGCAAAATGACCGCAGACAGCCTGAGCAGCCGCCTGTAGTCATATCTTGACACTATGTACATGGCGAGGATCGCCAGCAACATATAAAGTGCCTGTCTTTTAAAAAAGTACATCTGATCTCCGTACAGGTCGTACGCCCTGTAACTGCTCGTACTGTATATCATGGCAAGCCCAAATATCAGAATCATCCCCAGCGCCAGGAGCATGGTCACATCCACATATCCTCCCGGACACCGTTTTCGTGCATCTCTCACTCTATCTTCTGAAACCTCAGGACCTCCATGCAATCAGATCACTCCTTATAGCTTCTTACATACTCCTTGAACATATCGCCTCTCTGCTCGTAGTTGTCAAACTGTCCCCAGCTTGCACATGCAGGTGAGAGAAGCACCGCATCTCCGTCAACCGCATTCTCATGGCAATATGCTACCGCATCCTGAAGATTCTCCTCAAATATAATTGAGTTAAATCCATGTCTCTTGGCACAGTCAGCTATCTTCTGCGCAGTCTGGCCTATGAGAACGAGCCACTTTACCTTGCCGTCAAATGCCTCTATCCACTCGTCGTACTCTGAACCCTTGTCGTAGCCTCCACCTATGAGGAATGTAGGAGCCACCATGGCCTGTATTCCCTTTATGGCTGCATCAGGGTTTGTTCCCTTTGAATCATTGTAGTACGCAACACCATCAATGGTGTCAACATATTCTATTCTATGAGCAACAGCCTTGAATGATGTTGCAACATCTCTGATAACATCAACAGGGACTCCCATATAATATGATATTCCAACTGCTGCCAGAACATTCTCAACATTGTGAGCTCCCATGAGCTTAAGATCCTTAATGGCAAGTACATTGATCTTCTTATCGCCATCCTCGAGGATGATATCCCCATCCTCTACATATACTCCACCGGCCGGCTTCTCCAGTCTGCTGAAATATACTACATGGCAATGATCCTTTGCCTTCTCTCCCATGGCGCGTGTATGCTCATCATCATAGTTGAGGACTGTCACATCATCCATGGTCTGATTCTTTGTTATTGAAAACTTTACATTTCCATAATTCTCAAATGTATAATGCCTGTTCAGATGATCCGGAGTCAGGTTGAGTATTGCACTGACATTCGGATGAAAATCTATGACCGTCTCAAGCTGGAAACTGCTTATCTCTGCAACTGTGTCTGAATCATCGTCTGTTGTGTCACACAGCTCTGTGTAAGGTATTCCAATATTTCCCACAACGATGGTCTTGGCATTGTGTGCCTTGACTATCTCTCCCACAAGGGCTGTTGTCGTAGTCTTGCCGTTTGTTCCTGTTATGGCTGCTATCTTACCCTTACCATAATGGTATGCCAGCTCTATCTCACTCCAGATAGGTATTCCCGCATTTCTCACCACATCTGTAAATGGCGCATCAACAGGGATTCCCGGACTGATGACCATGAGCTGTGATGATGAGAGGGCATCCTCTCCAAGCTCACCGAGTTCTATCTGAACAAGCTCTGAATCGCCTGTCTTCTCCTTTATCGCCTCTATATCTCTGTCCTTGTTCTCATCGAACAGATAAACCTTTACTCCATGATTTACCAGAAGCTTGGTTGCACTGATTCCACTCTTTCCTGTTCCTGCTACTATCGCTGTATTGATCTCCATATCATTTCACCATGGTGCACCACTGCACCATTTTCTCCTTTCTACATTACAGAGCCAGTAAACCTACCACACAGAGGACTGCAGTCACTATAGAAAATATAGCAACGACCTTTGACTCAGGCCATCCCCCGAGCTCAAAATGATGATGTATAGGTGCCATTCTGAACACTCTCTTGCCTGTAAGCTTGAATGAAACAACCTGTATTATAACTGATAATACTTCAAGGAAGTATATGAAAGCTATTATAACTATGAATATAGGCATCTTGAGCATATACGCTGTTGATGCAACAAATCCACCGAGTGCCAGAGAACCTGTATCTCCCATGAATACCTTTGCAGGGTACACATTGTACACAAGGAAGCCAAGAAGGCATCCAACCGCTGCGCAGGCAACCGGAGCAACACCTGAGCCTGTTCCCACTGCTACAACCGCAAAGAATGTGGCTATGAGAACCGTGACTGATGACGCAAGTCCGTCAAGTCCATCTGTGAAGTTCGCACCATTAACTGTTCCAAGCACGATGAAGAACAACAGTATCACATAGAGTGTGCTGTTGAGCTGAACCGTCTTGCCAAGGAATGGTATTATGAACTCATTGTTGATATCTGAATACTTCTCTACATAATATGCAAATACTCCCGTAACGACTATCTGTCCGAGCATCTTCTGCCATGCGTGAAGTCCCATTGATCTCTTCATAACAACTTTGATGTAATCATCGATAAATCCGATAAGTCCAAATCCAAGTGTCACAAAAAGCACTGGAAGAACATCCGGATATTTTTTCATATAGATAAGTGTCGTGATAGTAAGTGACAGAAGGATTATAAGTCCACCCATGGTTGGTGTTCCAGCCTTCTTCAAATGTGCCTGTGGTCCGTCATCCCTGACAAACTGACCGAACTTGAGCTTCTTCAGGAACGGTATAACTATAGGGCACAGCACCACGCTGATACAGAATGCTATCACTACCGGTAAAACAATCTTTAAATCTAAATTCATTTTGTACTCCTTACCTGTCCGCACACTGCGGACTATGTATTTCTTAAACTGTTTTCAGACTGAGATAAATTTAATACTCATTTGTGGCTTTGTCAATTCCCAAATAGGGAAGAATGTTCAAAAAAATATCTCTCACAACAGGGGCTGCTATGGTTCCTCCATAATATGTTCCCACGGGCTCATCTATTAGCACGACCGTCAGAACCTGCGGATCATCCGCCGGCGCAAATCCTATAAAAGAAGATATGTATCTGCCTGTTCCTCGGGGAAGCTTCTCACTCGTGGCGGTCTTTCCGCCTATCCTGTAGCCCTCTATGGCACACTTTGATCCGCCGCCCTCGGCAACGACTGCTTCAAGCATCTCCCGCATTTTCTGTGATGTCTCCTCATCTATAACCTGTCTCTGCTCGTCAAATTCAATGGCTGTAATAGTTTCTTTACTGCTGTCTATTATCCTTTTTCCCAAATGTGGAGTTACCGTATGCCCTCCATTTACAACCGTGCAAACCGCAGATATGAACTGTATCGGTGTCACCTGGAACGACTGTCCAAACGACATGGTAGCCAGCTCGACCGGCCCGACATTTTCCTTCTTATGCATGATGGAGTTTGCTTCTCCAGGAAGGTCTATTCCGCTCTGACTGAACAATCCCAGCTTGTGATAATACTCGTACATGCCATCCACACCTGTTCTCTCGCCTATTTCCATGAAAGCCGGATTACAGGAATTCATGAGTGCCTCCCTAAGGCTCTGGCTTCCATGGCCCGTGGTCTTGCTGCACCTTATCCTTCTGTCCTCAACTATCTTATATCCCGGACAGAAAAAGCTTGAGCTGCTGTCAACCGCCCCCTTCTCGAGTGCGGCCGTCAGTGTTATTATCTTGGCGGTTGATCCCGGCTCATATGTGTCGCTTATCAGATAATTTCTCCACATATTGTTCAGCTCATCCATATTTCCGGCTGTAGGCAGCAACATGGATGTCCCGGATGCGCTGTTATTCCCCACTTTCTCTTCCCCTGTGTCTGTTTCTACATCGTTCTCTGGCTTAACCAGTTTGAACGGTTCGTTCAGGTTGTATTCCGGCACATCCACCATGGCATATATCTCGCCATTTTGGGGATTGATCGTTATTGCACACACCCTGTTTGCTTTTTTCTCGATCAGGACTTTCTCTGCAGCCTGTGTCACATATCTCTGTATGTTGAGATCCAGTGTTGTCACGAGATCATTTCCGGGAACTGGCTCTGTCCTGGTTTCTGAATACTCTGCCAGTTCTATCCCCCTTGCATCCGTGACCGCATTTATGCTTCCATTTGCCCCTGTGAGCACACTGTCATATGTCACCTCAAGGCCCAGTATTCCCTGATTGTCAGCACCGGTGAAGCCTATAACCTTCGATGCAAGGGTATCATATGGATAGCTGCGCTTGTAATCCTCGTCCACCTTGATCCCCGGAACAGCAGCCGCCTTGATCTTTTTTCCGGTCTCCTTGTCTACATTTGACGCTATGAGCTCCCTTGAGGATACCTTCTCCACCTTTTTCCTGATGTCTGCCGGGTCCTTATCCAGATATCTTGTAAGGAGCTCTGTGACCTCCTCCTCGTCCTCGATCTGGCTGTGTATCACGGATATTGAACACACCGCCTTGTTGTCCGCTATGATATTGCCATTTCTGTCGTATATCCTTCCCCTGGGAGCTTTTATGCTTCTCTCCCTCTCATGCAGGGAATCTGCTTTCTCACTATAATATTCTCCCCTGTAGAGCATTATGTATGCAAGGCGGCCAACTATAACTCCCAGCGCCAGGGCCGCCATAACGAACACAAACTTTATCCTCCGCCTGTTATAACTGTATACCTTCAACTCTTGAACCCGGACTTTTTTATTATCATATTAGCCGGACGCCTCATGTATTCGCCTATTCGTGTACAAATCTATCTCTGCATTAAAAAAGCACCGGAGATATATCTGCACCTTCGATGCTTTGGTTTACTGTGTAAATTATCATTCGCCGGAATAGTCCTCGTCACCGCTCCACGTATCCGTGCCGTCGCCTGTTCCGCTGTCATCCTCCCATGTATCGTCCGCCGTATAACTGTCGTCTGCCGTATCGTCATACGACGTGTCATCCGCCGATGTGTCGTCAGCATCCGATGTGTCGTCGGTCGATGTATCATCCGCTGATGTGTCCTCAGCAGCCGCATCCTCTGTTGCCGCCTCTGTATCTGCAGTCTCTGTATCCGTGTCAAATGCTGATGAGAGCGGCTCCTCCGTTCCGTCATAAGCCACATCATCTCCGTTTGTTGAGTATACATTCAGGTATGGAAGGAGATCCTGCATAACCTGATTGAACAGCTTTGCTCCTGCTCCTGATCCTTCCTGATCCTCAACATGAGGCTCATCAACTACAACGTAAAGCATGATCTGAGGATTCTCAACAGGGGTGAATCCTATGAATGACAGTACGTATTTTCCGTTTCCTCGAGGAAGCTTCTCGGCTGTACCTGTCTTACCACCGATGGTGTAGCCCTCTATTCCAGCCGCATATCCTGTACCTTCCTCAACAACCGCCTGGAGGTATGTCTTCATGTAATCCGACACTTCCTTGGATATGGTCTTTCTGACAAGCACCGGATCCATATTCTCAACCACATTTCCGTCTGAATCCAGAAGTCTCTTGACAACATGTGGCACATAATAATTTCCGCCGTTTATTACAGAACAGAATCCCGCTGCCATCTGGATCATGGATGTTGTAACACCCTGTCCAAATGAAGATGTCGCAAGCTCTGTAGGATTAAGATTCTCCACATCGTACTTAATACCTGTCGTCTCACCTTCGAGATCTATTCCTGTCTTGGAACCAATGTTAAATATCACCTGATATTTGTCAAATGTCTCTGGCCCCTCCTTGTCCGCTATCTGCATCAATGCATCATTACATGAAACAGCCAGAGCTCTCTTGACGTCAACCATTCCGTGTCCTGCTCTGTAACTACAGTAAATAGGGCTCTCTCCCTCGACTACGACCTGTGAACCATCACAGAGGAATTCATCTCCGTCTGAGATCACTCCATCCTCCATGGCTCCCGCTATGGTAAATGCCTTGTATGTTGAACCCGGCTCAAACACATCACTTATACAGTAATTCTGCCATACATAGTTGAGTGCCTCATATAACTGGTCTGATGTAAATCCATCTATCGTGCTCTGGAACTCTTCATCCGACATCTTTGAGAAATCGTATTCCACTTCCTCAGTCTTTACATTCTTCTTCTGTTCGGTGGTCGCTTCTGTGGATGATTCTGTGGTAGTGCCATCCTCGCTGCTCTCCGTTGTTGCTGTTGTATTTTTCTTTGCACTCTCAACGCTTATCAGGCTGTCCGCATTCTCATCTGCACCCTCGATCTCAACCTCCTGGGTGACGGTGACTGTCATGTTCCTGAGCGCCTGTGTGTTCATCGGGTCATTTGGATCGTAGGTACGTGAGCTTGCCATTCCAAGTATATCGCCATTGTTTGGATCCATTGCTATGATACCTATCTGCTTAGCACCTGTATTCTGCATATACTCAGTGATGTTGTCCTCTATGATCTTCTGTATATTCATATCTATGGTGGATACTACTGTCTCACCATTCTGGGCTGCCACAGTCTCCGAGTCAACGCCGCCTGAGCCCGACATATATCTGTAAGTCTTGCCATCCACACCGTTTAAGTAGTCATTATAATAGCCCTCAATACCACCCTGTCCAACATTTCCGCTGGCGGTGTATCCGAGCAGGTGACACGCCAGAGATCCATTTGGGTAATTTCTCTTATACACCGTCTCGAATCTCACTCCTATGACATCTGCGCCCTCATCGGTCTTACAGTAATCCTCAAATGCCTTAACCTTTGTATATGGAAGATCCTTGAGGACTACCTCATAATAAGAATCCTCATTTGCAATGTGCTTGTCAAAATCGTCTCCTGACACATCGAAATACTCCAGCACCGCAGCTCTTGTTGCCGCCTTTCCCTTCTCCGTGATCAGAATATTCACAGGCTCAAGTATCAGGCTGTAGGTCTTCTCACTGTTTGCAAGGACATTTCCATTTCTGTCCAGTATCTCGCCTCTCTCATACGGAATATCCGTGGAATTGTAGTCCATCTGCAGAACCACCGCCTCCGAATACTCCTTTCCATTTGCCACGTTGATGTACACAACTCTTATGGTAAGTGCCACCAGAACTCCCACCACCAGCAAATATGCGATCTTGGTCTTTCTTCTCATCCCTTTTAAAAATAGCTTTGATCTCTTTGACATTTTATCTTTCCACCTTAAAAATTAAATATCCCTAAGACTACTTGGCCTTAGGGACATCCTTGTACTGTACTACGTAATCATCATTATTCTGTGAATAGTATAATGTTTGTCCCGGCTGTGAGTATACCATGCCGAGCTTAGTAGTTGCAATATTATATATCTCATCCAGATCTGTCATGGAATCAAGTCCTGCGCTGTAGCTTGCATTCTCGTCAAGCTGTGTTGCCACCTGGCTCTTCAGCGTTGCCACTGACTCCTTCTGTGACTTGACATCTGATGTAAGTTTCAGAAGATAACAGCACAGCGCCACCGCAACGATTATCGCAGCAACCATGCCCGCCGTATATCTTATTTGTGCATTTGTAACTGCCTTTCTCTGTGCCTTTCTGGCTGCAAGCTCTCGTCTCTCTCTGTCAGTCAGATGAGATGATCCCTGTTTCTTTCTTCGCGCCGGCTGTGGAGCCCTCTCAGGTCTCACTGAAGGCTGTGGTCTTCTCGCCGGAGCGGCTGAGCCTCTGACTACAGCTTCGCGGGATCTGTTACGTCCAGCCCGGTCATCATAATTCAGTTGTCTTGCAGAACTACCCTCTGTGTAGTATCTTCTATCTGCCATCTATATCGCCTCTTTCATTTATATCTGTCAAATTGCCTCAAACACTCTGAGCTTTGAGCTCTTTGATCTGGAATTCTCCTCAAGCTCCCTTTCTCCCGGTATGATCGGTTTTCTCGTTATCACCTTGCCGAGAGGCTTTCTTCCGCATGTGCACACCGGAAAGTTCGGTGGACAAATGCATGGATTTTCATTTTTCCTGAATGCTAGCTTCACTATCCGGTCCTCAAGGGAATGAAATGTGATGATACACAATCTTCCTCCCGGATTCAGACTTGCTATCATGCCGTCTATTGAATCCCTGAGCACATCAAGCTCCCTGTTAAGCTCTATCCTGATCGCCTGAAATGTCTGCTTGGACGGATGTCCCTGTCCATTCCTTGCCTTTGCCGGTATGGAGCCACGGATTATATCGTTGAGCTCTTCGGTCGTCTCTATCACCTTGTTCTCACGGTACTTGCATATATGATATGCAATACTCTTTGCATATCTCTCCTCTCCGTAATCCTTAAGTATACGGAACAGCTCAGCCTCGGAATAATCATTGACTATATCCTTTGCAGTCTTTGTCTGCCTGTTGTCCATCCTCATATCCAGTGGAGCATCAACCCGATATGTGAATCCTCTATCCGCATTATCGAGTTGATATGAAGACACTCCCAGATCAAGGAGTATCCCGTCCACCTTCTGTATGTTCAGTTCATCCAATATTCTTCTGAAATTCTGGTAATTATCCCTGACTATGGTCACCTTATCCCCATACGGCTCAAGTCTCTTCGACGCTGCAGCTATGGCATCCTCATCCTGGTCGATACCTATAAGCCTGCCGCCCTCACCAAGCCTCTTCACAATCTGCTCTGAGTGTCCGGCTCCCCCTAATGTGCCATCCACATAGATGCCATCCGGCTTGATATTCAGGTTGTCGATGGTCTCCTCAAGCAAGACCGACTTGTGCGCAAATTCCATAATCAATTACCATTCTCTTCTAAAAACTAAAATCAAGTGCATCAAGCTCATCTGCAAGCTCGTCCATGCTGGCCTGATTATCACTCATGTTCTCAGGGCCATCCCACTCTTCCTTGCTCCAGATCTCCGCTTTCTCACCGTTACCGATGACATACACATCCTTGTCTATATGAGCATATTCTCTCTGCTTCGGAGATAGAAGTATTCTTCCCTGTGCATCCGGCTCACACTTGACCGCTCCGGCAAGGAAACCTCTCTTGAAGGCTCTGGCCGTTCTGTTGGTCATAGGAAGCTTGTTCAGCTTCTCAACGAACTCCTCCCACTCTGTCATTCCATATACATAGAGACAGCAGTCGATTCCTTTGGTTACCATGAATGACTCCCCGAGTTCCGAACGAAGTTTTAATGGCATGATCAGTCTTCCTTTTGCATCAAGCTTATGTTCATATTCACCTGATAAGCATCTGGACATCCCGATCTCCTCCTTTCGTATAACTCCGGTTCAATCACCACTTTCCACCACTTAGTTGCACAGTAATGCCACTTGTAACCACTATTCTATACTATAGCCCCTCAAATTGCAACCCTGTTATATGAAAAAAGTGTGTGCAAATACGCAAAAAAGCCTGTAGATCTAACAGTTTTCACTGTCAAACCTACAGGCTTTTTGTGGTGGGGACAAATCCCAGTTTTTTCCCATTTCGTGGGGGATATCTCCACCTTGTGGGTATTTATCTGTATTGTCTCCCTGTTATATTATTTTTATTGCCACTTTTTCTGCGCTGAAATGCTATTTTGTGGCATCTTTGTCATCTTTCTTTTTTTCTCCAGCGTCATCTGATCCACCACTGGTCTCCACTTCTGTACCGGCAGCGTCTGCTTCACCACTGGTCTCCACTTCTGTATCCGCAGGATCACATTCGCCACTAATCTTCACTTCTGTGCCAGCGGCGTCTCCCATAACTGCAGCAGGCCAGCCACGCTTGGCACATCTTACATAATTTATGACAAGCAGTACCACGGCAGTTACAAAGCATACAAGTGCAAGCGCCTGGGATACCTTGATCCCTGTATTGCCGATCATCAGGGAATCACTTCTGAGACCTTCGACGATAAATCTTCCGAGTCCGTATCCTCCCACATATATAAGAGCGAACTCTCCTTTGAATTTCTTGTGCTTTCTATATATAAATAAGAACACAAGCAGCATAAGATTCCATAAGGACTCATACAGGAATGTCGGATGGACCGTTATGCAATCCATGCCGTCTATATTCACCACATTATCCAGCATCTTCTGTGTGATGACCCCGGTTCTCTCCAGATAATCAAGATTGCCCTCTGATCTGTAGTAATCAAGAGGAATCGCCATGGCCATCTTACTGTTCGTATATGCGCCAAATGCTTCTCTGTTGAAGAAGTTGCCAAATCTTCCAAGTATCTGCCCGATCAGTATTCCGAATGTGGCTGTATCCGCCATGAGCACAAAGCTGGCTTTTCTCACCTTGCAGAAGATTACCGCTGTGATGACTCCTGCGATGATTCCGCCGTATATGGCAAGTCCGCCGCCTCTGATATTCAGCATGGCTTTGAGTGTAGCTCCCACATCGCCCTGCACTATATACTGGTCAAGTCTGAACAGGATATAGTAGAGTCTTGCTCCAAGTATGGCCGGGATGATAAGTATAAGTATGAAATCCAGATACATTTCAGGATTCTGTTTTGTTCTCTTTGCCTCGTTGGTGACAAGTACATATGCCAGCAGGAATCCTATCATGATGATGATCCCGTAGAACCTCACCTCAAAGCTTCCTATATTGATGTGGTCACCTATATTTCTGAGGGTTATCCCAAGATTCGGAAAGAATATGCTTCTAAAATATTCTGATATCTGAGACATATCGTTACATCCTCCTAGATTCATTTACACGTTGAACTTGAAGAGAATAACATCTCCATCCTCAACCACATATTCCTTGCCTTCCTGTCTTACAAGGCCCTTCTCCTTGGCCGCAAGCATGCTTCCGCAGTCCATGAGATCCTTGTAGCTGACAACCTCCGCCTTGATAAATCCTCTCTCAAAGTCTGAGTGAATCTTGCCAGCTGCTCCAGGTGCCTTCGTTCCCTTCTTGATGGTCCATGCCCTTGACTCTGTCTCTCCGGCTGTCAGATAACTGATAAGACCAAGAAGTGAGTAGCTTGCCTTGATAAGCTTGTCAAGACCAGACTCTTTAACTCCAAGATCCTCGAGAAACATCTTCTTCTCCTCATCATCAAGCTCTGCCAGCTCCTGCTCTATCTGTGCACATACTACAAATACCTCTGCATCGAAGTCCTTTGCGTATTCTTTTACCTTCTGCACGTTCTCATTTGAAGCGCCATCGTCCGCAATGTCTTCCTCGCCTACATTTGCTGCAAATATTACAGGCTTCCATGTGAGAAGGTTATATTCCTCTATCCACGCCTGCTCGTCCTCATCTGCAACCTCTATGGTCTTGGCAAGCTTGCCATCCTCAAGGTGAGCCTTGATCCTCTGCTGGAAGTCAAGCTCCTTCGCAAGCATCTTGTCATTTCTTGCACCTCTGATGGTCTTGGCGATTCTTCTGTCGAGCACCTCTATATCTGAGAATATCAGCTCCAGATTGATGGTCTCTATATCTCTGATCGGGTCTACGGAACCGTCAACGTGGATGACATTTGTATCCTCAAAACATCTTACAACGTGAACGATGGCATCAACCTCTCTGATGTTCGCAAGGAACTGGTTTCCAAGTCCTTCTCCCTTTGATGCGCCCTTTACAAGACCCGCGATATCTACAAATTCTATAACAGCAGGTGTTGTCTTGGCTGAGTTGTACATCTCTGTGAGCTTGTCCAGCCTCTCATCCGGCACTGCAACGATTCCTACGTTTGGATCTATTGTACAGAACGGATAGTTAGCTGATTCCGCTCCTGCCTTTGTAAGTGAATTGAAAAGTGTACTTTTTCCCACGTTTGGGAGTCCTACGATTCCTAATTTCATTTTTCTATTTTCCTTTCTTAAAGCCTTGATTTTGCTTGATATTCTAACTTTGCCGATTATATGGTGTACCATTTAGTGTACCATCTATTTTCAGGGCGCAAAAAGCCCCAATAGCACGGTAATTGTACTACACCCGTGGCTTAATTTCAATGTTTATAATTATTATCGGAATCCCATAACTATTTTTTACCCAGTGCCTCCTTCAAAACTACAGCAGCCAGCCGGGGGTTCACCC
>ENA-OOWN01001791-OOWN01001791.1-human-gut-metagenome-genome-assembly--contig:-NODE-1791-length-14631-cov-12.059824_pt1 | contig 14631 bp, 14 predicted proteins | sample MGYA00241406_ERZ501319 | MGnify/ENA primary metagenome ERZ501319 (study PRJEB25962, sample SAMEA2042734) | human gut metagenome | biome: human gut; feature: human-associated habitat; material: faeces... | reverse complement strand
CCGGGGCTTTTTGATTAATTGTTTAACTCGTCCCATTTTAACGGGACACTAATGTCATAACTTTATTCGTTTAAATGTTCTATATCCGTTCACCCAATGCATGTATCCCGACAACCTTCTATTCCAGCGCCAGCAACGTTCTTTCCAGGTCAAGGCCGGCCGTTCGCCTCTCCACGGGGTCCTGTCGAGATAAGCAAAATAGAGATTACGCCACGGATGAAGGCAGCATGTGCCCCAAGGTTTCCGCTTGGAAGAGAAATGCACAATGACCCGATATTTCAGGATTTCGTCTGATACCGTACCTCCTTCCTGTGCTGTCAGATACCGCTTCCGGCGGAAGAGGTAATCGTGCAGATTGTAACGGTAGGGCAACCACAGGACATGCTGATACAACAATGCGTTCAGCACATCCTGGTCGTGATAAGGAAGGGAAGGATGTCCTTTGACGAAATCCAGTGCACGGCCGACAAAGTCCGATTGCCTCAGAAAATCCAGATGGAGCAACATGACACCACTATTGAAATAGTCGAAACGCGCAGGATCCATACCCAAACGGGTGCAATCCTCCGAAATGCCTTTATGCACATCCTTCACGGCCGCCAAGGCCTTGCCCGCCAAATCACATTTCCACAAATCGGCCAAGGAACCAACGACAACCAAATCGCAATCCAGATAAAGAACCCGTGAGATGGATGACGGGAGCACCGCCGGGATAAACAATTTACAATAAGCAGCCAGCGACACGTAGGACTGCGTTTCGGGGAAAACATCCAGAAGCAGGGAGTCTATCTCATAAAAATGTATCTGCTGTCCATACCGCTCTTCCACAAGTTCTTGAAGAGATCTCCGATAATCAGCATCCAACCGATTTCCCAACACATGAACGGAAACCTGCCCATCCTTGTTGTTCTCCAACAAAGACGTCAGCATCACGCAACAGTATTTCGCATAATTCGAATCTATGCAACAGGCAATATCTATCATATCGTCTACTTTAACTTCGCAAAAATAAGAAAAGGCGGGCGCAGAAGCAAATGAAAACAAGGTTTTCAACAGGAAATCGTTGCAAAAGTACAGGGCTATCGTTCGTACTAATGAAACAAATGCTAACTTTGCAAAAGAAAAAGTTAGACCACTACGGAATGGCAAAAAATGCAGATGTCCCCAACCTCGTAAAGGTCGTCATACCCATGTATACGACCCAAATCAGTTCTTTCGAGAAACTTTCTCTACAAAGAGCCTGCCAGATGCTGCATGCCTATCCGCTGGTCGTCATCAAGCCCCGATCACTGGATTTGTCTCCTGTATTGAAAAAATACCCCGTTCTGACGACAGAAGAGTTCGACGACGACTATTTCCGAAGCATTGCCGGCTATAACCGCCTCATGCTCTCCGAAGAGTTCTACCGACGCTTTGAGAACAGCAAATACATTCTCATCTGCCAGCTGGATGCCTACATTTTCAGAGACGAACTGACGGAATGGTGCAAGAAAGGTTATGACTACATCGGCGCTCCCTGGCTGGTGCGCCCCCTGTACCGTTCTTTCCCCATGAAACAATACCGTTGGTTGTTCCGCTCGGTCGCCACGCGCGCCACCGACTTCAAAGTAGGCAACGGAGGTCTCTCCCTGCGCAAGGTGAGCAGTCACCTGAAGGCTGTCCGCGAGTTACGGGATGTGATTGAAGAATTCTTGCGCCACACCAAGAACCATGTCTTCAACGAAGACGTGTTCTTTGCCGTCGAGGTCAACAAACATGGACTGGACTTCTCCTATCCATCCTATATGGAAGCTTTGAAGTTCAGTTTCGACAAATACCCGGAGCTATGCTATCGGCTGAACCATGAACAGCTGCCCTTCGGATGCCATTCCTGGTATAAGAAGAGGATGTACAAGTTTTGGTCGAAAATCATAAACGTATCTGAATTCCGCTAAAGTTCAAGATTGAAATCCGGCTTGTGACGCTTGATGTAATGCGTCCAGAATCTACGCCTATAATACAATATCCGTTCCGTACAATAAGTCGCATCTACCCCTCTTGCCGAAGCATAGTCCTGGGCCAGTTGCAGGAAGAAATCCTTTTGTCCCCAAAGCCTGGCAAAATTGGCGCACCCCTTCTCGACACTGACAGGGCCAAACTCCATCCGATTGATGTCCACCAACGAAAAATGATACTGCCCATCCACATAATCGAACAAAATGTTGCCAGGAGAATAGTCACGATGATAGATTTCCGCTTCATGCAGACGGGCAGTCAACCGGGCAAAAGCCGACACCACCTCCCGACAATCTGCTATCGAAGCATTGCCAAACTCATAAAATTTCCTCCGATAAGGACATTGAAGGCTTACGAAATAAGAATAACCTATCAATCCGCCCGCCCGTTCTTCCACATAAGCCACAGGGCGGGGAGTTTCAAAACCTTTTTGCAGAAGAATGTTGGGATAGGTAAAGGCGCGCTTCCCCTTCGGCACTCTGAAAAAGGAATAGACTATGCGATTAAAAAACGAGGGGACATGATAACGCTTGACATTCAGCAGGATACCATCCGCTTCCATCACTTTAATCACATTGCGGCCCACATGAATCGTCCGGCCGTCCCCCTGCTCGAAACAAACGGGGAGCTGCGTCAGGAAATCCTGCAAGTGCTCATATCCGGGAGTTATCTCTATCTTCAGCATATCGTCATCTACCTTTCAAATACCTCAACTTATATTTCAAATACTTGGGAAACAGAAGCCAAGAAACGCCATGGCCCAGATGGCGCTTCCAAAAGTTGCAGGCATCCTTTATCCCCAGCACGTCAAAACAACCTTTCTGCCACATGAACTTCATAAAATAGGCTTCCCCCCACAAATCGTAGCGGGCCAGCTCTTCGGGCGTCATCGGCACGGCAACCATCGGCAAACGGCTTTCCCACTTGGCATGGAGTTTCTTCATCTCATCCAGCCACGCATACGAGAAGGAGCCTTCGGAAAAATGCTCCACCAGTACCGTATGGCATACATAATTGGTATACCGGCAGGCAACGGCCAATGAGAAATCGACATCGTAGGCATGGAAGCCTGTAAATGTCGCATCGTCGAAGGAAATCTCCTCCCAAACCTGACGACGCACGAACAGACACAAGCCATCCAACGTCACGACGGGAGAAAAATCTTCCTTATCAGGGTTTGCCTGGCGAAGATGATGCCCTCCCCGCATGAACTGGACGTAATGAAGACGCAAATCGCGACCACACGTATTCCAGCCGGTCAATCGCTTCAGTTTGACGATGCTCCCCGCAAAGCCAATCACCCCACAACTTTCCTCCCTCAACTTTCCTGCAAGCAACTGCCCCCAACCGGGCGTCTGAAAGGCCACATCCTCATGCACAAAACAGAGCAAATCATAACGGGCACGGGCGGCACACAGATTATACACCCGACACAAGCCATACCCTTTCTCCCTATTGTCAAAAACAATAAATTCGAAGGGAACACCAATCGTATCGGCGACATTCTGCCTCAACGCTTCGGCTGCTTCCGGCTTGACGGAACAACATATAATGGAATACATACGTCTATTTGATCCATACATTTAATGAACGGCAAAGTAACGAATAAAATCCTTACCACAAATGCTTTCATGCAAATTCATCGATTTTTTCCTGAAAATATGCGTCCGCCGATGGAAAAACACACTTATCTTTGCATCCTCAAAAAGACGAAACCACATGAAAGTTATAGTCGACGACAAAATTCCGTTTATCAGAGAACCGCTGGCAGGCATTGCCGACGAGACCGTCTACGTGCCCGGCAAGGACTTCACGCCCGAACTTGTCAAGGATGCCGATGCCCTGATCATCCGCACCCGCACCCGTTGCGACCGCCACCTGCTCGAGGGCAGCCGCGTGCGCTTCATCGCCACCGCCACCATCGGCTTCGACCACATCGACACAATCTATTGCCAAGAGGCAGGCATTACATGGCAGAATGCCCCTGGTTGCAATTCGGCCTCCGTAGCCCAATACATGCGCTCCTCCCTCCTGCTCCTCGAACAGCAGAAGGGGTTCCGACTGGAAGGCAAGACGCTGGGCGTCATCGGCGTAGGCAATGTGGGTACAAAAGTGGCGCAAGTGGGCCGCGAACTGGGCATGCGTGTCCTTTTGAACGACCCTCCACGCCAAGAGGAGGAAGGAGGAGACCTCTTCTCCCCGCTGGAGCAGCTGATGGAGGAATGCAACATGCTGACTTTCCACGTCCCCCTCATCCGCGAAGGAGCCCACAAGACTTTCCACCTGGCCGATGCCGACTTCTTCAGCCACCTGAAGCGCCGGCCCGTCATTGCCAACACGTCGCGGGGCGAAGTGATCGAGACAGAAGCCCTGCTTCACGCCCTGCAGGATGGACAAGTGTCGAACGCCGTCATCGACGTATGGGAGAACGAACCCGCCATCAACCTCGACCTGCTCGACCGTGTCTTCATCGGTACGCCCCACATCGCCGGCTACTCAGCCGACGGCAAGGCCAACGCCACCCGCATGTCGCTCGATGCCCTGTGCCGCTTCTTCCACATCGACGCCCGCTATCGCATCGAACCGCCCGCACCCGCCCGGCCGCTCATCGAAGCGCACAATCCGACAGAAGCCTGCCTGGCCATGTACGACCCGCGGCGCGACGACCAAGCCTTGCGCCTCCACCCCGAACGCTTCGAGCAACTCCGCGGCGACTATCCCCTGCGACGCGAACAAGGTGCCTTCCAAGTGAAATACATATAAAAAGGAAAAGGCTGTTTTCCCCTCACGAAAACAGCCTTTTCTCCTGAAGAAAGCAATGCTTTCCCCTCCATTAGCCTGTCCCTTATTCCATTTCGGCCAGCAGCCTTTCTATCACCTGCGGATAGTGTTCGTACTCCAGCGCATGCACCCGCGCAGCCACCTCCTGTGGCGTGTCTTCTGGATAAACGGGGCAACGGAACTGAGCAATGATGCTTCCTTCGTCATAGTGCTCGTTGATGTACTGGATGCTGATGCCGCTTTCGCGTTCGCCCGCCTCCACGACCGCCTGATGGACGCGGTCGCCATACATGCCCTTTCCGCCAAACTTGGGCAACAGGGACGGATGAATATTTATGATTCTTTGTGGATAAGCATGCAACAGCGCATCGGGCACCTTTGCCAGAAAGCCGGCCAGGACGATGAAGTCCACCCGATAGTCGGCCAGCAGCTTTAATACCCCCTCGCCCGTCACCCATTCTTCCTTGCCCATATATATACAAGGTACATGCAAATTCTCCGCCCGTTTGAAGACATTCACATTCTGACGGTTAGCCACTACGAGGACCACCGAGTCGCCGCCCTCCTTCTTCTGGAAATAACGGATGATATTTTCGGCATTTGTGCCGTTGCCGGATGCTAAAATTGCGATATTTTTCCCCATAAAACCTCCTTTTATTGCACAAAAGCCTGTTTTTTGTGCAAAAAATTGCATTTAATTCCTCAAATATTTGCTCAGAACAATAAATATTCATTCCTTTGCAACGCAAAAATAAAGAAATAAACTCAATTTATTAACTAAAAACTTAAAGTTATGTCTGAAATTGCATCAAGAGTGAAAGCGATTATCGTCGATAAATTAGGCGTAGAAGAATCAGAAGTTACTAACGAAGCAAGCTTCACTAACGACCTGGGAGCTGATTCTCTTGACACTGTAGAACTTATCATGGAATTCGAGAAGGAATTCGGCATTTCTATCCCCGACGACCAAGCTGAGAAGATTGCTACCGTAGGCGACGCCGTATCTTACATCGAAGAGCACGCTAAGTAATTTTTATCCATCAGTTTTTAGAACATGGAATTAAAAAGAGTTGTAGTAACAGGTCTCGGCGCCATTACCCCCATTGGCAACAACGTCCAGGAATTCTGGGAAAATCTTGTCAATGGAGTTAGTGGGGCGGGACCTATTACTCATTTCGACGCATCATTATTCAAGACCCAATTCGCATGCGAAGTGAAGAACTTCGATGCCAACCAATACATCGACCGCAAGGAAGCCCGCAAGATGGACTTGTATACCCAATATGCCATCGCCGTGGCCAAGCAAGCGGTAGGCGACTCCGGTCTTGATGTCGAGAATGAGGATTTGAACAGAATCGGTGTTATATTCGGTGCCGGCATTGGCGGTATCCGCACGTTCGAAGAAGAAGCAGGCAACTATGCCCTGAACGGCAAGACCGTAGGTCCCAAGTTCAATCCGTTCTTCATCCCCAAGATGATTTCGGACATTGCTGCCGGACAGATTTCCATCCTGTATGGTTTCCATGGTCCCAACTATGCCACCTGCTCGGCTTGTGCCACTTCGACCAACGCCATTGCAGACGCATTCAACCTGATCCGTCTGGGCAAGGCCAACGCCATCGTGACCGGCGGTTCGGAAGCTGCCATCGCCGCTTGCGGCGTAGGCGGATTCAACGCCATGCACGCCCTCTCCACCCGCAACGACTCACCTGAGACAGCTTCACGTCCGTTCAGCGCCAGCCGCGACGGCTTCGTGATGGGCGAAGGTGGCGGTTGCCTCGTATTGGAGGAACTGGAACATGCCAAGGCCCGCGGTGCCAAGATTTATGCCGAAGTAGCCGGTGTGGGCATGTCGGCCGACGCTTATCACCTGACGGCCTCACATCCCGAAGGACTGGGAGCCAAACTCGTGATGAGAAACGCTCTGGAGGATGCAGAGATGCAGCCCGAAGACATTGACTACATCAACGTTCACGGCACTTCGACTCCGGTGGGCGACATTTCGGAAGTAAAAGCCATTCAGGAAGTATTCGGCAAGCACGCCTACGAACTGAACATCAGCTCGACCAAGTCCATGACGGGTCACTTGCTGGGTGCAGCCGGCGCCGTTGAAGCCATTGCCAGCATCCTGGCCATCCAGAACGGCATCGTACCTCCGACTATCAACCATACGGAAGGCGACAACGACGAGAACATCGACTACGACCTGAACTTCACGTTCAACAAGGCCCAGAAGCGCGAAATCAACGCTGCCTTGTCCAATACCTTTGGTTTTGGCGGTCACAACGCTTGTGTAATCTTCAAGAAATACGCAAAGTAAGGTCGTGTTACGTAACCAAATAGACAGAATAAGGCTCTTGTTCCACAAGGAACGGGAGTCTTATTTTTGTTTCTACCGCATCCTGGGCTTCTTTCCCCGCAACCTGAAAGTCTACCAGCAGGCCCTGCTCCACAAGTCTACCTCGCTCCGCTCGGAAGAGGGGAGACCGCTGAACAACGAACGCCTGGAGTTCCTGGGCGACGCCATCCTCGATGCCATCGTGGGCGACATCGTCTTCCAGCACTTCGAAGGCAAGCGCGAAGGCTTCCTGACCAACACCCGCTCCAAGATTGTACAACGCGAAACGCTCAACAAGCTGGCCGTGGAAATCGGGCTGGACAAGCTCGTGAAGTATGCCGCCCGCTCTTCCTCGCACAACAGCTACATGTACGGCAACGCGTTCGAGGCCTTCATCGGTGCCATCTACCTCGACCAGGGGTACGACCGATGCAAGCAGTTCATGGAGAAGAAGATATTCAAGCACTACATCGATCTGGAGAAAATGTCGCGCAAGGAGGTGAACTTCAAATCGAAGCTCATCGAATGGAGCCAGAAGCACAAGGTGGAAGTATCGTTCGAACTCATCGAACAGTTCATCGACCACGAAAACAATCCCATGTTCCAGACGGAGGTACAGATAGAAGGACTTCCCGCAGGAACAGGTACGGGCTACTCCAAAAAGGAATCCCAACAGAACGCCGCACAGATGGCACTCAAGAAAATCAAGTCGAACGACGCCTTCAGGGAGCACATTGAGCAGCTGAAAGCTGCCCACCGCCACCCTGCCGATACGGCCCATGCGGACGAACCGCTCCCCACCGACGAAACGGCTGCCGACGAAACATTCGGATTGGAACCGTCACCGATAATGGTCGAGATGGAAGCCACTTCCGAAGAAATTCTTGAAGACAGCATCCTGGAACAGGAAACCGACAAGATTCCCTCCCCTGCCCCGGAAGATTCCTCCTACCCGAAGCAGACGCCCATCTGACGTCCCTGCACTACCAAATCATGATCTTCGGTCACCAGCTTCAGTTTCCCGGCCACTTCATCGAGCGGCAGGGATGAAATCTGATTGCCCTGCAAGGCCACCATGCGCCCGAACTGCCTGCCGGCTATCAGCTCCGTGGCATGCCCGCCCATGAGGGTCGAGAGGTTGCGGTCGAACGGCGTAGGCGAACCGCCGCGCTGGATGTAGCCCAGCACCGTCTCGCGCGTCTCGATGCCCGTTTCGTATTCTATCTCCTGAGCGATGTACTCACCGGCCCGTTTCCGGCCGTCGGTCGTGATGCCTTCGGCCACCACCACGATGGAGTACGGACGTCCCTTGCGCAGACGCTCCAGGATGACTTCGCCGATATGATGGATGTTATAAGGAATCTCGGGTACCAGAATCACGTCGCCGCCGCCTGCCATGCCCGAATAGAGGGCTATCCAGCCGGCCTTGTGGCCCATCACCTCGATAACCATTACCCGCTTGTGCGAGCTGGCCGTAGAGTGCAGGCGGTCGATGGCATCGGTCGCAATGCTCACCGCCGTATCGAAGCCGAAGGAGAAATCCGTCCCCCAGATGTCGTTGTCAATGGTCTTCGGCACGGAGACAACATTCACCCCCATGGAGGCAAAACGGGCGGCCGTCTTCTGCGTGCCGTTTCCTCCGATGCACACCAGGCAGTCCAGCCCCAGTTCCTTGATATTCTGCATAATGAGCGCAGGCTTGTCCACTCCGTCCATCAGGCCGTCCCGCTTAAAGGGCTTCTCGCGCGAGGTGCCCAGCACCGTACCGCCCATCGTCAGCAGGCCCGACAGGGAATTCTCCGTAAACGTTTCCACATCCTTGGTCAGCAGCCCCTGAAAACCGCTGTGAATACCAATCACTTCCATGCCATAATGACGGATGGCCGTCTTGCACACCCCCCGGATTGTCGCATTAATGCCCGGACAATCGCCTCCTGAAGTCAAAATTCCTATTCTCATACATTTACCTCCGTTCTTGCTTTCTTCCTGTACTGAAGAAATCCTTATCATTCTGTCGCATAAAGTGGTCAACAAGTCAGCTTGCCCACCGAATGCAGCCGTAAAGATAGAAAAAAAACAGAAAAAAGATAGAGAAGAGCGGAAATAAGATTACTTTTGCGTACAGAATCTGATTTCAATAAGAAAGATGAATATAACGCGATTCCTCAACAACATCTATTTCAACTCCCGCGTGAAGGAAATAGAGCAGTATGCCGGACATGCCGGAGAGATACAGCAACGGGTACTGATGCGCCTTGTAGGCAAAGCCGCCCGAACGGAATGGGGACGGAAATACGACTTCAGCACCATCCGCACCTATGAAGACTTCAAGAACCGCCTGCCGATACAGACTTATGAAGAGATAAAGCCCTACGTAGCCCGCCTGCGGGCCGGAGAGCAGAACCTGTTGTGGCCGTCGGAGATACGCTGGTTTGCCAAGTCGTCGGGTACGACGAACGACAAGAGCAAGTTCCTGCCCGTCAGCAAGGAATCGCTGCATGACACGCACTACCGCGGCGGTCAGGACGCCGTGGCCCTCTACCTGCGGCAGAACCCCGAAAGCCGCTTCTTCTCGGGCAAGGGACTGATTCTGGGCGGAAGCCACGCTCCCAACCTGAACACGAACCACAGCCTCGTAGGCGACCTGTCAGCCATCCTGATGGAAAACCTCAACCCGCTGGTCAACTTCATCCGCGTGCCGAGCAAGCAGACGGCCCTGATGGAGCACTTCGAACCGAAGATGGAAGCCATTGCCCGCGAAACCATCCATGCCAACGTCACCAACCTGTCGGGCGTACCGTCGTGGATGCTGGTACTCATCAAGCACATCCTGGAGAAGACCGGAAAGCAGAGCCTGGAGGAAGTGTGGCCCAATCTGGAAGTCTTCTTCCACGGCGGCGTGGCCTTCACACCCTACCGCGAACAATACAAGCAGGTGATCCACAGCAGCAAGATGCACTACGTGGAAACTTACAATGCCTCCGAAGGCTACTTCGGCACGCAGAGCGACCCTGCCGACCGCTCCATGCTGCTGATGATTGACTACGGCATCTTCTACGAATTCATCCCGCTGGAGGATATCGGCAAGGAAAATCCGCGCATCTGCAGCCTCGAAGAGGTGGAGCTGAACAAGAACTACGCCATGGTCATCTCCACTTCGGCCGGCCTCTGGCGATACATCATCGGCGACACGGTGAAGTTCACCAACAACCGTCCCTACAAGTTCGTCATCACGGGGCGCACCAAGCACTTCATCAACGCCTTCGGCGAGGAGCTCATCGTAGACAATGCCGAGAAGGGACTGGCCAAGGCCTGCGCCGAGACGGGCGCCCAGATAACGGACTACTCCGCCGCTCCCGTCTTCATGGATGAGCATGCCAAGTGCCGCCATCAGTGGCTGATCGAATTTGCCCGGATGCCCGACGACCTCGGCAAGTTCGCCCGCATCCTGGACGACACGCTGAAGGAGGTCAACTCCGACTACGAGGCCAAACGCCAGAACAACCTGGCCCTGCAACCGCTGGAAGTCATCGTGGCACGCCCCGGCCTCTTCCACGACTGGCTCGACCAGAAAGGCAAGCTGGGTGGCCAACACAAGATTCCCCGCCTGAGCAATACGCGCGAATATATCGAGGAGATGCTGAAGCTGAACCGATAGGCAGACCGGCAGAGGGCCTGCTTTACGGCACAAGTCAAAAAACTAAAACGCTATATATGAAGATGAAAAAGCTGTTGTTCCTGCTGCCCATCCTGCTGGACAGTTGCGCTCCGAAGGTAATTACAGACATTACCCGCTCTTATCCGCCCCTCGCCACCGCCGACGAGGTACGACTGTACGAAGTGGGCGACTCCGTCCCGCAAACCGCACAGCAGATAGGCCAGGTAAAGGTCGTTGACCGGGGGATGACTACCCGATGCAGCTACGAGCAGGTGGTGGCCCTGGCCAAAGAGGAAACCGCCAAAAGCGGAGGCAATGCGCTGGCACTGACCCGACACAAACAGCCTTCGCTATGGAGCAGCTGCCATCAGATTACGGGCAACATGCTCTGGATAGACGGGGCAAAGGCTGAACCGCTGTCTGCAAGAAGCACGTCGGCCACACCGGCTCAGGATGACTGCCCATGCGAAGCTCCATCCGTTCTCCAGCATCATACGTTCTACGCCAACATCGGCTACGCCTTCATGACCAGCAAGTTCTACCTGCCGCAAGGTGCCACGGGGCATCCCAAGAACGGCATGGACTGGCAGCTGGGCTATGACTGGGTATCGAAAACAGGATTCGGTGCCGGACTGATGTACTCGGGCTACCGTTCTTCCTATACATACAGTCAAACCGATTTCAAGGTAGGGCTTACCTACGTCGCCCCGCAGTTTGTCATGAAACAGCAGGCCGGGCGTTGGGCTTTCGAGGAAAAAGCCGGCATCGGCTATTTCAACTACAAGGAATCATCGGACCTCGGGAGTGCTTCAACGGCCGGTGTAGGATACAACTTCCTCATAGGTGCGGAGTACAACGTGGCCAAGCACATCGGCATCGGAGCCAACATCGGCTATATCGCCGGTTCGCTGCCCGAACAGGATGGCGCCACGCAGTCCGACGACAGTTCTTCCGGCATCTTCCGCCTGCATCTCAATGTCGGTATCCGCTACCATTTCTGATTTCCTGTAAAAAGAGCAGGCTTCGCCCCTCTCCAAATCATACGACCTTTTGCCCCGAAACATTGCCGCTTCCGGAGCAAAAGGTCGTATGTTTTAGCTTAAAACATTATAAGATAATTCCGCCCCCAAGCAGCAACCCTTCGGCATCATAGAAGGCGGCGGCCTGCCCCGAAGCCACGGCCTCGAGCGGGTCGAGCAGGCACACGTGTAGGCGGTCGCCGTCCGTACGCGAGACGAGGCAGCGGTTGGCCTGCTTGCGGTAGCGTATCTTCACGATGACCGCCCCGGCATCCAGAACACGGGCCTCGTCCACAAGGTTCCAGTCCTTCAGCCACATCTCCGTCCGATAGAGGGAGGCGAGCGGCGCCAGTACTACCTCATTCCGTTCGCAGCATGTATTCTTCACATAGACCGCACGGTTCAGGTGGATGCCCAGTCCGCGCCGCTGGCCCACGGTGTAGAAGGGATAGCCTTCGTGCCACCCCAGAAAAGCACCGTTTTCATCGAGAAAGGCTCCCCGTCCGGGCAGACGGTCGGCCGGAACGGCCCGGCGCAGGAAGGCGCGGTAATCCATCGGGCAGAAGCACACGCCCAGACTGTCCTTCTTCTCGGCTACACGCTGGAATCCCCGGCGGGCGGCATAGGCACGGGCCTCGGCCTTGGTCAGGTCGCCCATGGGCAGAAGCATACGCTCCAATATATCCTGCTTCAGTCCCCAAAGGAAGAACGACTGGTCCTTGTCGGCATCGGCAGCAGGAGCGATGTACCACCGCCCGTCGCGGTACACCTTGCGCACGTAGTGCCCCGTGGCGATGCTGCGGATGCCCCTTTCATCGGCCAGGCGGGCCAGGAGCGGCCACTTCAGCCGATTGTTGCACACGGTACAGGGCACGGGCGTGCGGCCCGCCAGATATTCTTCGGTAAAATAGCGGACCACCTGCGCTTCGAAAGCCTCGCGGGCGTCGTATTCGAAGTGGGCGATGCCCAGCCGATCGGCCAGACGGGCAGCCTCTTCGGCACCCCGTCCTCCGTCGTCGTGCAGGCGGAGGGTGACGCCCGTCACCTCGTATCCGGCTTCCTGCAACTTCATGGCCGCCACGGAGCTGTCGGTCCCTCCGCTCATGCCCAGCAATACACGTTTCTCCATCGTTCGGTCTGTCAAGTGTTACGGGCACAAAGATAAGGCAAAAGAAAGAATACCCCAAATGCTGGCCTCTCACGCCCCCTCCCGGACACGATGCAACAAAAAAAACGGCCAGCATGGAGCTACTTATCCGAAAAACAGTAACTTTGTGCTTTCAATCGAAAACAAAAACCTAACGATATGGAACATCAACTGACGATTTACAACACGCTGACCCGAAGGAAGGAAGTTTTCAAGCCGCTGCACGCCCCACACGTGGGCATGTATGTCTGCGGCCCCACCGTGTACGGCGACCCGCACCTGGGACACGCCCGTCCGGCCATCACCTTCGATATCCTCTTCCGCTACCTCAAGCACCTGGGATATAAGGTGCGCTACGTGCGCAACATCACCGACGTGGGCCATCTGGAACACGATGCCGATGAAGGCGAGGACAAGATAGCCAAGAAGGCCCGCCTGGAACAGCTGGAGCCGATGGAAGTGGCACAATACTATACCAACCGCTACCACGAGGCCATGGACGCCCTAGGCGTGCTGCGCCCCAGCATCGAGCCGCAGGCATCGGGACACATCATCGAACAGATCGAACTGGTCAAACAGATTCTGAAGAACGGCTACGCCTACGAAAGCCACGGCTCCGTGTACTTCGACGTGGCCAAGTACAACCACGACCACCACTACGGCAAGCTCTCGGGCCGCAACCTGGACGACGTCATCAACACGACGCGCGAACTGGACGGACAGGAGGAAAAGCACAACCCGGCCGACTTCGCCCTGTGGAAGAACGCCCAGCCCGAACACATCATGCGCTGGCCTTCGCCCTGGGGCAACGGTTTCCCCGGCTGGCACTGCGAATGTACGGCCATGGGACGCAAGTACCTGGGCGACCACTTCGACATCCACGGCGGCGGCATGGACCTCATCTTCCCCCACCACGAATGTGAGATTGCACAAAGCGTGGCCAGCCAGGGCGACGACATGGTACACTACTGGATGCACAACAACATGCTGACCGTCAACGGACAGAAGATGGGCAAGAGCTACAACAACTTCATCACGCTGGAGCAGCTCTTCACCGGCACACACCCGCTGCTGGAGCAAGCCTACACGCCGATGACCATCCGCTTCTTCACCCTGCAGGCCCACTACCGCAGCACGGTGGACTTCGGTAACGAAGCCCTGAAGGCTGCCGAGAAGGGACTGGCCCGACTGATGGACGCCGTCAGCGGACTGGAACGGATTATGCCCGCACAGGCATCGACAGTCGATGTAAAGACGCTGCGCGAGAAGTGCTACGAGGCCATGGACGACGACCTGAACACACCCATCGTCATCGCCCATCTGTTCGACGGAGCCAAGATGGTGAACAACATCCTGGCCGGCAACGACACCATCACCGCCGCCGACCTCGACGAACTGAAAGAGACCTTCCGCCTCTTCTGCTTCGACATCCTGGGTCTGAAGGCTGAAAACGCCTCGAACGCCGCCCGCGAAGAGGCCTTCGGCCACGTAGTGGACATGCTGCTGGAAGAGCGCGCCAAGGCCAAGGCCAACAAGGACTGGGCTACGAGCGACAAGATCCGCAACGAACTGACCGCCCTCGGCTTCGAAATCAAGGACGGCAAGGACGGAACGGAATGGAAGCTGAACAAATAAGACGGAACACCATTTCCCGATAACAGCAGACGAGGCTGCACCCGCTTCAGGCGAGATG
>ENA-OOWN01001789-OOWN01001789.1-human-gut-metagenome-genome-assembly--contig:-NODE-1789-length-14652-cov-4.695417_pt1 | contig 14652 bp, 21 predicted proteins | sample MGYA00241406_ERZ501319 | MGnify/ENA primary metagenome ERZ501319 (study PRJEB25962, sample SAMEA2042734) | human gut metagenome | biome: human gut; feature: human-associated habitat; material: faeces... | reverse complement strand
CTCCAGCAGACGGGCGAGTTCCATGTCATTGCCGTTCCAGGGAACATAGAACATGTCCTTCTGCGGCACGAAGCGGAAGGTGTAGGTCGTGTCTGCTTTCTGCTGCGCAAAGACAGGAAAAGTTACTGCCGTCAGCCACAGAAACAGGGTAAGAAAAGTGATTTTTCGGCTCATGCTTTTATCTATTTTACTAAATCTAATACAATTTAAAATTTTCTGGAGTGTAAAATAATAAAAATAATCTATATAACTCAACTTTTTCTGATAAAAATATTGATTCTTGTGCAAAATAGGAAGTATTTGTTATTCAGGATATTTTTTTGTTTTTCAAACAATTTTCCCGGAAGCCTGTATCTTTTTTCGACAGCCTGGTGAACAACCTTCTTTTTCTCTGAACCAGCTTGTGTGATGGTCGGTTATCTGCCAATAACTTTGCTGCTTTTTCTGTTTTTGTCACTTTTTATTCGTATTTTTGCCGGAGAAAATGTAGAAATTCATTTACGCATGAAAAAAACGGGCTTGGGAATGCTCCTTGGGGGATTAGGAATGCTGGCAGGATGTCTGTCTCCCCAGCAGCACGGAGCAGAAAAGCAGGATGAAAATCAGGAAGTCATACAACGGCTGCAAGGCATCTGGCTGGATGACAACACGGAGGCACCTTTATTCAAGATTCAAGGCGACAGCATTTATTATGCCAGCCAGATTAATGCCCCGATGCCTTTTTCGGTGCACAATGACACGATAACGGTGTACAGTGCCCAACCCATTCATTATTTCATAGAAGAATGCTTGTCGTACAGCCTGCGTTACCGCACGTCGGTGGGCGAGACGGTGAGCCTGCATAAGGCCGAATCGGATACGTTGTCGTTTGGTACGGTGGTTCCGGTGAAGGTGGTAGAGAACGAGGTGTTTGAAAAAGACTCGGTTATTTTCCATGAAGGAGAGCGCTACAGAGGTTATGCGTACATCAACCCGACCAAGAAGCGGGTGACCCTTGTCAGTATCAATGAAGAAGGTCTTCCGGTGGAAAATATCTACTATGACAATATCATCCACATCTGCGTGTACAAGGGGAAGGAACGTTTGTTCTCCAAAGATATAAATAAGGAAATGTTTGCCCGCGTGGTACCTGCCGATTTTCTGAACAACGCCATTCTGAGCGATATGGATTTTGTGAAGGTGGATGAAAAAGGTTATCGCTACGTGGCTACACTTTGTATCCCCGACGGAGCTGCTTGTTATAATGTCCGGCTGGACGTGAGCAAGGAAGGAAACATCGTTTTCTCTCGCTGAGCGGGAAACTATAATGAAAAAATATCCTCCAGACTGTTTGGGTGAAAATCGCAGTCTGGAGGATATTTTTATTCTGCCTGCTCCTTGAGCGAACGGTTTACTTGTTCTATGTAGTCGAGGATTTCCTGTCGTCCGGTCTTGTTCTCCGAAGACGAGATGAAATGCGGAGGCAGCTCTTCCCATTGTTCTTTCAGCGTGTCCAGGAAACGGTTTACGCTGGCCTTCGTCTTTCCCACACTCTGCTTGTCGGCTTTAGTGAAAATCAGGGCGAAGGGGATGCCGTTTTCTCCTAACCACTCGATGAATTCCAGATCGATGCGCTGCGGTTCCAACCGGCTGTCGATGAGGACGAACAGGCAGGTCATCTGTTCCCGCTCCAGCACGTAGTATTCAATGAGCTTCTGGATTTTCTCCATCATCTTTTTTCCCCGCTGGGCATAGCCGTAGCCCGGAAGGTCTACCAGATACCATTCTTTGTTGATGAGGAAATGGTTGATGAGCAAGGTTTTTCCCGGTGTGGCCGAAGTCATGGCCAGTTTGGGATTCTTGGTCAGCATGTTGATGAGACTGGATTTTCCCACGTTGGAGCGCCCGATGAAGGCATATTCCGGAAGATGAGTCTGGGGGCACATGTCGGCCCGTGAGTTACTTACGACGAACTCTGCGCTGGTTATGTCCATAGGTTATATCTGTGAGTTGTTTTATGCAAAGGTAATATAAAAACGGGATTCGGTGGAAGACTTCCTTGAAAATAATCTCCGCGAAATGGAGGCCGGTTCTTGTTTTATCCGTATTTTTGCCATTCGTATTAAAGAAACGATAAGCATGAATCAACAATATCCTTCAGTTTTACTGGAAAAAGCGGTGGGGGAGTTTGCCAAACTTCCCGGTATCGGACGGAAAACGGCCATGCGGCTGGTGCTGCATTTGCTGCGTCAGGACACGGCCACGGTAGAGGCTTTCAGCAGTGCCATTTCTACCTTGAAGAAAGAGGTGAAGTATTGTAAGGTGTGTCACAATATTTCCGATACGGATGTGTGCCGCATCTGCTCCAACCCTTCGCGCGACGTGACCACGGTGTGTGTGGTAGAGAATATACGCGATGTGATGGCGGTAGAGAACACCCAGCAGTATCGCGGGCTGTATCATGTGCTGGGCGGGGTGATTTCGCCCATGGATGGCATCGGGCCTTCCGATTTGGAGATTGAAAGCCTGGTAAATCGTGTGAAAGAGGGTACCGTCAAGGAGGTAATCCTGGCGCTGAGTTCTACCATGGAAGGAGATACCACCAACTTCTACATTTTCCGCAAACTGGCGGGCTGCGATGTGAAGATAACCGTCATTGCCCGTGGAATCTCCATCGGTGATGAATTGCAATATACGGATGAGGTGACGCTGGGACGCTCCATTGTGAACCGTGTGGCGTTTACCGGAACCCTTTAAAGACAGAAAGAAATGGAAAAAAGAATGACTCGTCTGCTCCATGTGCTGGAAGCGGAATTTGCCTTGTTCTGGATACTGGTCGTGGCAGGGTGTGTGTTGTATGAAACGGATGTGTTGCCTCAGGGGAGTATGGTGGGCGATGCACAGGCAGAATACATCTTGCAGACTGTCGGCATTTTGCTGACGGTGTGTCTGATACCCTTGTCACTGCGCATGTTCAGCCTTTCGCTGACGCGCTATGTCCGTCAGTTGTCCTTGCCCGAAGCGTTGGTGAGCTATCGCCGCTGGTGTGAAATCCGTCTGGCCATGCTGCTGGCTCCGGCGCTGTTCAATCTGACGGTGTACTATACCACGCTCGATGTCACCAGTCTGTTGTGCATGGGCATGCTGCTGGTAGCTTCGCTGTTTTGTGTGCCGGGACGTGGCCGCCTGATGCGGGAACTTGATTTACAGAAAGACGAACCGGAAAAATGAACACGCCATGAAACAGGGAAATATCAGTCTCCGCGCACCCGAGCCGGAAGATTTGGAAGTGATGCTCTCGTTTGAGAACGATGCGGCACTTTGGGAACTGGGTACGGCTACGGGCCCTTATTCCCGCTATCAGATGAAACGCTACATCGCGGAGAGCCAGAATGACTTGTATGCCGACGGGCAACTTCGGCTGATGATTGTGTGCGAAGGGCAGGGAGTGGCCGGTATTGTGGATGTGTTTTCCTTTGATGCACGTCACAACCGGGCGGAAGTAGGAATTGTAGTGCGGAAGGACTTGCGGGGGCAGGGGATGGCGCAGGCGGCGCTTTCTCTTCTGGAATCGCATTGTTTCTCCTTGTTAGGCCTCCGGCAGCTGTATGCCTATGTGCCGGTGGGGAATGTGGCCAGCCGGAAGCTGTTCACTTCAGCGGGTTACGTTGAATGTGGTATCCTGAAGGACTGGATACGGGTGGGCACTTCTTATCAGGATGTGTGTTTTTTTCAGAAAATCAACGGAATATAGGTCGTTGTAAAAACCTTTAAAACAGGGTTGAAAAAACGCCTTTGCGTTTTAACTTAAACGCCTTTACGTTTTAGGTAAAACGCAAGGGCGTTTTACTTTAAATGCACTTGCGTTTGAAAGCAAACGCTTAGGCGTTTTTGTACGGGCATCAGAACGAATTGTGTAAGATAGAACGGCGGAAAAAATGTTGTTGCGGTTTGTTTATCAGCGAGTTAAACGAAAACGGGGTTTCATGGAAACGCAAAACGAAATGTGACATTGCTTTACAAACGCTTTACGTCTAAACGGCCTAAACGCGGGCTTTAAATGCGTTTTTGTTACATCACCCTATAAATATCACCTAAACGGGGCTGGAATAGGCTGTAAAGGCTTATTTCGGCCTTTTTTTATGCTTGTTTAAGCGTTTAGAAATCTGTTTAAGTACCCATTTAGACGGGAAAAACAAGCGGTTTCAGAATCTCTTTCTCAAATGTTAAAAAGGGGGTTGGGCATACCTTTGGGCATACTAGTTGGGCATACCCTTTTTTATTTATTTTATGCGCAAAATAAAAAGTTGGGCATACCTTTTTAACTGGTTTTAAGTCGTGTGTTTGGTAGGAGATTGCCTTTTGTGTGTGCTATTAATGCGTTTTAATCTATATTTTGATATAGATAGTATTATATATTTTCGCATTGATTATGCTGTAAAATTAATGTAAGTTGCTGATTTATAGTGTTTATTTTAATGATAATACGTATTTTTACGGTGAAAACGTGTGTGTGCGTGTGGAAATGATGCAGAATAGCATAATAAGGATAGTGCGGAAGAGCTCCCGGGTAAGCTGCTTCAGATTCCGGTTCGAGTCCGGGTTCTGCCACAATACTTTGTGATTTTGCGTTTTTATAGGTATTAGATTTAAGGTGAACGCTCCCGGTGAAAGTCCGGGAGCTTATTTTTAATCTTGTTATTACTCATTAAAAAATAAAGCTATGATTAAAGAGATTCTTGTTGTTGCAGTTCTACTGATTGGTTCTATTTTTTGCGGTATGTATGGCATACCTAAATACAGGGTATGGAGTGCCGAGCAGAAAGGTAAGGCACAGTTTGCCGAAGCCGAACAGAACAGAAGAATTAAGATTGAAGAGGCTAAAGCCAATCTTGAAGCAGAAAAGCTTAACGCTCAGGCCGAAATTGAGAGAGCCAAAGGAGCAGCCGAAGCTATAAGAATTGAAAACGGCAGCATAACTCCTGAATATATACAATATTTATGGGTACGCCAACAGGGAAGCCTCAGTGACAAAACCGTAATCTACATTCCCACTGAAGCTAATCTGCCAATATTGGAAGCAAACAGAAACGACAAACAGTAAAAATTTATTCTTATGAATGAGGAATTAGTTTTACCAAGTAATCACATCAGCTTAAATGTAAAGCACACCGGAAAAAGAGGAATGGCTGAAAGGCTTAGCTGTTGGATTGGAGAGATTATAAAACTTGATCCGGAAAATAAGACCACAGATGATGTGGTGCAGTTTCTGATGATTTTGAGGAATGAAGTAGCTGAAGGAAAGTTTAATGAACAGAAATAAGGGGCCGTTACAAGCCCCTTTTCTTTATAAAATTTCGAACTTTTCTACATTAATATCTTTATAGATTCCAAAGCAGTTGAATCTTTTTATGTATTTACCAAGTTCGCAAACAGGAATACGCTTTGATATTTTGTTTACTTTGAGTTTATCTGTTCCTGAATTGATTATATCTTGAACACTTTCCCCATATTCAGGTAGTGCGACATACAAATATATATCCACATTTTCTAGTTTACATTCACCTTTTATTTCTCCAAAATTAAACCCAAATCCCACTATCACACCATTTGGTAAGTTCAAAGATTTGATACTTTCAAAAAACTGGTCTTGTCTGTCAATAGCAACGACTCCTTTATAATCTTCGTAATTAGTAGAGATTAGTTCTTTTAGTGTTCCCATAATTATTATTATTTTAATCGCTTTTCAAATACCAATTAAGCGTTATTTCTTATAATAAACGAATTCTCCTCCATCTTCACCGGAATCAAGGTGCATCACATTATCACTGAATGTTCCGCGCATGGTAAGTCCTTCTGTGCTTAGTGAAACATTACTTCCGTCAACTGAATAAGAACCCGATGCCGATTCGCTTGAATCAAAATCACCGTCCAGGTCTGTGTCAGCCTGCTTTTTGATGTTGAATGAAGTTCCCTGGAAGGTAAGAGTCCATTTCAGATACACGATTTCCCCATATTCTTCTGTCGATTCCCATGTAGTGCCAGACAGCACTGTAGTTTCTTCATCATCTGAACAACTTGTAATAAACATCGGCAAAATCATTGCCATCATTAATAATAGCTTTTTCATACGTCTTTTATTTTATTGGTTATTTCACTACATCTATAATATTACAACTTACTCCAGCCGTATCACTCCGATAACCAGGGCTACGTGATAAATCCTGTCCAAAGGTAATTCAAATGGCTCGTAGCGTTCATTGTCCGATACGATAAGGACGTGTTCCTTGTCGGATCCGGGTTTTACCCGTTTGATAAGCGGGCCCTGATCTGTATCCAATACATATACTTTGTTCCATTGGAAAAATATGTCACCCATAGGCAAACGCTTACAGGCCACAATATCTCCGCTGTTATATTTAGGGTACATGCTACTTCCTTTCACGCTGATCAGGAACTCGGCTCCCTTGAATGTGGGGACAACAAAGCGTTCGCATTCGTATTCCAGTACGGTCTGTTCTCCGGTAAATGCTCCGGCCATCGCGCTGATGGGAATCAAAGGGATGCCTTCCATGGGTGAATCAGACGGATGGGCTACCGGTATGTTTTCTTCCTTTTCAGACTCCGTACGGAGCATGTTACCTTCACCTGTAAGGAGCCAGTTCATATCTATATCTACACATTTTGTGTATATCACATCAATATCAAATGTTTTGCGCCCATACCAATTGGTTATAGTATTAGGAGCAACGCCTAAGAATCTAGCTAATTCAGCATTGCCTTTGAGCTTATAATACTCTTTAATGCGGTCTAATACCAATGGTTTATCTAAAATATTTCCCATATTGTGTGATTTTTATATGGATTTTATTTGTATTTCCCAAAATGTGTGTATATTTGCAGAGTCTTCAATAAAGAAGACGCCCTAAAGGTAGAAAATAAACTTTAAAAACGCAAATTATGGAACAAACGAACATTCAGCAGACAACTGGTCTGCAAGTATTCTACAATGAGAGTGAAAACGTAAGTGTGAGAACAAAGGTTATCGCAGGAGAGCCTTGGTTCGTGGGAAAGGATGTATGCAATCTATTAGGAATTGTCAATCATAAAGATTCTTTATCAAGATTGGATGATGACGAAAGGAGGGGGGTAGGTATTGCCGACCCCCTTGGTGGAAATCAGCAAGTTACGTGTATCAACGAATCCGGACTCTATCACCTCATCTTTATCAGCCGCAAGCCGGAAGCAAAAGCCATCCGTCGCTGGGTGACTGGCACAGTACTTCCCAGCATTCGACGCACCGGAAGCTACTCGATAAGCAACGATCGTCCGGAAAGCACGAAACGTCTTCCGCTTCCCAAGTTCCGTCCGTACTTCGGCCAGTGGAAAGAAAACGTGAAGCCCTACATCAGCCGTGCGGAGCTTTGCCTTACAGCCGAAAAGCAGCGTGTCACGCTGGGGCATGTGCAGAAGGTGTATGCCGGAACTGCGATGAGTTACCCGGTTGCAAAATGCATCCAGGCTCTGGCAAAGAAGAACCGTCAGGAAGGTCGCACCTATCCGGAGAAGAAACCCGCTTACGAACAACTTTGCATCACGTGGGAGGAATGAAGATGTCTGACGTAATGATTGACATCATTTCGTGGGGTCTTCCTCTTTTATGGATTCTCGAGATTTGTTTGCTTTTGATATTAGAAGGAAAATCAGGAAACCGAGAGAGAAAAGCACAAGAAGTCGAACGAAACAATACTTCAAGTCAGCTTCATTCCCAAAAGCAATCCTTATCCATTCAGAAAAAGCAACTCCAGCCAGTAAGCCTATTGAAAGAAGGAAAGCGTCGGAGTGCTTCATCACGGGAATGTAGAAACAGGCGAAAGTACCGACATAAGAAATCCCGAAACCGGAAGAAATCAGAATCTGGGTGTACCACTCTAATGATTGGAACGAAGGAAGTCCGAAATATAAAAGTGGATATACAATCAGTGTACAAGCCACAAAAGCGATAAGGGCTTTACGGTAACTTTCCGATAAAGCCAGATAAATAGATTCAAGATTCATAATCAAAATAAAGTTAGTTTGTTTAGCATCGCTACAAATGTAGCAAAACCGTTCCGGTTCGTGATGGATAGGGACGGACTTTTAACCGAATAATAACAACAAAAACAATAACGAAATGGCAGAAACAAGAAAACTCATTAAAGCAAGCCGGGAACTGAAAGAAGAAATCGCCCGGAAACTGAATGTTACAACCCGTACAGTGGATGCCGCTCTGGCATACGACACTAAAAGCCCTACAGCAAGACTTATCCGTTCGTATGCACTGAATCACGGAGCAAAGCTCTATGAGCTGAAGGAAATGGAAAATCCGTATGCGGAAGTTATTAACCTTTAAAAAAAATCTGTATGAATCTTACAAAGTACTCCTCTAAGAACATCGAATCACAGCTTGAACATGTATGCGAACTGATAGACTTAGTGAAAGGTGATAGAGGATTTCGCGAGGCTGTTCAAGACGAAGAGTTTTGTATGCTAATAAAGATGCAGGCGCAATTGTTCGAAGAAATTAAGAAAAGAGAAAAATATCAACCAACTGCATAAGTGATGAATCCTTGCCATTCCCGGTTCGAGAGAATAGGGATGGCTCAAAACCAAAACCATAGAATCATGAAACGAATCAATACTACTACACGCTATCTGCTGCTGATACTGGCAGCAGCCATACTGAACCGACTGACAGATGGCACAATGAACTTGATTATAACCGTTACCCTTTGCCTGGCACTTATACCTGCAGCAATACGTTTGGACAGAGAGGATAAGAGAGCACAGAAAAAGGAATGAATCACACACGGCTTGCAGAACTTAGTAAGGTGGCTGCCGTCCGGGTTCAAGTCCCGGGGCCGGACTACAATCTTAACGAATTAATCATGGAAATGTACGGAAACACATTATGCGTCAGCTTTACGGAACTTGTTCGTGGTGGCATTATCAGTAAGCCCACTTACGACAAGTATGTACGTGAAGGCAAGCTTACCCTCCTCCAGCGGGGAGGTAACGGACGCGAGGCACTGATTGCCTACCGCTCCATGCCGGAACGGCTCCGTGCAGCATACGATGACACATTCAAGAATGCATACGAGGAAATGAAACAGCGTGAGCAGGAAAAGTACATCAACACACAGATTCGGTTCGATGCCGAAGCGGTACGGTTCTTCAAGGAATTTGAGCCGCGTATCGAGCCTTCCAGACAACTGGAATACATCCTGAACGCCCAGGTGATGAACGAAATGGTGCGTACGGAGAAGGCGCGCAGTGTGGAACATGCCAAAGGAGGTTTTGCCCGCCGTGCGGAAACATGGAGCAGCGTGCAGATTTGCTGTGAGCGTCTCCGTGAAATCACAGGTCACACACTGCCGAAGAATCCGGCCCGTCTGCGAGAAAAGTTCAACCAGTACAAGCGCGAAAGTTATGTGGCACTGGTTAACAAGAATACAGGGAATATGGCCGCACGCCGCATCGGAAAGGCCGAAGGTGCTCTTCTGCTGAAGCTTCGCCGAAGCAAGTTCCCTGTCTACACCGATATGCAGCTCTTTGAGGAATACAACCGTCAGGCGGTGCTTCGCGGACTGAAAACCATCAAGAGTCCTACTACGATGCACAGTTACTTGAACGATCCGGCGGTAATGGTTTGGTGGTTTTCTGCTGTTCACGGCGAAAGGGAATTCAAGAATAAGTATATGCCAACCATCGATACGGTAATGCCGTCCATGCCTAACTCGCTGTGGTATTCAGACGGTACGAAGATAAACCTTTACTACCGTGCATACGATGACAGGCAGAAGCGATGGGTGGCACGAACCACCGATGTGTACGAGGTGATGGATGCCTGCACGGAACTGTTCCTCGGCTACTTTATCGGTGACGGCGAAAACTTCTACAACCAGTACATGGCGTACCGGATGGCACTCCAGACATGGAAGGTGAAGCCTTATGAGATAGTGACCGATAACCAGGGAGGACACAAGAAGCTGGCTTCGCAGGGATTCTTCAAGAAACTCTGCCATCTTCACAAAACCACGATGCCGCACAACGGCCAGTCAAAATCCATAGAGTCCGCTTTCGGACGATTCCAGCAGCAGGTACTTCACAAGCTTTACAACTTCACCGGTCAGAACATTACGGCAAAGAAGCTTTCAAGCCGTGTGAACATTGACCTGGTAATGGCGAACATTGACCAGCTTCCCACGCTGGAGGAACTGAAAAAGCAATATGCCGACTGCCGCGAAGAATGGAACTCGATGCAGCATCCTACCAGCCCCACCGGCATGACACGCAGGGAAATGTACACCGCGATAGAGAATCCGCAGGCACAGCCGCTTGATGACTATGAGGCACACGAAATCTTCATGCTGTTCTCTCAGGCTCCGGTTCAATACACCAAGGAAGGTTTCATCTTCCGAATGAACAAGCAGGAATACAGCTACATGGTGTATGGCGATGACGGACTGGTAGATATGAACTTCCACCTTCAGAACGTGGGCCGTCAGTTCCTCTACCGCTACGATCCGGAAGACATGACCCGCATTGAACTCTGGGCGGTGACTGACACGGGTGCCAAGTATGCGGCCATCGCCACACCGAAAGTCACTATCCACCGTGCCACTCAGGAACGTACAGAAGAAGAAAACGCTTATCTGTTTGCACAGCTGGATGCCAACCGCCGCACACGTGCAGCCATGCACATCGCCCAGGAGGAACTGTTTATGGAAGAAGCAATGGGCGAAGCCTACACAAAGCTTCGTTTGCCGCGTCCGGTGGCTGTGAGCGAAAAGCAGCTTGACGGATACCGAGAAGAAATAAAGCGTGGCACACTGGAAGCTCCGGTACCGATGCCCGAAACGGATATTCCGGAAGAGCCTGTACTGGCAGATGAACCGCTGACCTTCGCATCATCAGGAGACTGGACAAAGAAAGTATCGAACATTACGTTCGATGAACTGGACTGTTTGAACAAATGGTAAAACGACAATTAACAAACAATTAAATACCTATTAAAACAATGAAAGGATTAACAACAGAAATGAAAGAACAGGTTCGTAGCGCACTGATTGCCTACCGCTCAAATTACCCTACGTTGAACCGTGCCGCAGAAAGCTTGCAGGGCGTAAGCTCGGCCACCGTGAGCCAGCTCTGCAACGGAAAGTATGAACTGATCAGCGACGAAATGTTTGTACGTATCGCCACGCAGATAGGCTTTGCCTTTGACTCATGGAACCTTCACGAAGGAAAGACTTTTAAGGAAATCACTTTTACGCTGAGCGACGCACAGGCTTACAAGAACGTGACATGGATTGTGGGTGATGCCGGATGCGGAAAGACCACAGCAGCCATTGAATACCGCCGCACGCACCGCAACGTGTTCTACATCCTCTGTTCGGAAGATATGCGACGCTCAGACTTTGTGCGTGAGATAGCCAAGCAGGTAGGCGCACCTACTGACACGACCAACCTCCGCGATATGCTGGAAAACGCCATCAGCATGATTTCTTTCCTGGGCAACCCGCTGCTGGTGTTCGATGAAGGCGACAAGCTTACCGACAGCGTGTTCAACTACTTTATCAGCATCTACAACCGACTGGAAGGTCATGCAGGTATTGTGTTCCTCAGCACGGACTACATCAAGGGCAGAATGGATGCCGGATTGCGGTACAACAAAAAAGGATACAAGGAAATAAACAGCCGCATCGGACGCCGTTTCTTCGATGTGTCTCCCACGGAAGAGAATGACATCTACGCCATCTGTCAGGCCAACAACCTGACCGACCGTGCCGATATAGAAGAGGTACTGAAGGATGCCAAGCGAAGCGACAACGACCTTCGCCGCGTGAAACGATGCATACACCGTCAGAAACGTATCATTGAAGCCAAAAGAGTGAATAATGAAAAATTAAAAATGAAAAACGGAGGAGATACGGATGAATAAGGAAGACAATACACCGCCCCCACAGAAAAAGAAGTTCACTTTCGACCGCAATGCGAAGGGGGTTCGTGAACTTCTGTCCATGAAGTTTGACGTGATGCAGTTTGACGGTCCCTGGTATGATGCTTTCGGCACTCCTGAACGCCGGGGTGTATGGCTCATCTGGGGAAACTCCGGAAGCGGAAAGACCAGTTTTGCCCTCCAGCTCTGCAAGTATTTGTGTCGTTTTGGGCGCGTGGCCTACGACAGCATGGAGGAAGGTGCCTGCCGCACCATGCAGGATGCCATACGGCGTACAGGAATGATGGACGTAAACAAGAAGTTCCTGCTGATTGACAACGAGAATATGGATGAACTCAGCATCCGCCTCCGCCGGCAGAAAAGCCCCGACATCGTGGTAATCGACTCTTTCCAGTACACCTGCATGACTTACCGACAGTACATCGACTTCAAGGAGCAGCACAAACGGAAGCTGCTCATCTTCATCAGCCATGCAGAAGGGCAGTTGCCAAACGGACGGGCAGCCAAAGGAGTGATGTACGATGCCAGTCTGAAAATCTACGTGGAAGGTTTCAGGGCCTTTTCAAAGGGACGCTTTATCGGTCCAGTAGGATATTACGACATCGTGCCGGAGAAAGCCCGGCAATATCACGGAGAAGAATGAAAAAAAATGAAGAATGAGGAATGAAGAATTAAGAATGAAGAAATGAAGAATGAATAATGAAAAATCAAGGATTAGCAATGAAAGACCGACCCATTACACCTCAGCAGGTGAAGGCACTGCAAGCCCAATTCCATAAGATGGGTTTTTCCGATGAAGACCGTCACGGGTTTATCAGTCAGTTTACTTCTGGGCGCACCGACAGCACTGCCGGACTGACGAAGGAAGAAGCAGGGCTGTTGCTCACCCGATTCAACCGTGAGGAAGCAGACCGTCTACGCAAACAGGCACGTGCCCTGGTGAAACAGATATTTTCCCTGTCGTTCCGTATATCCTGCCTTAACAAGAACTATACGAACGACACGGAAGCAGACTTTGAAATGAATAAAGCAAAAATAAACCAGTTCTGCCGTACACGCAGCAAGTTCCGCAAGAACCTTACTGAAATGTCACTGGAAGAGCTGAAGGAAGTAAAAAGACAATTTGAGGCTATGGCCAGAAAGGAGGAATGATATGAGAAAGCAATCAGAAATTAACCGTGCAATAGAATACTTGAAACCTTTAGTCGACAAAGTGAGCCGACTGCAAGTAGAAATTTTGGAAAATAAGCGCAGCGAAACATGGGTATTCAATCAGTATGTGCGCGACGTTCCGGAAGACGAACGCAACGAAACTCTTTTCTATGCCGCACGCGATGCAGCCCAGTTCCTTGCAGGAAAGATTGGTATCAGTTCCATCTGTCCGGATCTGGAAGACGAACCCGAAGAAGAGGAAGAGCAGGAGGAAACAATTACCCTGAGCCTTTCGGAGTACAAAAAGCTTCTTCTTCGCCTGGATAGGGTGGAACGCAGGTTAGGACTGAGAGTGGGCGATGTGGCACCGGCACCACGTAAAGACATATCAGAAGCACCCGATGAACTCATAGGTCAGGCAGATGCGTGCCGCATGATTGGGTGCGCAAAGACCACCATCAAGCAATGGGCCAACAAAGGACTCATTACCCGCTATCAGAAAGGATACAACGTGTACTACAGCAGACGTGAGTTGCTCGGAAGCCCTGTTGTGAAAGATTACAAAGACAGCAAGAAAAAAGATTAAGCTATGGAACATACAATCGAACAAATTCAGAATGACATTATGAACCGCATGCAGCAGTTTGATTTCGGCGACCGTGTAACGATACTCCGTGAGCTGGAAAACTTCTGCGGACAGCAGGCAGACGAAGCCATGAAAATGGAATACGATTTGGCGGCAATGGAGGACGAATTAATTGACAATTGAGAATATGGAAGAAAAAAAATGGCTTACCGTACCGGGTTTTCCCGGGTATGAGGTGAACGGCAAGCAGGAGATACGCAGCTTGAAACGAAGGAAGGAAATTATGTTGAAGGTGATTGGTCCAGGAAAGGTTGTCACTCTATTTGATGAGGAGAAAGAACGGCACTGTATATCATGGGCACGTTTTTATTACTGTGCAATGAACCGGATAGACCCTCGCAAGCTGGAACGGAAGGGGATTTTCATCTCCATAAGAAATGGGGAATTCAAAGTGGAGACATTAAGGGAACGCATCCGTTCAATAAAGGAAATGCCTTCGTACAAGGACGCGCAACTCACACTGCTGCAGATTGAGAAACGGTATGAGGAATGCAGGAGATTCATGGATATGGTTATGGAATATTACCGAACCGGTGACGGGAAAAAGCTGACATTGTTTCTTTTTGGGATGAAAGATGAGCTGAATACATATATGATTAATAGCCTGAAACAGTGCGTTCCCGAAACTAGGGATGAAATATTCGGAGAGTCAGTAGACATAATCCTGCGTACGATTGATAGAAGGAACCGTATAGTTGACAACCCTTACAGATTCATGTATACAACAGTAAGAAACCTTGTAAAAAGGATTCGTAAACGGAACGCTGTAGAAAGAGATTTGAATGAAAATATTCTATATGACAAGACGTATTTAAACACTAGGTGGGTTCTATCAATTCCATTTTTTATTTCTTGCATAAGGCAGCAGAACCCT
>ENA-OOWN01001788-OOWN01001788.1-human-gut-metagenome-genome-assembly--contig:-NODE-1788-length-14652-cov-5.564226_pt1 | contig 14652 bp, 7 predicted proteins | sample MGYA00241406_ERZ501319 | MGnify/ENA primary metagenome ERZ501319 (study PRJEB25962, sample SAMEA2042734) | human gut metagenome | biome: human gut; feature: human-associated habitat; material: faeces... | reverse complement strand
TTTAAATTTATAAATTTAAAGTTTTCAATTATGAACAAGAAGTTTCTAAGTGTGATCCTGTTCAGTGCCTTAATGGTTGGTACTGCAGGAACGTTTACGTCTTGTAAGGACTACGATGATGACATCAACAACTTGCAGGAACAAATCGACGGTCAAAATGGTCTGAGTGCCAAGATTACTGCTGTAGAGAGCTCAATCAGCAATTTGCAGTCTGCACAAAGTGGTTTGCAGAGTGAAATCGCTGCTGCAAAAGACGAGGCTTCAAAGTCTGCCCTTGCAGCACAAGAAGCTGCTATTGCTGCAGCAAAGGCTGAATTGGAAAAAGTCAAAGCCGAGTTGCAAGAGGCAGACAAAGCCGGTATAGCTGCAATAGAAGAAAAACTGGCTGAAATTTCAGGTAGAATCCAGACTTTGGAACAGTTCAAAACTACTACTGAAGCAACATTGGAAAAATTGGCAGCAGCAGATGTAGCTTTGCAGAGCAGCATCACTACCTTGAAAGCTGATGTCGCTGCCAATGCAGAACAGATTGGTAAGAACAAAGCTGCCATTGAAGCACAAATTGCCGCTTTGGATGAATATAAAGGAACCAACGATGCTGCCATTGCTGCTTTAAAAGCTGATTTGGAAAAATTGCAAGCTGGCGAGCTGACAGAAGAAATGGCTGCAAAAATTGCAGCACAAGTAACAGAAGTTGTAGGCGCTAAATTAGACTTGATTTCTGCTGCATTCAGTAAAGCTGTTACTCATGTAGAATTGTTGAATTATTCATTCGGCAGCAAAACTGACAATATTATTGAAGGTGAGCCTTTTATAATGGATTTGCGTACTGCTGAAGCTGTAGAAGACCGTGTGTTTGGTAAAGGCAGCTCCGACGAAGTAGAGGCAAATTCTTATGAAATCATTAATCAAAAGGAGTTCAAAAAAGGTGAAAGAGCATTCATCAGCGACTCTGTATTGATTCGTGTGTCACCGGCTAATGCCACCTTGACCGAAGGACAGATTTCATTTGTCAATTCTGCACTGGGCAATCTAGATGAACTGGTGACTGTTGAGAAAGTGGAGCAGTTCAAAGGCACAGTAACCACCAGAGGTGTATCTTCTAATGGTCTGTGGAAAGTCGTATTCAAGTTGAACAAGGACAACTATACAGAAGAGAATTTGCTGAAAGCTGCAAAGTTTGACTATAAGAGCGGCAACGCTGAAGACGAACCGGTGAAGAAACTGAAGGATATTCTCTACGCAGTAGCAGTAACAGACAAACCGGGCGACGTGGAACGTAGTGTGACAACCGGTTATAAATTGACACTGGGTTCTGTATATACACCGCAGTATGAACTGAAATTCAAGGTCAACGACAAGAATGTGAATGATCTGCGTAACCGTTTCCAGTATGCTGAAGATGGAACTTTAACTGCTGATGCAAGCAAAAAGCTGTTCTATGACTATAAATGGAATGTTGATAAAAATGGAAACCGTATAGAGGAAAACGGCTCTTATGTATCTATTGATGCTACTACTAAACAGGGCACATGGAGAGACCAGGACCTTTGGTGGGGTGGCGATAACCGTGACAAAGAAGGTTCTAACAACTCTTTCTTCTCTACAAAAGTGGGTGAAAAGTTTACCGTAGAATTGAATTATAATGATGAGGATATCAGTGGTATCTATGGTTTCTATGTAGTGCTCGACGCGCAACGTGCCGTAGAAAGTGCTCCGTCTGAAATCACGGCATGGAACTCTTATGAGGCAGATATCGAAGGACTGAATACAATTACGACAAACCGTAAGATTGAAATGTCTATCAATGCAGAGAAGGCTGATGGTGACATTATCGGTTTCCGCGTATATGCAGTAAATAATAACGGTTCTTTGGTTGACCCGGACGGTAAGGCATTCTATGTAGCAGTAGGCGACATCGATGCTATGACTACTACGTTGAAGGCTGATTACGTACCGGTATGGAATGCTCCTGATGGTGATTACGAACGTGATGTTGAGATTGATTTGGACGAAGAACTTCTGAAACTGTTTGAAGATAAATATGATGAATATGAGGAAGGTAATTTGATATTTGACATAGAGAATAATCCGAATGGCAATGACGGTTTCGATAAAAACTTCGACAGACAGGAAGGCAAGTTAGTTATTTCATTGAAGGGTGATTTGGATAAGTTCAAGGATAATGGTACTTATAAGATGTATTTCAACTTTACCGATAGTAAGAAGAATGTAATAGTTAAGAAAGTTGCCATTGAAATAACCAAGAAGATGCCAGAATTCCCTGCTGCATTCTCTGCTAAGACCAACCAACTTGACAAAGAAGGCGCAAAGGTTGTTGAAGTAACAGAAACTAACTGGAATACTACTACTATCCATAATCTGGGTACAGCATTCAATGGCGTTTCTGATCCTACCAACGCAATCATCGACTTCAACTATACATTCACTTGCGCAGAAAAGCAGATTGTATTCTACTCTGATAAGGCAAATACTAATAGATATGGATTCTATCTCGATGTAAACAATGACAAGGATAAAGCAGCAGCTCTGTTTGCAGATAAACCAGAAGGAAAGATGTACGATGTAACCGTATCCTATAAGTACAGCAATGTTTCATCAGAAACGGCAGACCACTCTTACACTGTAAAAGCCCCGGCTGCCCAGAACTTCAAACTGAGACTTGTATGCGGTGAAGGTTTCACTTCTGAATGGAAGAACTTTGATACCAAGAAGAATCCAATTAAGGAAGACTTAATTTATAACATTTCTGTAACAAGAATTGCTCTTGCTAATATTCTGAAGTTCAAGAAAGGTGATATAGACTACACGCCTGCTTTTGTTGCTGCAAATATCAAAGAATGCCACTTGGCTTCTAACAATGTGGATGACGAATACTTTACTGTAACATTTGATGAGGTTACTCAAGAATTTGTATTTGCTTCAAGATTGGAACAAAATCCACCGACTTCTGATGTTACTGCAACCTTGAAGTTCACAATGGTAGACTTCTTCGGACACGAAAATCCTGAGGAATATCCATACTTCGTTATTAAGAAATAATTTTTTCATTCTTAGTAATTGATGAAAGAGAAGCCTAACTGAAAAAATAAGCTTCCGTACTTTATGAGGGTAGGAGAAAACAATTTTGTTTTCTCCTACTTTTTTCTCCCTACTTTGCTTCCACACTTCCACCCACCTCCTGCATCCCCCTGTCCATCGGCATTTACCCCGCTGTGGAAGTAACTCCCAAAAGTGGAAGCAAATTTTGCTTCCACCTACTCAAAACGCCATGGTTTTACTGCAACTCACTCATTCTTATTTTAATACATCGAACAAATTTTATAAAACACTGACGCCAGTTTCCCCATACTTCTACACCCATCCTACCCATAAAATCTGCAATACCTCTCCCTTATCTTCATCCAAATCCACAACAGCCTCCTCCTCTCCTCAGCATAAAAAATGCCCCCGTTCATTTCATTCTCCCTCCACTTTCCACTATCTTTGTCCCCACGATGAAAAAGTTTGCCGACGTCATATTGCCTTTGCCTTTGTACAGCTACTTCACCTACTCCCTGCCCGACGAATGGGTGGATGAAGTGCAGACCGGTTGCCGGGTGGTAGTGCCATTCGGACGGAAGAAATACTATACAGCCATCGTGCGCAACGTGCACTATTGTGCCCCCACCGAATACGAAGTAAAGGAAGTGTCCGCTTTGCTGGATGCCCGCCCGATACTGCTTCCGCGGCAGTTCAAGTTCTGGGAATGGCTCTCCGATTACTATCTCTGCACGCAAGGAGACGTCTACAAAGCTGCCTTACCCTCTGGCTTGAAGCTGGAAAGCGAGACAATCGTAGAGTACAACCCCGATTTCGAGTCTGACGTCCGCCTGCCGGAGAAGGAACAAAAGATACTGGACGCGCTCTCTACCGACCCGGAGCAATGCGTGACGAAACTGGAGAAGGAGACCGGCATCAAGAACATACTTTCTGTCATCAAGTCACTGCTCGACAAAGAGGCCATCTTCGTAAAGGAAGAACTGCGCCGTACCTATAAGCCCAAGACCGAAACCCGTGTACGCCTCACCGCCGCTGCACGCAACGAACACCGCCTGCACATCTTCTTCGACGAGTTGCAGCGCCGTGCTCCCAAGCAACTGGACTTACTGATGAAGTACTTGGAACTCTCCGGCTACCTCGGTGGACGGGAGGTGAAAGAAGTCTCCAAAGCTGAATTGCTGCAACGCACCTCCGCTACTCCTGCCGTATTCAACGGTCTTGTGGACCGTGGTGTATTCGAAGTCTACCAGCAGGAAATAGGTCGCATAGACAAAGCACTCCTCAAAGAAGTCATCCCCGTCAATCCGCTGAACGAGCACCAGCAACGCGCTTATCACTCCATCTTAGAGAATTTTCAAAGCAAGAACGTCTGCCTGCTGCATGGCGTCACGGCAAGCGGCAAGACCGAAGTCTATATTCATCTGATAGAAGAAACCATCCGGCAAGGAAAGCAAGTGCTCTATCTCCTGCCCGAAATAGCTCTCACTGCACAAATCACAGAGCGCCTACAACGCGTATTCAGCTCCCGACTGGGCATCTATCACTCCAAGTTCCCCGATGCCGAACGGGTGGAAATCTGGCAGAAGCAGCTGTCGGAAGCAGACTATGACATTATTCTCGGCGTCCGCTCCTCCGTTTTCCTTCCTTTCCGCAACCTCGGTCTTGTGATTGTGGACGAGGAGCACGAAAACACCTACAAGCAGCAAGACCCTGCCCCTCGCTATCATGCTCGCAATGCAGCCATTGTACTCGCCTCCATGTACGGCGCCAAAACTCTGTTGGGTACGGCAACCCCTTCTGTAGAGACTTGGCACAATGCCACATCCGGTAAGTATGGCCTCGTGGAACTGAAAGAACGCTATAAAGAGATACAACTGCCGGAGATTATCCCCGTAGACATCAAGGAGCTGCACCGCAAGAAGATGATGAACGGTCCGTTCTCTCCACTGCTCCTGCAATACATCCGCGAAGCGCTGGAACAGAAAGAACAAGTCATCCTCTTCCAGAACCGCCGCGGCTTCGCCCCCATGATAGAATGCAACACCTGCGGCTGGGTACCCAAGTGCAAGAACTGCGACGTCAGCCTCACCTACCACAAGGGGCTGAACCAACTGACCTGCCACTACTGTGGCTACACCTACCAACTGCCCCGCATCTGCCCCGCCTGCGAGGGCACTGACCTGCGCAACCGCGGCTTCGGCACGGAAAAAATAGAAGATGACATCAAAGCCCTCTTCCCCGACGCCCGCGTAGCCCGTATGGACTTGGACACCACCCGCACCCGTACCGCCTACGAGCGCATCATCTCCGATTTCCAGCAAGGCAAGACGGACATCCTGATAGGCACGCAAATGGTGTCCAAGGGTCTGGACTTCGACCACGTCAGCATTGTGGGCATACTCAATGCCGACACCATGCTGAACTATCCCGACTTCCGCGCCTACGAGCGCGCCTTCCAGCTGATGGCGCAGGTTGCCGGACGCGCCGGACGGAAGAACAAGCGCGGCAGGGTGGTGCTACAAACCAAAAGCATCGACCATCCCATCATCCCGCAAGTCATTGCCAACGACTACGAAGCCATGGTAGGCGGGCAGCTTGCCGAACGCCAGATGTTCCACTACCCGCCCTACTACCGCCTGGTGTATGTCTACCTGAAGAACCGGAACGAGACCCTGCTCGACCTCATGGCACAGACTATGGCCGCCAAGCTCCGCACCGTCTTCGGCAACCGGGTGCTGGGACCGGACAAGCCGCCCGTAGCACGCGTACAGACCCTGTTCATCCGAAAGATTATCTTGAAGATAGAAACCAATGCCCCGATGGCCCGTGCCCGCGAACTGCTCGTCCAGGTGCAAAAGGAGATGGTGGCGGAAGACCGCTTCAAGTCGCTGATAGTGTATTATGATGTAGACCCGATGTAAATAACTCGTAACTAAAGAAATATGAAGAAGATACTTTTCGTTTGCCTCGGCAACATTTGCCGTTCCTCCTCGGCAGAGGGAGTCATGAAACATCTGATAGAAGAAGCCGGACGTGCGGATGAGTTTTTAATCGATTCTGCAGGCATTCTGTCCTATCACCAGGGCGAACTGCCGGACAGCCGGATGCGTGCCCATGCTGCCCGCCGTGGATACAATCTGACGCATCTTTCGCGACCCGTACGTACCGAGGATTTTTACAACTTTGACCTGATTATCGGTATGGACGACCGCAACATCGACGACCTGAAAGATCGTGCCCCTTCAACCGCCGAATGGAGCAAGATACACCGCATGACGGAATACTGTACAAAGTTTACCCATGCCGACCATGTACCGGACCCCTATTACGGCGGTTCCGAAGGTTTTGAGTATGTGCTAGACATTCTGGAAGATGCTTGTGCGGGGTTACTGCATAGCATTTAATCCAGCGGCATTACATGATACAGTGTCCCCTGCCTTGACTTCTTGTTCGGTATTTCAAGCTTCTTGAGCGTCCGCCCGAATACGGCAACCTTGTTGATTGCCAGACGGTCACGCGTCTTTGTCTGTAAAGCGGAAAGAATCTGCATGGGCATCATCCATTGCCCCTCTTCATCCTCTTCTGCCGCGCGGAAATGGCTGTGGAAGAGTTGTTCCAGTGGGGTGAGCTGTTCAAATTCCCGGTTCGTCCGCTTCAAGATGGCTTCATCGGCATCATCCAGCCAGTAACGCTCACCTTTGGCTACGGCATTCAGAGCCTGCGCATAGAGCTGGCGGTAGTTGATGGTGACATTCGTATCGATGGGACCGGTGACCTCAATGCAGATGAAACGGCGGCTGCCACTGGGATCGGACAGCAAGTCCTTCTGATTGCTGGTACCGATGAAGGAGGCATACCGCCGCATCTCACGGATGGTGCTGCCGTAGGGTTTGCGCAGGTTGGCAACCGGTTTCTGCAGCAGATGCTTCAAGAAACCCTGCTGGTTGATGCTGATTTGGTCGAACTCGTCGATGTTGACGAGCAGAAAGCGTCCCAGGCTGCGCTCCGCTTCCTGCCTGCTCTTGAAGTCGATGCTGTCCGTATAGCCGAAACGCAGCTCCGGTGGCAGCAAAATGCGGCAAAAGGTGGATTTCCGGAACCCTTGAGAACCGACAAGCAGAGGAGAAGTATTGTTTCCGTGTTGCCGGTCCATTCCACGCCAGTGTGCCACCATGCCCAGGAACCAGCGGTAGAACAGCTCCTGCCAATGAGGATTGTGGCACGGAACGAGGTCGGCCAACGCCCGGATGCGGTCTTTCCCGTCCCAGCGGCCGGTGTCGTAAAGGTATTCTTCGACGGGATTATAGAGTGGTACGTAGTCTGAAGTTAGGAAACGGTTGATGTCGCGGTCCCATACGCGGATACCCTCCTTCAGGGCATTCATGGAGACCGTACTGCGGGCACGCTGGTCAGCAGGCTTGAAATAGAAATGGACGGAGTCGCGCTGACGGTATTCCAAATCATCCAGAACGGTGTTGTAGCGAAACTCATACCGGCGGCCCATAAACTCTTCCAGCCGGAAAACGCTCTCCTGCTCTTGCGTCAGACTGCTCTTTTTCCCGAAGCCTTTAAGCTCTTGATATAGGTTATGAATCGTTTGACGGACAATGAATTCATCCGCTTCCCGGTAATAGTGCATCAATGTCTGACGGACTACTTCCTCTTCGGGAATGCCTGCCTTGAAACAATGTTCGGCCAGAGGCACCAGCAGTATCCGTAAATCCCCGTCCCGTTTCCAGCCGCCCAATCCGCGGAATGCACGGTCAAGGGCCGACTCGAAGAGTACGGCAAAGGTGTCCGAGGCTTTACTGTCCGGATGCAGCCGCAACAGCGGGTTCTTTTCTGCGAGTTTTCGTTGCCGGAAGTTCTCTTCCTCGGGCATGCTGAGGGGCTGTTCCAGGCAGAAAGGCACAGCGGCAGGATTGTAGTAAGGATATCCGTCCAGAGTCATGCGGCAACTCTGGGTAAGGGAAGGTTCTTTCAATGTAATGGCAAACGGCAGCAAGGGCTGGTAGCACTTCACCGCCATACGGTAGGCGTGGGCATGAAACAAGGCGGCATCGCTCTCCCGCTTCGGTGTCGTGCCGTCGGGCAGGGCAAACAATACCCATATCTTGGCACTCCGTCCGCTGGAACCGCAGAAAGCGGCAAAGGTCTGTGGTAGCAGGGCGGCTTGTTGTTTTACATATTCCGCTTCGGCAATGCCCGACAGACGGTTTACTTCCAGTTGTACGAGTCCGTTATAGTTCTTCATCCACCGTTCCCCCTCTTGTGTACGGCTATATTCCACGGCAGGGTAGATGCGGGGCAGCTTGTCTATATGTTCGTATCGGACGCAAGTGCCCTCCAGTTGAGGAAGGATGGCCCGGAGGGTCGACACATGTCCGGCTTTGGTTTCGGTTTTTAGTTTTTTAATCAGTGCATCCGCTTCCAGGGTGCTGAGGGCTTCCTTTCCGCTCTCTTTTTCTGCTCTAATCAAGGTAATTTTCATTCTGTTTGTCAGCTTGTTTGGGTAAATATAATTCTCGTAAAGATACTACATTGAAGAGCTGAAAGCAAGCATTCTGCGGAATAATTATTAAATGGATACAAGTCTCCACGACTCATGCAGAGAAGTGTTAAAAGCAAGTGAGTTTCTTTGTCAAAACACTGGCATTCCTTTGCTTTTCTCCCTTTGTTTGTCTACTTTTGTATAGGGAATAGATGACGCCTAACGACCATGAACAACTCTGCTTACGGCCATGAAGCAATCGCTTGACGACCGTAAGCAGAGTTGTTCATGGTCGTTAGGCGTCTCTCTTTCCATAGCTTTTACGGATGAAGTACGCACCCCGCACCTATTCCGCATAGGGCGCAAACTTATTATATAACAACTTAAAAGACATTGAACTATGGCAATTTTATTTGATTGGTATGAACTTCCGGAACCAAAAGACAAACAGCGGGAAGAAAAGATACTTCATCCACGCATCCGCTTGAACGGCTCTACCACTACCGACGAACTGCGTCGCAGAATTCAGGAACGCAGCTCGTTGACGGAGACTGATGTCTCGGCGGTACTGGATGCCTTGTCGCACGTCATGGGGGAAGACCTTGCCGAGGGGCGGCAGGTGCATCTGGACGGTATCGGCTATTTTCATCCCGTACTGACGAGCACGGAGCCGGTGACCGCTGCGACCAAACGAAAAACCACCAAGATTAAGCTGAAGGGCATCAAGTTTCGTGCCGACCAGGTGCTGAAGAATGAGATAGGTGCCATCAAAGTTAAACCGCTGGGGCTGAATGAGCATTCCCAAAAGCTGAGTGACAAGGAGATTGACAGGCGACTGACGGGCTACTTCTCTACGCATCAGTTCCTTACGCGCAGTGATTTTCAGAGCCTCTGCGGAATGATGCGCTCTACTGCGCAGCTTCATATTCGCCTGCTTCGTAGCGAAGGCAAGCTCGAGAATGTAGGAAAACTGAACCAACCGATTTATGTACCTTGCACGGGGTATTATGGTAGAGACGAGTAGGTTACGGTAAAACTATAGCGTTTTGAGTAGGTGGAAGCAAAATTTGCTTCCACCTTTTTTTGTTGCTTCCACAGCAGTTCAAGTGCCGATGGATAGGGGGATGCAGGAGGTGGGTGGAAGTGTGGAAGCAAAGTGGGGAGAAAAAAATCTAGAGAGTGATGAGAGGCGCGGAAATCATTCTATATACTTCACCTCTTCACCTAAGGCATCATGGTTCATTTCGCGTATACTGCGATAAAGCTTACCATTTTTCAAATAATAATAATTCTGATAACCAGCAAACTCTATGTTGGCATAGGTTTCATTGTTACGATCTTTGCTTATTTTCCAAGAACTTTCGTAAATCATAGAATCTTTGAAAGTTATGATTGATGTAGAATCTGGACGAAGCTCAAACTTTATGCCGTTGGCAGTAGTGAATATACCGACAAAATCATGTTCTTTTTCGTTGTTGTCACATCCGGTTAGTAGCAGTATTCCCAACAATATTCCTATAATGACTGTTTGTTTCATATTTTTAGTTGTTATATTATAAAAAAGAGTGCTTCAATCGGATGAAGCACTCTCTCTTGTCTGTTTACTTTATTGGCATCTCTTTTCAGAGTTGTCTCTTATCTTCCTGCGGGAGTACCGGCATTTTCATTTACGTGGATTTTGAATTCCTGAGTGAAAGTCTTCCACTTATAACCGAACTTGATAGGAACATAGATTTCATAATCCCAGTTTACAGGAGTACCACTGTGGTTGTAGTAAGTCAGTGTTTCCTTACCAGTTGTTGCATCTACGTTGTAAACTACAGTTGTGTTGGCAGGAAGGCTACCTTCCTTGTAACCAGCCACAGGCTGCAAATTGCCGTCTACCAGTTTCAGGTTAGTCTTAACTTGATCAGTCATCCAGTTGCTCGGAGTACATTCGTAGAATTTGAACAGTTCTTTTTGCAGAGCTGTTGCATTGGGAGCCTCAGAAGCAGTGTAGAAATTACCGTTTTCGTCTGCATTCCAGCAAGTGTAAGTATAAGCACCTGTTACATCTACAGAGCTACCGTTAACAACAGCATCAGTTACTTCTCCTTCTTCCTTATTCACTGTGATAGTCATCGGTTCAATGATGTTGGCATCATAAGCCTTGATAACTTCAGTATGAGCAGCCGGATGTCCCGGAGTTGCATCACCATAGCAAAGGTCTGCAACCAACTTGATAGGAACAATCTGACCTACCAAAGCTTTGGCAGCTTCTGTCGGTTTGGTGTTTTCTCCGAAATTGGATTTTGCATCCGGATCAGCTTCTTGCAATTTGATGTTATAAGTCTTGTGACCTTTCAGAGGATTATTTGCATTTGTACAGAGGTTGTCCTTATAATTGTCAATTGTTGCAGCCAATTCACCTGCAATGTACAATTTTGTGTTGTCGGCACTCAATGTAACAGCACCATCCTTGAATGTCTTGCTGGCAACATCAAAGTACTTATAAGTTTTACCAGCCAACTTTTCAGCATCGAATTCAAAACGTACACCTTCTGCTTCAAATGTAGGAGAATAAGGATTCTTCACATTCGCAACGTTCTTATCCTGGAAGTACAGGTATTCCCATGCACCAGTAGCAGGTTTTACACCGTCTTTGTTCAAGAAACCGTTCACTAAGTCAGTGTAGATATTTACGGTCGGATTATTGTTAGTCTTATCGCCAGTCAATACGTGTCCAGTGGTTTCATTCCATGCAGGATTCCATTCCACAGCACCATAAACTACCGGGTTCACATTGAATACAGTGTTGTTGGTGTTTTTCTTCCAATAACGATTGTCATATCCATATCCACCGAATGTAGGTTTGTAGATAGTACGTGTCAATGTAATCTTCAAAGTAGGATATGCTTTTGTCGGATCTTTCCAGAAGAATGTCTTGGTGAATACCATATCTTCGTGATTTTTCCATACCGGATATTTCTTCACGATGTCAGCGTGAGTCAAAGTCCACTCAATGTTGTAAGATTCAACGCCGTCTTCTGTATTCTTAATAAGTTTAACTGTACCATAATCTACTCCATTTTGTGCGTCGAAACCTTCGTCAGTGTAAATGGCGTGGAATTCCTGTTTGGTCATACCACCTTCTTTTGCACCGTTGTAGATAACTTCGTTCATGGCTACAGTACCAATTCTATCTGCGAAATTGCCACATTTGAATATGGTATCATCGTATGTGAAACCGATTTCACGCATACCTTCTTCTTTCACCCATTTCACCTTGATGTAACGCATTGCTACCAAAGCATTGTTTACAGTATCCACCAGCTCTACACGTACCAACGGTTCGCGGCCTACTGCAGTGGCAGATACACCGTCAAGGCTATAGACCTTTGAAGTCATGTGACCATTCATAGGAGAGTCGATTTCTGCAAATTTCTGCTGATCAGTCTTGTTGCTGTTATTCTCAGGACCACCTAAAGTGATATATTCTTCAGTAGCCTTGTAGAAACGGAATGTCAGACCGTAGTCTTTGTATGCCTTCAACTCTGCATGTTGTTTATGGTCTTCTGCACCGATTTCCGTTGTACAAACCTCAACCAATTTCTTCAGGTCAAGGACTTTGTCATACTGTGCATAAACGTCAATCATGTTGTTAGCTTGTGATTCGTATGCACAAATAGAGTCGTGGTAGTGTACGTAGAATCTGCCTTCGCCATCGGTCTGAACTTCGTCAGCAAATTTGCCGGTCATAGTTTCGCCGTACTTCGTACGTGCATTAGCGATATAAGGAGCTACTTTTGTTTCGTGCAGACGAACATATTCAGAGTTTACATAAACTTGAGTGCCATTTTCCTTAAGGGCTTTAGCTTCATCAGCAGTCAAGTTTTCCTTAGCGATAGGAGCCTTTAGAGAAGCCATGTAGAAAGTTTCTTTTCCACTTGCATGACCGCCTGCTTCATTGATGGATTCGGCAACAGTCTTCTTGAATTGTACTGTCAATACATTGTCTTCTATTTTATAGCCAGTTGGCTGGATAGGAGAGTTCTCCGAAATCGTTGCGCCAGCTTTGGTGAGGATGTTTTCAGATTTGATGCAATCGAAAGAAGGCATATAGATATCCTCTGTACGTACACCCATATTGGGGCTAACGTGGAAGTAAGCCTCATTTTTGTCTGTAGATACCGTGTATGGATTAGCACCAGCTTTATTAACGTGGTCAAGTACAGGAGTTTTGGAATGTGCGGTAAACGTTCCTTCAGAATCTTCGTCAGTTTGAGGACCATCTGTATGTTTTGCCATTGCCTTGTACTCTTGTGGAGTATACTGTAGAGTAGTCAATGTAATAGCAGCAATACCATTGATATGACTTGTAGGAATTACAGCCAGACTAGTCAAACGATGTCCGATAATAGACATAACTTGAGCGCTCAATGCATCAACCTCAGCAGCCAAGTCTTTTAGTTTTTCGTCTGTAACAAAGCCGCCTTCCAATTCTTCTTTCAAGTCGTTGATTTTAGTCTCAACTGCCTCCAAAGAAGCCAACTTCTCAATTTGCTTTTCCAGTTCTTTCTTCAAAGCAGTCAAATCTGCCTCGGATACTCCGCCTTCTGTCGAATTAGCCTTGTCCAAAGCTTCCTGAGCTTTGTTCTTGGCCTCGTTTGCGGCACTTTTGGCTTCATCTACAGCCGTCTGCAACGTAGTAACTTTTGCATTCAGGTCATCAAGTGAAGCTTTCTTGTCCAGTTGTTCCTGCAAGTCCTTGATGTCATCATCATAATCCTTACAAGACGTGAACGTACCTGCAGTACCCAACATCAAGGCACTGAACAGGGTCACACTTAGAAACTTCTTGTTCATAATTGAAAACTTTAAATTTATAAATTTAAAAAAATAAAAAGTGAATAATCTCTCATTTTGAATCCCTTTCGCATACTTGTTTTGTTGTCAAGTATTCCGTTACTTCGCAGGTAATGAAATCTTGTTAATTTCGTTAATAATCAGGGAATAAGGAGAAAATAGACCGGTTTTGTTTGGAATAGTAAAAAACAGTCCGTTGGGATATTGGAAAGAGGATTGGAAGTCCAGAAAGATGACAGTGGGAAAGGGATGAAATGAGGCTCTCAAAGAATAAAAGTATGTATTTTTCAGTTCAAAAGGTTGAATGACAGTCCATTGATAGCACCGATGGGAGCTCCGTAAAGACAACACCATTCCGTTCCTCAAAACTCATTTTGAAGACTCCAGAAAATGCGCAACAAATCTATTCTATCCTATCAAAAGAAGTAACGTCTTTTATACTGTACACGCTCCGCTTCTTACAAAAGAAATTACCCTCTGGTTGGCCTCGTCAATCTTTCTGTTGCTGAAAGGCTTCAGATAGGTTTCCGTCACCGTGATGGAGGAGTGCCCCATGGCTTCCGATATGATTCCAGGGTGTATCTCGCAATGGTAAGCCATTGTGGCCCAGGTGTGTCTGGCTGCATAGGTACTGAGTGCCGACTGCATTCCCAGGCACTGCCTGAGTACTGCCAGCCGCTGGTTGAATCCCCTGAGTGCCGACTGGTATTCCCGGTATGCCGCTTCCGTACCTTCCTCGCTCTGCAGAATGGGAAACAGATAGGGGGAATCGGGATTCCTGTTCGCCACCATCCTGACCATCTGCATGGCTTCGGGTGTGAGTGACACGGTCAGCGCCCGTCCCGTCTTCCGCCTTCTGTAAGACAGCACATTCCCCTGCAGGTCCCTTTTGTGCAGGTACGCCAGGTCTACGAAGGGTATGCCCCTGAGCATGAACATGAGTACGAAGAAAATCCTTGTTCTCTGCTGTGTGTTTGGGAGCGTCCCTCCTTGCAGGCTCCTTTCCGTCTCCCTTACCAGACTGCTGATGTCGGATGCCTCGAGCGCCTTCTTCCTGTCCGCCCGTGTGCCGGTATATACATGCTCGAACAGTCTGGGTACATACCGTATGTACTTTCTGTCCACCGCCCGATGATACACCGAGCGTACCGTCTTGATGTAGGTGGATACGGTGTTCCAACTGCAGTTCCTCTGCCTGAGGAAGTTTTCGAATCTCTTCAGTACGGTCGGGCTCAGCTTGCGCATGGGCATCG
>ENA-OOWN01001784-OOWN01001784.1-human-gut-metagenome-genome-assembly--contig:-NODE-1784-length-14683-cov-2.611430_pt1 | contig 14683 bp, 10 predicted proteins | sample MGYA00241406_ERZ501319 | MGnify/ENA primary metagenome ERZ501319 (study PRJEB25962, sample SAMEA2042734) | human gut metagenome | biome: human gut; feature: human-associated habitat; material: faeces... | reverse complement strand
TACAGAACAAGATGCAGTCCCACCACAAGTTCAATGAACATAAGACGGTGGAGCAAATCGCGGCCCGTATCAAGGGAGGCGAGAATATCGCCCTTGTTTCCGATGCCGGTACGCCGGCCATCTCCGATCCGGGATTCATGTTGGTGAGGGAATGTGTTCGCCAAGGGGTAGACGTAGAGTGCCTGCCCGGAGCTACGGCTTTCGTGCCCGCCTTGGTAGCGTCCGGATTACCCAATGAGAAGTTCTGTTTCGAGGGGTTTCTCCCTCAAAAGAAAGGAAGGCAGACCCGGCTAAAAGAATTGGCTTTGGAATACCGGACTATTATTTTTTATGAATCACCTTTCCGTCTGCTCAAGACCTTGACGCAATTCGCCGAGTTTTTCGGTACGGACCGCCAAGTATCAGTATCCCGGGAAATCTCCAAATTACACGAGGAAACCGTACGAGGTTCCTTAGAAGAAGTAATTCAGCATTTTACCGTGAACGAACCAAGGGGTGAGATTGTTATTGTATTAGCAGGCTTAAAAGATAAAAAGGACAAAGAGACAGAAAAAGATGTTTAACTTAACAAGCAAAAAGAACATGAAGAAAGTATTATTAGTATGTGTCTGCACAGCCATGCTGGCCTCTTGTGGCCAAAATTCAGCGGATTACAAGAAACTAAAGGCTGAGAACGATTCTCTACGTATCGAGAATACGAAGAACACGGATGAGCTTAATGATATGCTCTCCACCCTAAATGATATTGAATCTGATTTTCAATCTATACGTGATGCCGAGAATTATTTGACAATCCAACAACAAACCGGCGGTGAGCTAAATCAGTCACGCAGAGATCAAATCAAGCAAAACATGCAATTGATCAGCGAGACCTTGAAGAAGAACAAGGAGCAAATCAGCCAGTTGGAGGAGAAATTGAAGAAAAGCGGTATTCAATCTTCCGCATTACGAAAGACGATCGATCGTCTTTCCTCCGAGCTGGATCAAAAGGCAACGATGATTGTCGCTTTGCAAGAGGATTTGGCAAAGAAGAACGTACGTATCCAAGAATTGGACGAGATGGTAAGTTCCTTGAATGAGGATGTGGAAAGTCTGGCTACTACCGCAGCCGCTCAATCCGAGAAATTGAACGCTCAAGATAAAGCCCTTCACACGGCTTACTACTGTTTCGGTACTTCCAAGGAATTGAAGGAACAGAAGATCTTATCCGGTGGTGGCCTGTTCTCTAAATCTAAAGTATTGCAGAGTGGTTTCAACAAGGATTATTTCATCTCTATCGATATCCGTGAGGTAAAAGAAATTCCTTTGTTCGCAAGCAAGGCTAAACTAAAATCCAATCATCCGGAAGGATCTTATGAGTTCGTAGAGGATGAAGACGGAAACTTGACCTTGAAAATAAATGACGAGAAGGCTTTCTGGAGCCTAGGCAAGTATTTAGTGATCGAAGTTGGATAATGATTTATAAAAGTATATTTATCGATTTGGACGATACCCTTTGGGACACGTACCATAACAATAAAGAATGCCTTGAAGAGCTATATACCGATTACCACTTTAATCGGTATTATGCCTCTTTCGAGGCTTTCTTCGATATTTATATGCCTCATAATCTAGACTTATGGGCCAAGTACCGTTCGGGGGAAATAGACCGGCAAACCTTAATCTTGGATCGATTTCTCTACGTACTTCGTCCGTTAGGAATAGAAGATAAGAAAACCGTCTTATCGGTAAATAATGATTTCTTGCAACGCACGACCACCAAAACCCGATTAGTGCCCGGAGCCATTGAATTACTGGAATATCTCCGCCCTTCCTATCGGTTATTTATTTTATCCAATGGATTCCGTGAGGTACAATTCAAGAAACTTAGCAACGCAGGCTTGGCTCCTTATTTCGAACGGATGATCCTGTCCGAGGACGCTAATATACAAAAACCCCATAAAGGTATTTTCGACTTCGCCTTAAAGAACACGAACTCACGCCGATCCGAGAGCTTAATGATCGGGGATAGCTGGGAAGCTGATATCATTGGGGCTTACCAATCCAAGATCGACCAGATATGGTTGAATCCGGAAGGATTACCTGCCGATGGATTCACCCCGACCCATACAGTCCGCTCTCTGGAAGAGATCAAATCTATCCTATAAATAGACCTTTCTTACAATGCCCATTATAGCATGCTTACGATGGGCATTATAAGCTCCTTAGAATGGGCATCATAAAGATCTTACAATGCCTATTCTAAGAACAACATCTTAACAGCTTATAAATAAATCGATTACTTATCGGCAGTCACCAGATATTGACGAAAGCCCTCAGAGTATTCCGGATGATACCCGTCTCCTATCGAATCGGAACAAATAATAAAATATTCAAGACCCGGCACTTTAGCGCATAAGGACTTAGCCTCCTCCGAGCCTAAGACCATAAACGCGGTAGCATACGCATCAGCGGTCATGGCATCCGGAGCGACGATCGTAGCGCTAAGGATATCCCGCTGTACAGGGCAACCTTCACGAGGGTCGATCGTATGGGCGTATTTACGTCCATCCTTTATATAAAAATTACGGTAATTACCTGATGTAGCCATTCCTAACGGTTTAGGGAAGCTAACGATCTGCTCGAGTTCTTGATTCATGCCGGCAGCGTCATCCGTAGGCTTCGTGATCCCTAAGCGCCAATCCATGCCCGAGGGATTCACACCTTTCACACGCATCTCGCCACCAAACTCCACCAAATAATTACGGACCCCTTTCTTCTCCAGCATTTGGGCTATCATATCGCAAACCGTTCCATCCGCCAAAGAAGAAAAGTTCATCATCAAGCGAGGATCGTCCTTCACGATGCGATCCCCTTCTAAACGAACTTTCTGAAAACCGATAAACTGACGGACACTGTCGATATGGGCAGGGGTTACGCTATCCTTCCGGCTGAAGCCAAACCCCCAAAGGTTGATCAACGGGGCGCAAGTCACGTCGTAGGCCCCATTTGTCTCAGTAGACACTTCAAGCGCCTTCTTAAAGACTTTTTGGAAGAGCGTATCTACCCGTATGTCACGGTTCTGGTTTACCTGACTGATTACCGAAGTAGAATCAAAAGCATTAAACAGGTGGTAGAAATATTTCAACTGCTCGTCAATCTCCTTATCCAATGGTTTAGTATGCTCAAACTTAATATGATAAGGTGTATGAAGCCTTCCGGATACCTCATAGTATTGGGGAGCCTGTTCACAACTTATCAACAAGATATTAACAAGTAAACAAAGAATGGAGAATTGACTTTTCATATTAGAACTCTGATGTAAAATGGAACTTAATATCCGGAAAATCCTGTTGGGCCATCATCAATACATAGCTGGAATCCGCTAAATAAACATCACGGCCTTCCTTATCCAACGCCATATATTGCGCCTTACGTTTCTTGAAATTCTCCAATGCCTCTTGGTTATCACTCTCGATCCAGCAAGCCTTATATAGGCTGATCGGCTCCCATTTACATTGAGCGGCATACTCATGCAACAGGCGGTATTGAATAACCTCAAACTGCAATTGTCCCACGGTACCGATAATCTTCCGGCCATTGAATTGATTGGTAAACAACTGGGCTACACCCTCGTCCATCAATTGCTCGATACCTTTGTTCAATTGCTTTGCCTTCATCGGATCGGCGTTCTCTATATATTTGAACATCTCGGGAGAGAAGCTTGGCAATCCCTTGAAATGCAATTCCTCTCCGGAAGTCAACGTATCCCCTATCTTAAAATTCCCGGTATCCGGCAAACCGATAATATCACCCGCGAACGCCTCATCCACCACTTCTTTCTTCTGAGCCATGAAAGCCGTCGGGCTACTGAAACGCATCATCTTACCGAAGCGTACATGCTTATAGTTCGCATTACGCTCAAAACGACCGGAACAAATCTTCACAAAAGCGATACAACTGCGATGGTTCGGGTCCATATTCGCATGGATCTTGAAAATGAAGCCGGTGAAATTATCCTCATTCGGGTCTACCACACGCTCTACCGCATGGATCGGACGTGGCGAGGGAGCGATACGGATAAAGCAATCCAATAGCTCTTTCACACCGAAGTTATTCAGAGCGGAACCAAAGAATACCGGAGCGATATCCCCATCCAAATACGTATTCACATCAAATTCGGGATAAACCCCCTCTATCAACTCTATATCCTCACGAAGCTTCGCAGCTTGCGTAGGATCAATATAAGTCTCGAGATCCGGACTAGTGATATCCTTGAATTCCACATTCTCCGTCACATATTGCTTACTCGGGGTATATAGGTTCAGTTTCTGCTCAAAAATATTGTATACGCCCCGGAAACGTTGTCCCATATCGATCGGCCAGCTCAATGGGCGTACCTTTATCTGTAATTCTTCTTCTATCTCATCCAGCAAATCAAAAGGATCTTTACCATCACGGTCCATCTTGTTGACAAAAACGATCACCGGAGTCTTACGCATACGGCAAACCTCCATCAACTTACGAGTCTGCGCCTCCACGCCCTTGGCGATATCGATTACGATAATAACGCTATCCACCGCCGTCAAGGTACGGAACGTATCCTCGGCGAAATCTTGGTGGCCCGGTGTATCCAAGATATTAATCTTATGATCGGAATAATCAAAAGCCATTACGGAGGTAGCTACGGAGATACCGCGTTGCTTCTCAATCTCCATCCAGTCGGACGTGGCAGTCTTCTTGATTTTATTAGACTTCACCGCTCCCGCTACATGGATAGCGCCACCAAATAACAATAATTTCTCGGTAAGTGTAGTCTTACCGGCATCCGGGTGGCTGATTATGGCAAACGTTCTTCTTCTTTCAATCTCTTCTGAATACTGGCTCATTCTATTTTATATGTATATATTGTTATCAGTTACACTTTGTTATTCATGCAGTAGGCCAAGCTAGTCTCCCAATGGGGAATCGTCAGTCCGTACGAGCTTTTTATCTTACCTTTATTCAATACGCTATAATGCGGCCGGCTGGCCGGTGTCGGATAATCCTTGGTCTCTATGGGTATCACCCGGTTATTCATACCTGCTATTTGCAAGATCTTTACCGTAAAATCATACCAGCTACACACCCCCTCGTCCGAGAAATGATAGATACCCGGTATAAATTTACCCGCCTCGGCACGTTCCAGCACGGTAAGCATAGCGACCGCTAAATCTCCGGCATAAGTAGGCGTACCCACTTGGTCGAATATGAAACGCAACTCATCCCGCTCCTTTCCCAAACGCAATACCGTCTTCATAAAATTGTTTCCATACTCGGAATACAACCAAGCCGTACGGATAATCACGGAATCCGGACACACCTCCATCAAGGCCTGCTCTCCCGCCAGTTTCGTACGTCCATATACGGAAACAGGACAAGTCGCATCGCTTTCCAGATAAGGACGGCAACTCGTTCCATCGAACACATAATCGGTAGATACATGAATCACCTTCGCACCTACGGCATGAGCGGCCTCACCTAAGTTCCGTACCGCATCCCGGTTGATGCGCATACACAAATCCTCATGCTCCTCCGCTTTATCCACCGCCGTATAAGCGGCGCAATTCATGACATATTGAACATCATTTTCCAAGACATATTTCCGGACGGCCTCCTTGTCGCAAATATCCAACGTATCTATATCCGTAAAAAGAAAATTATAGCCGGGATACTGGCTGATACGAGCGTGGATAGAACTTCCCAATTGACCGTTCGCTCCGGTTACCAAAACTGTCTTCATGTCTATATCTATTATTAATCCTCTAGTTTAAGTTCCCCTTTCATATCTTCCCGATATTTCTCGGCGAGCAACGCCAAGAAGGAGCTGATTTGTTTAATACCCTCTAACGTCTCCGCACTCACCTCTTTCCCTTGCATACGCAAAAGCAGATAGCCATATACGGCAGCGAAACAAGTTTCCAGCTCCGGCAGATCCTCTCCACCCGATTTAGCCCGGAGCTGTACGATATAAGGAAGCGTCTTATAATAAGCCGCGCTATAAACCATCTCTTTCGGAGATTTCAAAAGACGGAGATGCAAATCGGTCAAAGTAATAATCACATTCTTGTTCAATTGGATATGACCTTTCTCCATCACCCCTTCGCTACGCATCATCTCGATCAATTCCTCGTACCATTGAGCGATTTCCTTCTTCACCTCCTCGGGCTGGTCGTAATGGGCGATCACCGTGCGGTTGATCGAATCCATATCGAACTTATTCGCCCGGATCAAGTCCTCAACCTGCCACATATAAAGCAGATATTCAGCGATATTCTCTTTTCTTTTTTGTCTAGCTATTATCATATCGGCAAAGATAAACTATATTCCGATAACGCTTGATAAAAATCCGCGTCTTTAACGCCTAACTGCCGGCAAGCCAAACGTGCAGCATTCAGATTGATCAAGAAATAGCGATTGGGAATCCGTACCGGATAGTCTCCGTAGCGAGTATGCAAAAAAGTCTGCCCGTCTTTCTCCACGACCGGATGTTCCTCAAAAGGGATAGCGGTGATATCGCTCCGGACGTCCCCTGCCAACTGACTGACAGTATCATCACCTCCAAAATAAATCAATTTCCCTTCCCGCTCAATAGAAACGGAGAAAGACTGATAAGTGGATAAATAAGCCTCCGGAGTCGCATGATCCGTCTCGGTAGACCAAGATAAATTCGTCAGGATGGCGATATGCGGACGATAGAATTCCAATTGGAAACGCTTGTCCAAGGCAGAGGTGATATGCTCATCTCCTTCGATCAAAGCGATACGTGCCTCATAACTCAAATGTACCCGATTCGGAAGCGAGTCCACCTTGCTAGTCAACGCATAGTCGAACGCCAACTTTTGCCGGCGCAACGCACAGACCATCATGGAAATAATTGTCTTCTTTCCACGACTACCCGCCACAACAACCCGAGTTTTCGACCGAGTCCGTTGAAATATAAATTCCGGAATAGATTGGATTAACATCCCCAATTCCTTCGCACGCAATAATTCCGGGTTATCTTGCTTTACTTTAGCACCCAAAACCACCGAGTGAATATCTTTTATTAATTTCTCCGGAAACCACCCATCCCCATAACAGGTACAGCCCGCGTTATGAAGTCTTCCTATCATCTCTTCAGTCAGACCACAACCGGAAGCGCTTACCTCATATCCTTTTTCTCGAAGTGCTAGGGCTAGATCTAAAACCAAAGGTTCGGTTACGGAGATCAAATGAACTTTTCGCATCGTTTTGATTTTAGCGCAAAAGTACGACTTTTATAAATACCTTCGGCACAAAGAAGTGAAAAATTAGATGCCCTCGATATGTTTAATGGTCGTAGTGTCTTCTTTTCGTGAAGCCTCGACCAGCCTTTCCTTCGAGATTATAACCGGAGTATGTATAAATTCCGGAACATTAAACGAGAACAGGGAGCATTCATAATAATCCGGAGATGCTTGCGGTAACAAGAAAGGTTTACCGCACTGCCCCCGCTCATTCACATGTACCAAATACGGGCGTGTGAAAAGCCCATCGTCCCGGCGGCTGGAAAAGACAAACCAACGACTATTGCCGCTCCAAGAATGATAGCTCTCTACATCCGGGCTATTCACTTCCGGCAAAGAATCGATTGCCCCGGTAGACAGATCCAGCATATACAAATCCGCATCCTTATGCCAAATAGAGAAATTGCCATAATCGGACACCGTATAAAGTAGCCGCTTCCCATCCGGGGAGACTCTCGGGAACTTAACACTCCGGCCCGCTTCCCTCGCATTATATAAGGTATCCACTTGGGTTCCAATCGAACCGTCTTCCGGATCAAAAGCGACTCGTAGCAGGTTATACCGGACATCCCGATAATTTTCCGGCATACAGACAGAATCCGCCGAACAGAACAGCAGATAGTTACCATCCGGAGTAAAAGTGGGAAAAGTCTCATAACACGCCATGGAAGCCAATAATGGCGAACTGAATACCCTCTCCTTCTCCGTGTCATAGATCAGCACGTCCGATTCCACGTCATATACCTCAATCCGATTCTCATCGGAAAGATGGAAGTCTTGGTGGGTCTCATTGGTAGAAAAAGCGACATACCGGCCGGATGGATGCCAATACGGATAAACGAACGAAGCCAGCTTACCGTCCCGTTCCAACGCAATCTTCTTTACCTGCCGATGATCAATCAAGTAAGTCCCATTATGAGAACCCCTCTGATGAAAAAGCATTTGTTCCCCTTGTCGCTCACAAAAGGCATGGCAGTTCATACAACTATTATTTGTCGATTGGTTATCAAGAATAGACTTTTCAACATAGTTTTCAACACATCGTTGATAAATCCCCATCTCGTTCCACATCCGATATCCGGGAAAAATACGGCGATACACCAAATAAGCGTCAACGGAATCTCTTGACACATAGATAGGGAAACTCATTTGTTTCCAATTACTTTGAGGTTCTCGAAAATAAACCGTCACATCTATTTGTTTTCCTTGTGCGTCCTGCGACAGGGTCTTCCAATCCGTTTCCGGCAGGTTGAAAACACCATGATCGGCTGCGATTATCAACTCCCTATTCATAGTTTTCAACCGAGTTATCCCCTGTAGCTGTTGATCAACCAACTTGAAATTGGGAGGGGCCATATTGACCGGTACAGTAACTTCCCTGTAATCCGGAAACACGTCAGTTTCTCCTTGTTCCGCTTGCGCAGGAACTTCCGGCCTACAAGCCACAAGTCCCAAAAGACAACCTATAATCCAACAGATAGATAATCGCTTCATTGTTCTTCTCCTTTAAAGATCTTGAAATAGTAATAATACCAATAGGTATCTCCAAATTGTCGATACATCGAGGACACATCCACTTGGTTGGCAGATCGTCCCAAAACCTGCTTGAATTCCCGGTATCGGTCTACGATCTCCGGCTGTATGGAATAGGAGGAAAGCGATATACTGTCTTTGTCCGCCAACAACAATCCGGCTTCTTGGAAATGCCGGGGTATCGGTTCCCCCTTCATGAAAGATGTCTCTTCCAAGAATCGGCCAAATGCATCCAGCTTCTTACCCAACAAATAATAACATCCCCGGTATTCCCAACCGATCCGATGATCCGGAAGATTGTATCCACTCCATAAGGAATCGACAGGTACGGACAAACTCAGTCGATCCCTTTTCTCAACAGGCATATATTTGTCACTCAACTCCGGATCTTTATCCATTAATTCCGGATGTACCAGATAGATAGCATAACGGCAAGCCCAATCTTTATAGAATGGCATAGCGGCAAGCAAGTCCAAATATTTCTTGGCCAGCGCCACCTCACCCCTAATCAGACAAACTTGCACGAAACGTTGCATCATGCGGGCACTCCCTTTACGTTTGGCTTGCGTAAATCCGTCCATCGCAAAGCTTTCAGACAAAGAGACATCGCCAACAAGAAAATGAACATCGCTCAATAAACGATCCATGTAAAAGGTCTGATTCCAATCGGCACATAAGCTTTTCGTTCCTTTCTGATCGAAAGTAAACATCCGGTCGGCCAATTCTCCCTTATGGGCCAACGACATATTCAAATAGTTTAAGCTAACATAATTATAGATCTGCTTTCCCCGGTACTTATCAATAATGGCGTCCCATTGCCTCTCCCGGGCTAAGAAAGAGAGCTCGTCAAGCATCATGCGTTGCGCATGCCAAGGTTCCGGCAGGCAAAACCGGATGGATACCAGCGCCGTGATCAGACAAACAACAAGGGCTACCCGATCCATCCATTTACTCTTCTCGCCAATCACCGGAACAAAGCGAGCAAATAAAGCAACACCGACAATCGAAAGGGTAAAGAAAGTCCATACACGATACATATAATAATGAGGTAATCGCTGTATCTCCAGATAGGCTTCCGGCATCCATCCATCAGACAAAGGTACAGGAATCCCTAACCATCCGCTAAACAAATAGATAAAAAGCGCTGGGATCAAGCAGGCAGCGGCGGCCAATCTTTGCCGCGACGTTTTGTAGCGGAGTAAGGCTAACAGCGTATATAAGAAAGCGTAACAGACCGAAAGAAGCCCGGTCAGCCCACATAAAAAAAGTGTAGAGGCAATTCCGTATTCGGCAATAGACCCCGCCCGCCGCACCTTTAGCGAGACCGACAAAGCTAAAAGCATCAAAACCACGCCAACCGTCCCGTCCACCAAATACTCCCCATGAATACTCATCTTAACCAGATACAGGACCGGCAATAAAGAGAGGAACAGCAGGTAGGTCTTGTCAGAAAAACAACGCAAGATCCTATAGACCATAAACCCGCAACCAACGAGTAAAACCGTATGGAGAACCACCGCCGACATAGGCTGCCGGTAGTATTGAATGATCCATTGCCCGGCGACAGCGCAAAATCCTCCCGGCTGAAAAAGGAACTCCCGGATATACCACCACTCAGGTATAAACAATTGCATCTCCTCCTGACCGACAAACACAAACACGCCAAAAAGCAGGAAATAATAAAAAATAGCAGCTGCCGAAAAAGACCAGAAAAGCGTTTGTTTCCAGTTCATATACTTAATAGATTATTATTCCACCAACCATCGCTCGATGTTACGGGTCACAGAGGAGAAGTTCACGCCGATCTTGAAGACCTCCCGATTGTCTCCGGCGAAAGGTAGGGCGTAGCCTTTCTCCTCGATCTGCCGCAGGGCCTCCTCGGCGGTTCCGTTGAGCTTGAACTCCATGATATATACATAGCGATCGGTTTGCAATACGAGGTCTATACGCCCGTTCGAGGTATGGTACTCCATTTGCGTGTACAGGCCGACCAGCTTGAAGACGATGAAGAGGACGTTCCGGTAATGCAGCTCCGTGTCTCGCTCCGGCTTTTGCCCGGCGATCACCTCGTAGGGTGTGTCGGCGAAGAAGCTTTGGAGGCGGTGGAAGAAGGCGTCGTAATTGCCAGACCGTATCTCCCGAACGAACTGTCCGATCTCGAAGGGGGTCTTAGAGGCTTGTATGCTCGTATAGAAAGGAAGTAGGTATTTGACGAAACCTTCTTCCACCTCCTTGTTCGGGAAACCCAGTCGATAAATGCCAAACTCAGGATCATAGCCCTTGATGGTCAGATACCCGCTTTGGTAGATGACGGGTATGGGATTGTTCGAGGCGGAGTCGATGCTGTTCAGCACATCGGCGTCGGTCTCCGTGTTGGCCATCTCGTAGAGGTCGTAATGGGTGTGCTTGAGCAGCTCCACGAGGTAGGAGGGTGTTCCGGTCTCGAACCAGTAGTCTCCGAATTCCATCTTAGCGAAGGTATTCAATAGGCTGAATGGATTGTATATACCCTCGGACTTGGCGGTGAAATGGTATCCGTCATAGCGTTGCTTGAGTTTTAGGCAGGTTTCCTCGTAGGTCGTCATTTGGGTATCAGCCAGTTCCTTCACTTCGTCATCCAGATAGGCATGTATCTCTTTTTCTGTGATGCCGCATATCTCGACGTACCGATTATCCATCGACAGGTCCATGAGGTTGTTGAGGTCGCTGAATACGCTTACCTTGCCGAACTTGGTCACGCCGGTCAGGAACGCTAGGCGGATATATCCGTCCATGCTCTTCAGAACGCCGTAAAACGCTTTCAGTATAGAGCGGTAGGCCTCCTGTAACTCCGGATTCCCGATCGCCTGTAGCAAAGGCTTGTCATACTCGTCTACCAGTATGACCACTCTCCGTCCTGTTCTCTCATAGGCACGGCGTATCACGCCGGTGAAACGATCGGATGGTGTTATCTCTCTCTCGTCTTTCCCCCACAGGTCTTCCCAAAGGTTCAGATAACGTCGTAATATACTCTCTAATGCCCCAGGGTCAGAATATCTCTCCGCATTTAAATCCAAATGTAAGATGGGGTATCTTATCCAGTCTTTTTCCAATTTCTCCATTGCCAGTCCCTCGAACAGCTCCTTCTTTCCTTGGAAATAGGCCTCCAGCGTGGACAGCAGCAAGCTTTTCCCGAAGCGTCGGGGGCGGCTGAGGAAATAATATCGTCCGGTTGTTACTAATTGGTAGATTAGGGCGGTCTTATCAATATAGAGATAACCATCTTTGCGAAGGCTCTCGAAGTTCTGTATGCCGATGGGATAAATTGTCTGGTTCATATCGTCCTATATTTTATGCGACTTATAAGCAAAGTTACATAAAATATAGGAGAGGAACCGTATCTTTAGAAGTAAATTTTCAACAATAATATCTTACTATGAAGTAGATTTATAACTTGCTGACAGTAAGATGGATAAATATGCTTGTCGAATTTCCGTAAAAACACGTACATGTTTTCACGGATTCACGTACGTGTTTTTGGGAATTCACGTACGTGTTTTCCGAAAAACATGTACGAATAAAAAACAAGTCTGGAAAAACAGACAATAAGTAAGAAGTTTTTATTCCTTATACTTAGCCACCATAATCACGGGGTTGGATTCCTCATTCAATCCCGCTGCGATCTCATTCAAGCGGCCTTTCAGCTTACCTTTCTCGTAGTCTTCCACCAACTCATTGGCTTCTAGTTTCTTTATGAAAGCGATCCCATCGTTATTGATGATCTTTAGTATTCCGTGTTCGTACCACATATCAACGGGTGTCTGATCTACGAAATCGTTATTATATACGACACACTCAAAGATAGCGTCCTCTTGTTTATCATATACCAAGTCGGTTCTGGGGAATCCGGTTTCTTTCTCAAAATCCCATTGTTTCTTTGTTGTTTGCATGAAATAATACCGGTCGGTAAGAATACTTGGATAAAGAAATACTTCCGGGGCCATAGAGCGGATAGGTGGAGCCCTTACGATAAAGGGTTTGATAGAGTGATCTTGGGAATAACTATAAATCGTATCTGTAGATGGCTCTATTAAGACCCAACTTCCATTTTGGGAAATTAATTCGGTATTACGAGGTCCTGCGGACCAAATTCCTTTTGATAAAAACGGTGATATCTTATGCTCATAAGGGAGTTCGATTTCCTTGACAATGCTCCCGTCTTGTTTGGACAGGAGCCAAAATGCGCTTTTTCTCAGATTTTTATAATTGCCAATCTCATCGTAGCAGATTAAGTTGTCTTGATCGAAATTGTATATCTTCCCGCTATTGAAATTAAAATCTTTATCGTACTTTAAAGTTCGCTTAAAGTTTCCGGACAGGTCGTATACGATAAACTGGCTCGAATAGTAGTTGTTGATAAACAGCTCACCTTTCTCCTCATCGAGGGCAATAGACCCGATATTCGTGTATTCTTGGCTACCTTGGCCGCTGCGGTTGATTTTTCTCTGGCCTTTTCCGGTCCGGTCGAAGATAAATATATCTCCGTCTTGTCCGTTCTTGTTTCTAAGGATTATGAGATTTTTGCCGATGGCTTGCATGCTGGCTGAGGTTATGAATTCCTCATTCGTTTCTAATGGGATGTATTCCACATCCAAAAAGTCTTGAAGAATCAGTTCCTTCTTCGGATAATTTGCCGTGATATCCACGGTTAAAAAGTCGTTAGCCGGTTGCTTACCACTTTCGCATCCCGTTATCAGGAACAGGATCATCGCAGAGATTGTGAGTATAAGTTTCATGGTAGTATGTTTTTAAAGGTGTCCCTTTAGCAAACATATGCTTTTCTCACTGTTAGAAAAATATTTTATACATCTATTTTCGTGAATGTGTTGTTTAACATTATCTTTGCAAGTCAATGAACGTGAATATGGAAGATGATTTTGATATAAGGGATGCCCGGATGCCGGAAAACGAACGAGAGTACGAGAACGTGCTTCGGCCGCTTTCGCTCCGTGACTTCAGCGGGCAGGCGAAGGTGGTGGAGAACCTGAAGGTGTTCGTCATGGCTGCCCGCATGCGTAAGGAGGCGCTGGATCATGTGCTTTTGCATGGACCTCCCGGGTTGGGAAAGACGACGTTGTCGAATATTATAGCGAACGAGTTGGGGGTTGGTTTCAAGGTCACGTCGGGGCCGGTGCTGGATAAGCCGGGAGATCTGGCCGGGGTATTGACCTCGCTGGAGAAGAACGACGTGCTTTTTATCGATGAGATTCACCGGTTGAGCCCGATCGTGGAGGAATACCTGTATTCCGCTATGGAGGATTACCGGATCGATATCGTGATCGATAAAGGACCAAGCGCCCGCTCGATACAGATCGATTTGGCTCCGTTTACATTGATTGGCGCTACGACCCGTAGCGGCTTGCTGACTAGTCCGCTGCGTGCCCGTTTCGGTATCAATATGCACTTGGAGTATTATGATATGGAGACGCTGACGAAGATCGTGCTCCGTAGTGCTAATATCTTGAATGTAAAATGTGAGTTGAACGCCGCTAGAGAGATCGCTTCCCGTAGCCGGGGTACGCCTCGTATCGCCAACGCTTTATTGCGCCGTGTGCGTGATTTCGCTCAAGTGAAGGGGAACGGAGATATCGATAAGGCGATCGCTTGCTTCTCTTTGGAGGCGTTGAATATAGACCGGTATGGCTTGGATCAGATCGATAATAAGTTGCTGACGACGATCATTGATAAATTCCAGGGAGGCCCGGTCGGATTAACGACGATCGCCACGGCTTTGGGCGAGGACCCCGGAACGCTAGAAGAAGTGTACGAGCCTTTCTTGATCAAAGAGGGCTTTATCAAACGCACGCCCCGTGGCCGTGAGGGCA
>ENA-OOWN01001774-OOWN01001774.1-human-gut-metagenome-genome-assembly--contig:-NODE-1774-length-14794-cov-3.585182_pt1 | contig 14794 bp, 10 predicted proteins | sample MGYA00241406_ERZ501319 | MGnify/ENA primary metagenome ERZ501319 (study PRJEB25962, sample SAMEA2042734) | human gut metagenome | biome: human gut; feature: human-associated habitat; material: faeces... | reverse complement strand
AATGGCAATGCGGAGCATCGGCGAAATGGCCGTTGCCAGCGCCGCGCCGGGCAGCCCCAGCCCCATGGGGAAGATGAAGATGTAGTCAAACACCACATTGAACAGGCTGCCGCTCAGCGTCGCCACCATGGCCAGCGAGGGGTCGCCGTCGTTGCGGACGAAGGACGCCACCACATAGTTGCACATAAAGAAGGGGGTGAACATCAGAAAGATGCGGGCATAATTCATGCCCAGCGCCACGATGTCCGCATCGCCGCCCATCAGCCGCAGCAGGCCGTCCGGGCGGAAGATGCCCACCAGCATGAACGGCACCGCCAGGATGCAGACGCTGAAAATGGCATTGGAGAAATAGCGCTGCGCCCGCGCATCCCCCTGCGCCCGCAGGATGGCATAGCGGGTGGCCGCGCCCAGACCGATCATGGAACCGATGGCAAAAATGAAGTTGTAGATGGGCAGGCAGAGGTTGAGCAGGGTGACGCCGTCGGTGCCCGCCGCCTGCGAGATAAAATAGGTATCGGCCAGAATGTAGCACGAGGTGCCCAGCAGACCGAAAATATTCTGTGATACATATTTAAAGAACTGTTTTGTCAGGTTCATACAAGTTCCCTTTCATGGCATTTTTTACGCATACCGGCATATTTTAGCACACCCCAAAATGCAAGTCAACACAAAAACGCCCTGCACCGTGCAAAAAAGCATTGACAGCCCGGGGTCTGGCCTTTACACTGGGAGCGGTCACAAAGCCATCCCCCGCGCCGGGGGAAGCCTTTTATTACCAGCATCTTATTTTGGGAGGTTCTCTATGTCCGGCAGCACACTGTTTTCCATTGGCGAAGCACTCATCGATATGATCCCGTCCAGGGTGGGCTGTTCTTTTGACGAGGTTTCCTCGTTCAGCCCGCGCACTGGCGGCGCACCGGCCAATGTGTGCGCAGCCTTCGCCCGGCTGGGCGGCAAAAGTGCCTTTCTGAGCCAGCTGGGCGATGACCCCTTCGGCCACAAGATCGCCCGGGAATTGGAAGCCTGCGGCATCGACCCCAAGGAGTACACCGGATTCGCTTTCGGAATGGGTGTGGAGCGCATCGCCATGCTCAAATGGCAGGTCAAGGATCTCCGCCTCTACTTTGAGAACGATATCCGCTTCCTCCGCGAATTCGAGACTGCGATGTAAGAAAATTTGGAGATTTGAAAAATTATTCTCATCTTTGCGCCCGCTTTCGGAAAGAGAGCAGAGTTTGTGGACAGATTTGACTGCTTGCAACCACAATAAAAAATGCTAAAATGATTCTTTCATACAGTTAGTGTTTTGTCAAATCTCTCCGTAGACTCACACGGATGAGATTTATTTTTTATTATAACACTTGAAAAGCCATGTCATACTTTTTCACTTCAGAATCAGTTTCAGAAGGCCATCCAGACAAAGTGGCTGACCAGATATCGGATGCCATACTTGATGACTTCCTGCGTCAGGACTCCGAGGCCAAAGTGGCCTGCGAGACCTTCGTAAGCACAGGACTCGTCGTTATCTGCGGCGAGGTACGCTCCGAGAACGCATACGTGGACATACAGCACGTGACCAGAGGAGTCATAGACCGCATCGGCTATACCAAGGCCGACTACATGTTCGACTCCAAGTCATGCGGAATACTCTCTGCACTGCACGAGCAGTCTCCCGACATCAACAGAGGTGTTGTCAATGAGGTCAAGGAGGAACAGGGTGCCGGAGATCAGGGCATGATGTTCGGATATGCCTGCAACGACACCGAGGAATACATGCCTCTGCCGTTGACCCTGGCCCACATCACCCTGATAGAGCTTGCCAAGATACGCCGCGAGGAACCGCAGCTGATGCCATATCTTCGCCCGGACGCCAAGTCACAGTACACCATAGAGTACAGCGACGACCACAAGCCCGTAAGAGTTCACACCATAGTAGTCTCTACCCAGCACGATGACTTTCCTGCCGCCCCGGGCATGATTCCCGGCACTCCGGAGAACGATGCCGCCATACAGGCCCGTATCAAGGACGACATAGAGCGGATAGTCATTCCCCGAGTCATCGCCCGCCTGCCGGAACGAACCCGCAAGCTGTTCGACGGCAACATCATACTGCATGTCAATCCCACCGGTAAGTTCGTCATCGGAGGCCCGCACGGGGACACCGGACTCACCGGCCGCAAGATTATCGTGGACACCTACGGAGGCAAGGGCGCGCACGGAGGCGGAGCCTTCTCGGGCAAGGATCCCAGCAAGGTGGACCGCTCGGCCGCTTACGCCGCGCGCCACATAGCCAAGAACATGGTGGCAGCGGGCGTGGCAGACGAGATGCTCGTGCAGATAAGCTATGCCATCGGCGTCGCGCGTCCGGTGAGCATATATGTCAATACCTACGGACGCAGCCACGTGAACATGACCGACGGCGAGATAGCTGCGGCGATAGGACGCATGTTCGACCTTCGTCCGAAAGCCATAGAACGCATGCTGAAGCTCCGCCAACCGATGTTCCTTGAGACTGCCGCATACGGACACATGGGACGAAAGAACGAGGTTGTGGAGAAGACATTCACCAGTCACTATCATCCCACACGCACCATCAAGGTGGAACTGTTCACGTGGGAGAAGCTCGACAAGGTGGATATGATAAAGGAAGCCTTCGGGCTGAAATGACGCTGAAAGGGCGTGGCGCGGTCGATTGTCGGCCGCGCAATTCATAATATACATTATTTATATATACAGAAGATTATGACAACAGAGCAGGCCGACTCCATCATGCAGGCTGCCGGCGCACAGGAAGAAGCGGCAGCCGTGAAATATAAGCGTCCGCTGACGGTGAAGGCGGTGCTCGACCGTCTGCCGGCCGATGCCACACCGGCACAGCAGGACTCGGCCGTGAGCGCAAACTTCGAGCCGGTGATCGTGGCTCCGAGCAACCGGCCCGACACACTCACGCTGCCCGGACACAAGCAGCAGAGATGCATGGAGGACCTGACGCTCAACTCGCTTTACCGTGAGTCGTACTTCACGGGCAAGCCATGCTTCGATCCCGACCTGTATGGCGGACTGCCGGGCGTGGCAGGCGACCCTGTGCCTTACAGCGTTGGCCGCGACAATCTCATCACGGCGCTGCTGCTGGCATGCTTCATCTTCGGAGCGATAGCGTTCTCAAAGTCGCGCAGTTTCATGGCCCGCCAGGCACGTTTGTTCTTCCGTCCCAACCGCGACGACGCCCAACCGCTCACAGAGACATCCACAGAGCTGCGCTTCCAGTTCTTCCTCATGCTTCAGACTTGTCTGTTGCTTTCCATAGTCACGTTCTTCTATGTCCAGCGTTACGTCACCGACACGTTCATAGTAGACCATTATGTGGTGATAGGAGTGTTTTTCTGCATCTTCCTTCTGTACGTGGTCCTGAAGATGTTGCTGCAATGGCTGTGTGGAATGGTGTTCTTCAGCCGGCGTCGCAACGAGGCATGGATGAAGTCGCTGATGTTCATCATGTCGATAGAAGGGCAGTGCCTGCTGCCCGTTGTGCTGCTCCAGACATACTTCGGATTTTCTATCGGCAACACTCTCATATTGACATCAATTGTTGTGATTTTATCTAAAATTCTGTCATTTTATAAGATTTATAACATCTTTTTTCAGCGCAGAGATGCCATTGTGCAATTTTTTTTGTACTTTTGTGCGCTGGAAATCATGCCTGTATTTGCTTTGCTCGGCTTTCTGGCGATGACAAGTGATTATTTGAAAGTAAATTTCTAATAAACCAAAGATGATAAAGAAGATTCTAATATCTCAACCCCAACCGACAAGCGAGAAATCTCCTTATTATGACATAGCCAAGGACTTCAACGTGGAACTCGTATTCCGTCCTTTCATAAAGGTTGAAGGACTGAGCCCGAAGGAGTTCCGTCAGCAGAAAATAAGCATCCTCGACTATACGGCAATCGTCTTCACCTCGCGTCATGCCATTGATAATTTCTTCAAGCTGGCAAAGGAAATGCGTGTGGAGATACCAGAGGACATGAAGTATTTCTGTGTCACTGAGACCATTGCGCTCTACATACAGAAGTACGTACAGTATCGCAAGCGCAAGGTGTTCTTCGGTACTACGGGAAAGATAAACGATTTGCTGCCCACAATGGTGAAGCATAAGACCGAGAAGTATCTCGTTCCTATGAGCGAGGTCCACAATGATGACGTGAAGAATCTGCTCGACTCAAAGAAGCTCATCCACCGTGAGTGCGTGATGTACCGCACCGTAAGCAACGACTTCACAGAGGAAGAAATAAAGTCGTTCGACTACGACATGCTCGTGTTCTTCTCGCCGATGGGAATCAAGTCATTCAAGAAGAACTTCCCCGACATGAAGAACGACAATCTGCGCATCGCCACATTCGGTCCTGCCACAGCACGTGCCGTGGTGGATAACGGCCTTACTCTCGACCTCGAAGCTCCTACAGCCGAGCATCCTTCGATGACAAGCGCGCTGAGAGCATATCTTCAGAAGAACAAGTGATACACGTCCTGAGACACCGGAACAATGGAGGCAAGCCGACCTTTAACACTGAGAAAGGAAGAGCGTATGACGAGCCGCAAGCTCATGGAAAAGCTCTTCAACGGAGGCGGAAGCCGTGCCATGACTTCGTTTCCGGTGCGGATGGTGTATATGATTGTGGAGCGCGAGTCTGAACACGATCCGCAGGCACAGGTGATGGTGAGCGTATCGAAACGCCATTTCAAGCGTGCCGTGAAGCGCAACAGGGTGAAGCGTCAGCTGCGCGAGGCTTACCGCAAGAACAAATACACCGTGCTCGACCGTATGGCAGCGCATCCCGACCGTATGGCGGCGTTCGCCCTGATATGGCTCGACGACGAACTGCACGACACGGCAGACGTGGAAGCACACGTCCGCAGCCTGCTCGTCAGACTAAGCGAGAAGCTATGAGAACCCTGCGGCGCATACTTTCGTTCCTGTCACACTGCCTGGCATGCCTGCTTGTGGTGCCGGTAGTGTTCTATCAGAAAGTGATAAGCCCGTTCACTCCTCCATCATGCCGTTTCACTCCCACATGCTCCGAATATGCGCGTCAGGCGTTGCTGAAGCACGGACCGGTGAAAGGTCTTTATCTCGCCGTGAGACGTCTGCTCAGATGTCACCCCTGGGGCGGAAGCGGATACGACCCTGTGCCTTGAGCCGCAAGCACGAAAACGCGGGGCGTAACGACGGAGCCGAATATTCATGAAGACATATAATCGAAGACAGAAAATCCAAAATAAACATATATCCGATGATTAAGAATTTTGTTGAAGAACTGCGCTGGCGTGGTATGCTTGCGCAGATAATGCCGGGAACCGAGGAACTCCTGCAGAAGGAGATGGTGACGGCATACCTCGGCACCGACCCGACTGCCGACTCCTTGCACATTGGCCACCTGTGTGGCATTATGATGTTGCGCCATCTTCAGAGCTGCGGACACAAGCCGATAATACTCGTCGGCGGCGCGACGGGAATGATAGGCGACCCTTCGGGAAAGAGTCAGGAGCGCAATCTGCTCGATGCCGACACATTGTATCACAACCAGGAGTGCATAAAAAAGCAGGTATCCAAGTTCCTCGACTTCGACGCTGAGGGCGAGAACAAGGCCGAGATGGTGAACAACTACGACTGGATGAAGGACTTCAGCTTCCTCGATTTCGCGCGTACGGTGGGCAAGCACATCACCGTGAACTACATGATGGCGAAGGAGAGCGTGCAGCAGCGACTCAACGGAACGTCGCGCGACGGTCTGTCGTTCACCGAGTTCACTTATCAGTTGCTCCAGGGCTACGACTTCCTTCATCTTTATCAGACCAAGGGATGCAAGCTGCAGCTCGGCGGAAACGACCAGTGGGGCAACATGACAACAGGTACGGAGCTCATCAGACGTACTCTGGGCAACGAGGCTGAGGCCTTCGCGCTCACCTGTCCGCTCATCACCAAGGCCGACGGCAAGAAGTTCGGAAAGACCGAGAGCGGCAATGTATGGCTCGACCGCAACCGTACCACGCCGTACGCTTTCTATCAGTTCTGGCTCAACGTGAGCGACGAGGACGCTGAACGCTACATAAAGATATTCACAAGTCTGGACAAGGAGACCATCGACGGACTCGTGGAGGAACACAAGGCCGACCCGGGACGCCGCGTGCTTCAGAAGCGTCTTGCAGACGAGATAACCGTCATGGTGCACTCTGAGGAGGATCTCGAGATGGCGAAAGAGGCTTCGGGAATACTCTTCGGCAAGGGAACCAAGGAGACTCTGCAGAAGATTGACGAGGCCACACTGCTCAACATATTCGAGGGAGTGCCTCATTTCGACATGGCGAAAGACAAGCTCGGCCAGCCGGCCGTGGACCTCTTCACAAGCGACGAGGCAAAGGTGTTCGCAAGCAAAGGCGAGATGCGCAAGCTCGTTCAGGGTGGAGGAGTGTCGCTCAACAAGGAGAAGCTGAGTGCGTTCGACCGTGTCGTTACATCCGACGACCTCATAGACGGCAAATATCTGCTCGTGCAGCGTGGAAAGAAGAATTATTTCCTCATCACCGTAAAATAATCAACTCATCATCATATTAAGGAAAAAGCCGCCCGCAAGCGGCTTTTTTTATTGCCCTAACGCTGCCTTTTACTGCCTCACAGAGTTTATATCATCGTGTGACAGACAATATTCCGGTGACGGTTCAATGGAAAACCGCAAGACGAACTTACAATTTTTCTTGACTAAATTTTGACAAAATATTTTCGCGAAATAGATGCAAACGAATGTTAAATCGTCCATAATAGAGGAGGTTCAGGATAATATTGTCTTTTGATATACCCCATAACGTAGTCCGAAAAGATAGATTCCGCTTTCCGAAATAGCCCATTTCGTGTTGCGATAAAGCCCGTTTCATGGTGCGATATGGCCTGTTTCAGCACCCAATATGGCCCATTTCAGGGGCCGAAATGGTGCTTTTTACAATGCGAAGAAATAGCCCTTAAATATAAATTATTGATATTCAATATATTATAAAAACCTCTCATAATTCGCGTATTTGCGTCCGAAGACGACTCGGTCCGCAAATACGCGCTTATTTTTCGGGGTAGAGTGGGAAACTCTGAGTAAAAAATCAAAAACCGGTTACAAATTGAAAGTCGCGCACAATGGTCAATCCCAAACCGTCAGATGGATGTCCCATGTGTTTCGTTCCCTTGCCTGTCGGCGAGACCAACATCTTTGTCGAAGGCGTTGCTTGCTACTTATATGCAACGAGCAGGGCGTGATTACGGCAGGAGAGTGGAAATGTAGAACGGTTGATAACTATAATATAAAACGGATTTTTGCGGTATGAGGCCCGCTCCGGGGTCCGTTTAAGCAGAATGCGAAAGCAATGATGCGTTATGGAAAGCGCGGCTTTCTATTGAAACCACTCCCGAAATGACCTCTGTCGCGCCACTTTTTTAGGCACTAAAAAAAGCGTCCGATCAAACAATCTGACGCTTTTCGTGTTGTCCCAGGCGGACTCGAACCACCACTGACAGAACCAAAAACTGTAGTGCTACCATTACACCATAGGACAAATTCGTATGCAAAGATAGTTGTTTTCTACGCCATCACCAAATTTTTCATATTATTTTTTGACACAAAGACAGGTGCAAATATACAGAAAATGATATTTTCAGAACATGAGGATTGTATTTTCATACACAATTTCGGCCTGTTGTCATTTTTGTAAAAACATTTTATCGATATTTTTAATATAAATTCTATGTTATTTGGAGAATAATTCCTATTTTTGCACAAGACCTCATTGATGCCTTTAGATGTGAATGTTGACGATTTAACAGCTTACAAATGTAAATTATATTAAAAATGGGGAGGAATTACATTAATAACACCGACAAGAATTCTGTGCTTATTGCAGTGGTGCTTTTAGGTGATTTGCTGATATTGAACTCGCTATATTATGTTTTCTTGACAAAATTCGGCCATTACAGTGGTACGGCTTCTGCGTGGCAGACAATGCTCACGGCATCTGTCATATACCTGCTGTGCACGTCGCGTAACGGTGTGGTGCTTTACAAAAAACATGCCACGCGGTTCAAGATAGTAATGCGTGTCATAAGCAACATATCCATTTACGCATTGCTAAGCTCGGTCTTGTTGTGGTGGGGAGATTATCTCATACTTTCCTTCCCGTTGCTGCTGCTGTTCTGGATCGCGTCCGCCGGACTGATAATATTGTTCAGGATGTTTGTCAGGAAGCTGGTGGTCCTGTATCGTTCGAACAGCAGGAACATGCGTAAGGTGGCCTTTGTGGGCAGCTACGACAACATCATAGCATTGTATAAGGAGATGGTATCGTCGCCTTATAAAGGCTATGAGACGGTGGGATATTTTGACGACGTGCCGAACAAGAAGTTCCCCGAGAACTGCAGATATATAGGTAAACCGTCAGAGGTAATCGATTTTCTGAATGAGCATGACGACATACAGGAGATATATTGCTGTCTGCCTTCGGTGAGGAAAAACGAGATATTGCCGATCATAAATTATTGCATAGGGCACATGGTGCATTTCTACAGCGTGCCAAACGTGACCAACTATCTGCACCACCGCATGTTCTTCAATATGTTCGGCAGCGTGCCCTATCTCAGCCTTTATCGTGAGCCGCTCAGCAAGATGGGCAACCGACTGGTGAAACGTCTGTTCGACGTGTGCTTCTCGGCGGTGTTCCTGGTGACGCTCTTCCCTATAATACTTATCGTGGTGAGCATAATCACCAAGCTGACCATGCCCGGACCTGTATTCTTCCGCCAGCGGCGCAGCGGCATAAACGGCAAGGAGTTCTACTGTCTCAAGTTCCGCAGCATGAAGGTGAACGACCAGGCCGATACGCTTCAGGCGACAAAGGACGACCCGAGAAAGACAAAGTGGGGCAACATAATGCGCAAGACCAACATAGACGAGTTCCCGCAGTTCATCAACGTGTTGCTCGGACAGATGAGCGTCGTGGGTCCGCGTCCGCACATGGTGAAGCAGACTGAGGACTACTCCAAGGTGATAAGCGAGTATATGGTGCGCCACTACATGAAGCCGGGCATCACGGGCTGGAGTCAGGTGACGGGTTTCCGTGGCGAGACAAAGGAGCTCTCGCAGATGGAGCAGCGTGTGGATCACGATATATGGTATATGGAGCACTGGACCTTCACGCTCGATATGTATATCATATACAAGACTGTCGCCAACGTATTTCTCGGCGATAAGAACGCATATTGATGGCCTGCTGCCGTAAGGGCAGGGGTTGCAAAATAAAAAGAGACAGACCATGGCATTAGCCATTAGGTCTGTCTCTTTCTGTTTATGTGTGTTTCCGTCGGACCGTATGCTGCTTTATACGTAAGTCTCGAGGAATTTCAGTGTGCCGTCAACCTTCAGTTCCTTTGTCGTTGCCGGTACGAGTATGCTCTCGCCAGCCTCGAGTGTAGTCACGTTTCCTTCGTTGTCGGTTAATGTTGCCTTGCCTTTAAGACCGATGAGTATTACGAAGCTGTCGAGCTCGGAGTAGTCGAGAGTCATCGGTTCGTCCAGATCGTAAACGGCAGTGCAGAAATAAGGGCAATTGACGAGCGCCACACCCATGTTCTTTGTTGGCAGATAGTTGGTGCGGTAGTTGTCCTCCACGTTGTAGTTTATACACTCGGCAGCCTGCTTTGTGTGCAGTTCGCGGTAGTTGCCGTTCTTGTCCTTGCGCTTGAAGTCGTATATTCTGTATGTCACATCGCTTGTCTGCTGGATCTCGGCGAGGAAGCATCCTGTTCCGATGGCGTGGATACGGCCTGCCGGAAGGAAGAAGCAGTCGCCCTCCTTGACGTCATATCTTGCTATGGCATCGACGATGGTGTCGTTCTCAACCATGGCCGCATACTCTTCGGGAGTGATTTTCTTCTTCAGTCCGCACAGCAGAGTGGCGTTCTTGTCAGAGTCCATCAGATACCACATCTCGGTCTTTCCGCGTTCCTTTCCCTGCTTCTTTGCTATCTCGTCTGTGGGATGTACCTGGATGGAGAGATCCTGGCGCGCGTCGATGAACTTGATGAGCAGCGGGAACTCGTTGCCGAAGCGTTTGTAGTTTTCCTTTCCGATGAGCTGGTCTTTCATCTCGGCAACAACCTCGTTGAGGTTCTTTCCTGCGAATTCGCCGTCCTTAACGGTTGTCTCGTTGCCCTTTACTCCTGATATTTCCCAGCTTTCGCCCACGTTCTCCTGCTTCACGTCGAGGTGCTTGAAAGGGATGATTTTGTCGCCGCCCCATATCGTTGACTTGAGCAGCGCGTTGAATTTTAAAGGTTTCATGATAATGTTTTTTTAATAGTTATGTCTTGTCAGTTGTTTTCTGTAGGTTTATTCTTATGTCTGCGCACGCCGTGCGGCACATCCTTACGGTGCATTTCACGGCGTGACGCTGTCGCGGCGCGTCAGTTGTCTTTCCAGAATGCCGACGTGAATATGACGAGCACTGAGAATATCTCGAGACGTCCTATGAGCATGAGCAGCGAGCACAGCCACTTGGCATCGTCGGGAAGCATGCTCCACGACATTGTAGGGCCTATCTCCAGACCGAGTGTCGGTCCTACGTTGCCTATACTGCTGAGCGTTATGGTGATGGCGTTGGTGCTGTCTATTCCCTCGGCAATCATCCAGAACGAGCAGATGAGACACAGTATGAGATCGACGGTGAGAAAGGCGAGCAGCGTCACGCGTTTGCTGTTGGGCACGTTTATGTTGTCTATTTTCAGCGGCAGCACGGCGTTGGGATGCAGTATCTGCCTGAACTCATTTTTGACAATCTTGAGCAGCATGACGCCTCTTATACATTTCAGTCCTCCACTCGTGGAGCCCGAGCAGGCTCCGATGAACATACATGTGGCGAGCACCACCCATGTGACGTGCGGCCATTTGCCGGCGTCGTCGCTGAAAAGTCCGGTCGTTGTGATGAACGACACCACCTGGAACAGTCCGCAGCGCAGCGCCTTCTCTATGTCGTAGCCGTTGTGTATCATCAGTTCTATGGCTATAAAGACAGAGAACACCGCCACGAGGACGAAGTAGAGCTTGAACTCGGAGTTCTTGAACAGCTCCTTGAACTTCAGTTTTGCCACGGTGAAGTAGAGCAGCGTGAAGTTCGTTCCAGACAGGAAGCAGAACAGCGCGCAGGCATATTCTATCGCCGCATTATGGAAGAAAGCCGCGCTGGCGTTGTGTGTGGAGAAGCCTCCGGTGGCTGTTGTAGACATAGAATAGTTCACGGCGTCGAACCAGTCCATGCCGAAGAACATGTAGCTCAGAGCGCACGCCACGGTCAGGATGAGGTATACCATCCATATCCACTGCGAGCTGGTGGACAGTTTCGGGTGCAGTTTCATTCTTATGGGGCCGGTAGCCTCTGCCGCGAATATCTTGACAGAGCCGCCGATGAGCGACGGCAGCAGCGCGATGGTGAAGAACACGATGCCCAGACCGCCTATCCACTGCGTAAGCGAGCGCCAGAACAGTATGCCGTGGGGCAGACATTCCACGTCGTCGATGATGGTCGCGCCGGTCGTGGTGAATCCCGACATGGTCTCGAAGTAAGCATCTGTGAAACTCTTTATGTATCCTCCGGTCATGAAAGGCAGTGTTCCGAACAGACTGAACAGCACCCACGAGAGTGTCACAACCAGATAAGCGTCGCGCCGTGAGAGCATGTTGTCGCTCTTGCGGCCGAGATATCTCAGCAGCAGTGCGCACACCAGCGTCACGGCTATGGATATGCTGAAGGCCTTAATGTCGCTCTCTCCCCATGCTATGGCCATGATGAGACACATTGCCATAAGCGCCGCCTCGATGAAAAGCAGCGACCCTATGATCTTGTATATGAGCTTAAGGTTTATCATATGAACAGTTTTTCTATTTTCTTCATGTTCATATCGTGGCAGAACACAACAACGGAGTCGCCTGCGTTTATGCGTGTATTACCCGATACGAGCATTCCCTTTCCGTCTCTCACGAGGCCTCCTATGGTCATGCCCTTGGGCAGTCCGAGGTCCTTCACGTCCTTCTTTGTTATCTTCGATCCCTCTTGTGGTATGAACTCCGCAACGTCGGCGTTTGCCGCCATGATGAATCTAACGTTGCTGACGTTGGCATCGAGCATCATCTGATAGATGTGGCTTGCGGCTATTGCCTTCTTGTTGATTATCGTTCCGATGTCGAGACTCTCCGCCATGCTTATGTAGTCGATGTTCTCGACCATTGCCACGGTCTTGCGTACTCCCAGTCGTTTCGCCGTGAGACACGCCAGAATGTTGGTCTCGGCGTTGCCCGTGAGCGCCACGAAGGCCTGAGTGTTTCTTATGCCTTCCTCGGTCAGTAGCGTTATGTCGCGTCCGTCGCCGTTTATTACGAGTATCTTGTCGTTGTCGAATATGTTGTTCAGCTGCTCGCAGCGTTCCTCGTCAGCCTCTATTATCTTCACGTCCATGTAGTAGGGCATTGTCTTCACCGCTCTCACCGCGGTAGCTCCGCCGCCCATTACCATCACGTTCTTCACGTCGGCGTAGTGTTCCTTGCCCACAATCTGGCGTATGTAGGGGATGTATTGCCTTGTTGTCATGAAGTAAGCCGTGTCATACAGCTGCAGCGAATCGTTACCTCCGGGGATGATGGTGTCGTTCATTCGTTTTATGGCCACCACGTGATAAGGATCGTCGGGGCCGCAAAGCGTGCGCAGCGGTTGGTTGAGAATCTCGCAGCTTTCCCTCAGTTTTATTCCCATCATCACGAGTGCGCCGTCGTGCACGTCCCATCTCTGTCTCACCCACGACATCTTCAGACCGTTGTTTATGTCGGTGGCGGCGAGCATTTCCGGATAGATGAGCGAGCTTACTCCCAGCTTCTTGAAGAACTCCTGAGTCTCGCGCTCCATGTATTCAGAGTTGTCTATCTTTGCAACGGTCTTCTTAGCGCCCATGGCTTTTGCCAGTACGCAGGCCGTGATGTTGGTGCTTTCGTCCGGCGTTACGGCTATGAATATGTCGGTGTCGTCCACTTCCGCGTCTTTCAGAGCCTTTATGCTTGTAGGCGAAGCGTTTATTGTCATGAGGTCGAGGTCGTCCAGTCCGCGTGCGAGCCTTTCCTCATCGTCGTCTATCAGTATGATGTTCTCATGTTCGCGTGCGAAAAGCCTCGCCAGGTGAGTGCCTATGGCGTATGCTCCTGCAATGATTATTTTCATGTCAGTGTGTTTTTGTTCAGTCAGCGTCGTGTGCGAGCGCTTTCTTTATTTCGTTCTTTATCGATTCTATGTCTATTCCGACAATCTTCTGGAGTTCCTCCACCTTGCCGTGCTCCACGAACTCGTCGGGCAGGCCCATGCGTATAATCTCCGGATGATATCCGTTGTCGCTCATCCATTCGAGCATTGCCGAGCCGAATCCTCCGGCACGTACGCCGTCCTCAATGGTTATGATGCGGTTGAATCGGTGGGCTATGTCGGTGAGCAGACGCGTGTCGAGCGGTTTCACGAAGCGCATGTCGTAGTGCGCAATCGAGGCAGTGCAGCCCTCAGCTTTCAGGCTGTCTATGGCCTGTGCGGCGTTGTTTCCTATCGGTCCGAGCGTCAATACAGCTACGTCGGAGCCCTCGCGCAGTACACGTCCCGTGCCTACTTCTATCTCTTCGAACGGACATTCCCAGTCGGTCATCACTCCTCTGCCGCGCGGATATCTTATCACGAACGTTCCCTTGTCGGGCAATTGGGCTGTGTACATGAGCTGTTGCAGCTCGCGTTCGTTCATCGGCGACGCTATGGTGAGGTTGGGTATCGGTCTGAGAGCCGCTATGTCGAAAGCTCCGTGGTGCGTCGGTCCGTCCTCACCCACAAGTCCGGCACGGTCGAGACACAGCACAACGGGCAGGTTGAGTATGGCCGCGTCGTGTATGATGTTGTCGTAAGCACGCTGCGCAAAGGCGCTGTATATGTTGCAGAACGGCATCAGTCCGTCTTTCGCCATACCGCAGGAGAAAGTCATTGCGTGGCCTTCGGCTATGCCCACGTCGAATACTCGGTCGGGCATCTCCTTCATCATGATGTTCATTGAGCAGCCTGTCGGCATGGCGGGCGTAACTCCCACTATGCGTGGATTCTCTTTGGCAAGTCGCAACAGAGTCTTGCCGAACACGTCCTGATAGCGTGGCGGGCATCCTTCCGGCTCGCAGTTGAGTCGCTCGCCCGTCTCCGGGTCGAACTTGCCAGGCGCATGCCATATCGTGGCCTCCTTCTCGGCAGGCTCATATCCCTTGCCTTTCGTGGTGTGCAGGTGGAGCAGTTTCGGACCCTTCATGTCCTTTAGCTGACGCAACAGCCTTACTATCTCGCCCACGTTGTGTCCGTCGAACGGTCCGAAATAGCGTATGTTCATGCCCTCGAAGATGTTCTGCTGGTGGCTCAATGCCGATTTCAGTGCGTTGTTGAGCCTTATTATGCCCTTGCGTCGGTTGTCGTTGAGATAGCCTTTGGAGTGAAGCCACTGTGAGAACTTGAATCTCAGACGATTGTATGTGGCGTTGGTGTCGAGGTTGAGCAGGTATTGTTCCATGCCGCCCACGGCACGGTCTATCGACATATCGTTGTCGTTGAGTATTATGAGCAGGTCGTTCGGTGACGACGACACGTTGTTTATGCCCTCGAAAGCCAGTCCTCCGCTCATCGCTCCGTCGCCTATCACCGCCACCAC
>ENA-OOWN01001773-OOWN01001773.1-human-gut-metagenome-genome-assembly--contig:-NODE-1773-length-14805-cov-6.493356_pt1 | contig 14805 bp, 20 predicted proteins | sample MGYA00241406_ERZ501319 | MGnify/ENA primary metagenome ERZ501319 (study PRJEB25962, sample SAMEA2042734) | human gut metagenome | biome: human gut; feature: human-associated habitat; material: faeces... | reverse complement strand
CTTGTGTTATATGTAGCTTGAAATTATGAGGAGCAGAAGGATAGTCATAATTGAATATAAATAATTCCTACTATTTACTTATCCATTCGGCTCCTCATAATATTATTTCTTTCCTAATGATTGAAGCCAAGAAAGGAGTTCCTCATTCTTATCCCATATTTTCTCAGGGGCTGGAGTTGTGCCGCGATACGCATTCTCCAAGGCTTCTCTTTTAGCCCTTGAATCAGCCCTTGCGTAGATTTCAGTGGTATGGATTGAAACATGTCCCAAAATATCTCTGATGTATACAAGATTTACTCCCGTTTCAAGGAGATGCATCGCTCTTGAATGCCTGAAGGAATGAGGACTAATCCGTTCGGGAACTAATGACGGATTAATTGACCGAGCTATTTTTGCATAGGTTTTCACTATATAGCTGATACCTTCACGTGTCAACTTTTCATTGCGGCTATTCTTGAACAAAGGCACATCACTGAGAGTATCAGGGTTATGGTTCTCGGAGATGTAACCTCTAAGGAGTTCGACTTGCTGATCTGAAAGAGGGACAATCCTCGCTTTTCGTCCTTTTCCAATAATCTTAATTGTATAAGGTCTTGACTTAATTCTCAGACTCCCTATTGTAAGATCCGTAATTTCTTGAACACGAGCCCCCGTGTCGTATAAAAGAGATAGCAAGGCCTGATGACGTCGTCCTTGCCATGTAATGATGTCGGGTTGAGCGAGAATAAGTTTTATACCATCAAGGGAAAGATACTCCAAAGCTTTTTTCTGCCATTTCATCTTTGGGATCGCACGAATCGCCTGCCAATATTGCAATCTATCAATGACCACATACTGCAGATAATTACAAAAAGAACAGACGGCAGCAAGACGTTGATTCCTAGTCTGGGGAGATACACCCCGCTCTTCTATTAGCCATTTTAAGAAATCAAGAACATTATCTTGCGTGAGATGCTTGAGTTCCAACTTATCGAGTGCGATATGCTTCTGTTGCTTCATGAAGATTATGAAGTCGATAAAAGCCTTTTTGTAGGAAACGACAGTATTTATACTCATGTTACGTTCCTGCGTAAGATAATCTGAAAAGAATCGAGTTGTATATATTGCAAAATCAGTTTGTGTTTTCATTTGCTACTGTTTTTAGGAAAAACATATTCGTTGATAGAAGAAGTTTTTTCTTCTATCTCCGGGAATATTGATTTTGTGAGTCGGACATAGTATTCTGTAGAGGATGGTTTCATATGCCCTAAGCTGGCAGCCAGGATAGGAAGTGCCGTATAAACATCCATCCCTTCATCAGCCATTTTCCCGAGAGCATGCGTTGCTGAGGTGTGACGTAAAGAATGTACGCATGGACCTTCGGCTCTTCCTCGAAGTTCAATGCCGGCTTCTTCACAGCTTCGGTAAAAGAACCGATACACTGTATCCTTTGTAATTCTTGAACTATCTAGACGAATGAAAAATGGTTTCTCCGGAGCGTTGATGTCGGCAACTGAGAGTTTTTCTCTATATTCAAGGTACATAAGAAGGACATTTTTCATTGAATCACAAATAGCTACCATTCTCTCAGAATCGTTCTTGCTATCTTTTATTTTAATTAGTCCCAATGATATATCGACATCAGAATTATCCAGTGCAATAGCTTCTGAAATTCGAAGTCCTGTACTATAAAGAAGTCTAAGAAATGCCGGCATAGCCATCAGGCCATTGCGCTTAACTTTAGAATGAAGTGTCTGTCTGTCAATTGCTTTGAACAGATCTTCTATTTGTGACTTGCTGAAGATGTATGGGACAAAGACTGATTTGGGATTACTAGGAAGTCGTGGAATGAAACAATGACACCCTCTTTTGTTCATATGGGTGAGCAATTGCTTCCAAGCGCTACATTTATGATAGATAGATCTCTCACTGATATTAACCTGACTTTTCTTCCAGGTCATATACCATGACTCTGTTATAAACGTATCCTTTAGTCCGACATGAAGTGCATATTTATCAAGATCATTGAATAACCAGCCTAAAGTTGTAGAATCCATGCCTTGTGCACGCTTCATCGCAAGTAGCTCATTCATATAAGGTGCGAGTACGCTTTTGTATACTATGTTACTCATAAAAACGGCCTCCTTTCTCAGTATTCTGTTCATAAAATGCTTTCGACACTTCAGGAACAGGCATTACACACCTCAATAGTGATTGATAATCGATTTTGAGATATACATTGGTTGTATCAGTTGATTGATGTCCAAGGACTTCTGATATTACGGGAATCGTGCCACCCAGCCTAAGCATATTAGTTGCCAAGGAATGTCGCAAAGCGTGTGGACCATGTTTTCTTCGAGTCGTATCAACTCCAGATTTTCTCATGGTCGCTTGGATAACATTACCGACTATCATTGAAGTAATTTCACAGAATGGTGCTTTTGCCAATAGAAAGACTTTTTGGGATGTAGATATTGGCCTACCATGTTTCAAATAGTCAATAAGCGCATTGCCTACTTCTGGCAATATAGGCAATTCAATGGTTTTACCGGTCTTTTGAGTAGAAAGACTGATTTTACTGTTCCGCCAGTTTAGGTGGGAAAACTCTAAACCGGCAATGTCTGCGGATCTAAGCCCAAGTCTTGAAGCGAGAAGCACTATTGCATAATTTCTTTTCCCAACAGGCGTATTTCGATTTACGCATGACTCTATTTTTAAAACTTCGGCTTCAGAATAAAAAGAAGGAAGGCGTGTCTTATCACGGGCTTTGAATCCCTCAATAAAAAAGTCAAAATTTTCCTTGATAAATTTTTGTTGCTTGAGAAATCTCAGAAAGCCCTTGATTACCATCGTGGCTACACGTTTCTCTATTTGAATAGAGTCTATATAAGAAATAAGATGGCTTTCATCCATTTCCTCTACACATATGACTCCATTATCGTTGAGATAACGAATTAGCCGGCTCAAATGCCGGCGGTAGTTGTCAACAGTGTGCTGGCTTTTTGGCATTTTTTGAAAATCTTTCAAAAAGTCCTCTGCCAAAAGGCCAAGTTCTCCTTCAAGAGGATGTACTATTTTTATATAGCTGCGTCTACGTATACAGCCAAGAGTCACGAGGTCATCCAGCATGTGGATCCCTCTTCGCATAACGCGTGGATATCTTCTTACCAAATCTGCGCTTCTGTCTGACATGAGATATCTTTCTCCTATATCGGGAGAATAATCTTCAATGTGAAGTTCATTCATGAACGCCAAGATACCCTTTTGCCAAGTGTTCTTGCAGTGATGAACGTAACTGTAACAGTGGCGACTTTGAAGAAAATAGTCATCACACATTTTAAGCAGCTTGTGAATGTTTTTTTCTGCCATGATTATTACTTTTTTATTTGAGCAACATCGCTCAGCCACAATATAATTATGAGAAGTGATTATGTCAAGTGGAATAGCCAAATATTTATTTCTTAATATTATAACAACATATTTAGGATAGTAAAGTACATAACTATAAGATGTTCATAACAACGTTTATGAGAAGCTTCTCATAACTTGTGTAGTAAGTTGATCGAGCGTTGTGCGCAATGAAACAATCTCGTTTTGGTAAATCTTCATATTGCGCTGGGCAAAGTATAGTTTCACAAATGTTTTATGAAGTTCGGCGCGTAGGTTGCGCAGTAGTTCTTCAAAACGTGCCATGGCGACGTCGTGTTCGCTTCGTGCTTCTTTCACTACGTTTGAATGCTGTCCGGCTATATTTATAAGTTGGTCGATATTAACCACCTGTTCGCTGTTGCGGCCGAAGTCAAAATAACGCTTGTTTAGTCTGTTATAGACATTTTCCTCTAACGAAATTACCGGATTGTGGTATAATTTGGCTTGCGCAACTGTTGCGTCTGCCATGCTTATGTTGCATCGCTCAACAAGTAAGTCCATGTTACGTGCCAGAAATAGTGAGTCGGCCTCCTGCATTGTAAGGTCTATTGTCTGACAGGAACTTGTACAGGCACATAGAACCAATAATCCTGATAAAACAATCTTTTTACTTAATAACATCATATTTTCTGAACTTTAAAAACATGCACAAAGATATTTATTTGTCCCATCAAATAATTAGAATATCAATTAGACTAAATTAATATGATATTAGAAAAAAATTAGAAAAGTATTCGTTGGTTGTTTTATCACTCCGTATTGTAGATTATATATAATATGTATAAGCAATAATGTCAGTAGTCAATACATTTATTTATATAAAGCGAGATAGCAGTGTGAATGGCTGAATGCAATTTACAATACAATATTAAGATAATTTCAATATATATTGACTAAACGATTTTAAGTATAAATTTAGCATCACAGTTTTACAATTTATAATTAAAAATGAAAAGGAGAATAGAAGGAAATATTTTATTTGATTCACCTTGCTCAATGTCTTGAACACAATTGTGAAGATGACATGATAAATTACTGCTTTCCGGTTAAAGTCCAAATGGAAACATTATTCATATTATAATAATGTAGCATATAACCTGTTTTAATTGTTAATGTCTATTAAAAACATCCAATATGGATATTTTATATAAAGTTTTATTGTTAACTTTGCAGCTGATTTAGTCCGTAGGGGCCAAAATAAGTATTGGTGTCTGCCAATCGCCTCGCGGAAAAAACCGTTTAATATAAATAAATTAATGTACGCAATTGTAGAAATTAACGGTCAGCAGTTTAAGGCAGAACAGGGCAAGAAACTGTTCGTGAACCACATCAAGGATGTGAAAGAAGGCCAGGCTGTTGAATTCGACAAGGTACTGCTTGTCGACAAAGATGGTTCAGTACAGGTTGGTGCACCTACCGTAGAAGGTGCAAAAGTTGTATGTGAAGTTGTAAATCCGCTTGTTAAAGGGGATAAGGTCATCGTTTTCAAGATGAAGCGTAGAAAAGACTACCGTAAGAAGAATGGCCACCGCACACATTTCACAGAGGTAACAATAAAAGAAGTAATCGCTTAAATTTTAGGAGGACACAGAAATGGCACATAAGAAAGGTGTAGGTAGTTCTAAGAACGGACGTGAGTCAGCTTCACAAAGATTAGGCGTTAAGATCTGGGGTGGACAGAAAGTTATTGCTGGAAATATTATCGTTCGTCAGCGTGGTACAAAGCACAATCCTGGCAAGAACGTTGGTATCGGTAAGGACGACACTCTGTATGCTCTGACCGATGGTATTGTGAACTTCCACAAGGGACGTCAGAACAGAAGTTACGTTTCAGTACTGCCAGAAACAGAGGCTTAAATAATTTTACAATAAACTATTCCAAACAACAGTAATCCCGACTTTCGATGAAAGTCGGGATTACTGCGTTTATGTCAATTTGCTAGTAATAGATGTAATTCTTGGACTCATTTTTTGCGGACAAATGTACGATCGTCTAAAAACAACTTAGGCTGTAACGTTTGATAAACAGTTCGTTACAGCCTAAATCAAATATTATCCTATATATATTGCTTATGCTTCCTCTATTGCAGCCTGCGCCGCATCAACATAAATTTGATATTCAATAACTTACGTTGCCAGTGTAAGCTAACAGTAAGCGAATATTTGTTTAATATTTATTTGATTCGAGGCTTCGACTTAGAGAGTATCCTCTACTGCAGCTTGGGCCGCAGCTTTTTAATTCTAATAATCAGATGCTTACACTGATTGTGTAAGCATATTATATTGCACTGCACATAGCTTTCTTGCTATCACATATATCCCCTTGCTTATAGAATAAACGTTTTTGTTCCCATTAAAATGCAAACATGAATAGTAGCTTAAGCAACAGTTAATCTACAGCACATTCATTTTTTTCTGTCCTCCTTTCTTTTAAAAGTTCGATAATGGCATCCTTGTCCTTCAAGTTAGAATCAAGGCGTGTTATTTGAGCATTCAGGCTATCTATCTGTTCTTTTAACAGTTTAATTGTTTCATTTTTATTTTCAACCTCAGATTGTACCTTGCTTAGTTGGGCCGCAAGCTCAGCATCGCCAATGTTATTGTGTGCATTTCCGTCCACTGCCACTGCGGCAAGGTAAGCGGATATCTGATGCTGTACGGGGCAGAATAAGGTGAAGAAATTGAAGTCTAACGCCTCACTTACTTTAATGAGGCGTTTGGTTTCCATCGTTTCCCGTTCTAAAATACGGTTAACGTGTTGCTGGGTTACGCCTATCCTGCGTCCAAGCTCAGATTTGCTTATTCTCAATTCTATGCGGCGCTTTTCTATCGCTTCACCCACATGTATGTGTTTAATATCTATGTTCATTTAGTTAAACCAATAATTTTGTAGATACAAACATAAATCATTAAATAAATATTTGGCTGCATAAACATTTTTATGTTACTTTGCAGACGTTAAATTTCTTATTTAGAGAATACAAAGTTAAACATTAAACATTAAACATCCAAAAGTCATGGCAGAAAACTTGGAAAAAATCCGTCCCGTGCTTACCGCACTCGAAATTGGTGGTGAAGTTACCTTTCCCATTTCACGGCTGAAAAGCGTCCGCACGCAGGCCTCAGAGTTGGGTGCTATCTTTAACCGTCTGTTCAAGACAAGAACAGACCGTGAGAATCAAACTATTACAGTCAAAAGAGTTAAGTAGCAAATATGCCTCTATTTCAGTTTCTTGACCATTTAATTCCTTATGATACATTCCTGAATGACCTTGCTGCAAGGATTGTCAAGCTATTGAAAGCTGACCATGACGACCCGGAATATATCAGTCAAAGAAAAGCGTATCAGATGTTTGGTCGCCGAAACGTTGAGAGATGGAGGCGTCAGGGGAAAATCGTGCCCTGTAAAAGGCCGGGAAAGGTTGAATACAGGACAGCCGAACTGCGCTTCCTACAACGTACCGTACAAGATTACTTTGACAGGCAACCATCAAATAGCCATAATAAGCAAGATGAAAATGCAAAATAATAAACTATTTTATGGCTATATATAAACAATCTATTAGTATATCAAATAAGGATGAGCAATATATAGGTATAATCAATGAAAGAATTGAAACCAACATGCGACCCCAATGGTGTCTATTCGGTCAAGCGCACTTGTGCTGAGCTTGGCGTAAGCCATAAGACGTTGCGTAAATATAGAGAGAACGGTTACATCAAGCCGGTTAACCCCGGTAATTCAAAGCGTCCTAAGTATTCGGGGCAATCCATTATCGAGTGCTGGCACACTTTGGCTAAATTATGATCAGCGAAGCCACCATAAGTAAAGTCCGGGGTATCGACATCGAGGAGGTACTGAAACCTTACGTCAGCCTTAAAAGAAAAGGCTCGTCGCTGGTCGGACTGTGCCCGTTCCATTCGGAAAAGACACCGTCCTTTACCGTATCGTCAGGGAAAGGCCTGTACCACTGCTTCGGCTGCAATCGTGGCGGTGATGCCATCTCATTCATCATGGAGAAAGAAAACCTTTCCTTCACGGATGCGGTGGTGTTCATAGCCAAGCAACATGATATTGCGGTTGAATACGTGGAAGAGGAACGCAGTGAGGAGGAAACGGCAGAAGCCCGACACAAGGAGTCGCTCCTAATAGCCCTTGAGCAGGTCCAAAAGTTTTTCTACGACAGTCTGAGGAAAACGGATGACCCGGAAAACCGCCAGGCTCGTGACTATGTTTACGACAGATGGCCGGAAGAAACCTGTTCCGTGACAGGGATAGGCTACGCCCCGAAAGACGGCGGGCTTTTCATGGATTATTGCCGCAAGGCTTCCATAAACAAAGACGCACTTTTCGAACTTGGTCTGTTAAGGCGTAGTGAGGACGGTGGCGCATACGCCATGTTCCGGCAGCGCATCATGATACCAGTCCGTGACAGGTGGGGACGGGTAATCGCCTATACGGCACGGTACATCGGTACGAATCCCAAAGCCCCAAAGTATATCAACTCCGCCACAAGCCCCGTATATTCCAAGGGGGATACGCTGTTCGGGATAGACCGTGCAAGCCGTGTTCGTAATTCAGACTACTTCATTGTGGTGGAAGGCGCGTCTGACGTTCTTAGGATGCAGTCCGTAGGATATGACAATACCGTGGCCGCACTCGGTACGGCATGGACGGACAGCCAGCTTACACTGTTAAAGAAGTTCACTTCCGCGATATGTTTTGTTCCCGATTCGGATGTTGCGGATGGAAAGGCATACGGTCCCGGCTTCAAGGCGGTCATAGCAAACGGGGTGGCCGCTATTCGAATGGGATTTCACGTGACGGTCAGGGAACTGCCGTTTGCCAAAGCTGTCACATCTGATGACGATGCAAAGGAAAAAACTATCAAAAACGATGCGGATAGTTACATCCGCTCAAAGGAGGATTTCACCTCGCTTGAGGAAAAGCACTTCATTGTTTGGATGGCGCAGAAACGGTTTCTCGTTGCTGACTCATTGGTGGAGGAGCGTAAGTGTGTGGCGGATCTTGCCGACCTGCTCCGCTACGTGGACGACCAGCTCGTCTTTGACCAATGCATAGAACAACTTTCAAAACTTCATGGCAAAGCGAAGCTGTGGCGCGATGCCGTAATGCAGGCACGGGGCGAAGCCCGCAAGAGGAAGGACAGGGCAACCTCGATGGACGCGAGGCAGCGTGAAGCTGAACTCCTGCGGCAGTTTGGTTTGTTCGTCCGTGACAACTGCTATTACGCCACTCCAGATGATGAAGATGAGCCTGTAAGGATTTCCAACTTCATCATGGAACCGCTGTTCCACATCGAGGACGAGAACAACGGCACACGCATATTCAGGATGCGCAATATGTATAACGTCAGCCGTATGATAGAGCTGAAAGAGTCCGAGCTGTGTTCGCTGAGCAACTTCCAGCAGAAAGTCGGTTCCGTGGGCAATTACGTCTGGCTGGCCAAGATAGACAAGCTCAACCGTGTCAAGGAATACTTATACTCAAAGACCGATACGGCGGAGCGAATAAGGAAATTGGGGTGGAATGCGGAGGAAGGCTGCTTCGCCTTCGGCAACGGCATACTGGACGGCGGCACGTTCAAGAAAGCCGATGACCTCGGGATAGTCCGTGACGTCAACGGCAAGGCATTCTACCTGCCAGGACAGTCCAAAATATACCTCCACAACCACGAGATATACCAATTTGAGAGGTTGATGGTGCATGAGAACCGTAGCGGAGTGAAACTTTTCGATTACGTGTCATTGCTGATGGACGTGTTCGGAGAGAACGCCACCGTCGCTTTCTGTTATCTGCTGGCCACATTGTTCCGTGATGTCGTGTTCAAACGTACAAGGCATTTCCCCATCCTCAACCTATTCGGTGAGAAAGGCACGGGCAAGACCACCCTCGCCACTTCCCTCCAGTCCTTCTTCCTTCACGGCGTTGACCCGCCCAACCTCGGCGTGACTTCCGTCCCGGCCATGAACGACCGCGTGTCGCAGGCCGTCAACACCCTCGCCGTGTTCGACGAGTACAAGAACGACCTCGACATCCGCAAGATAGCCTACCTAAAAGGCCTGTGGGGAGGCGGCGGACAGACCAAGAAGAACACGAACACAGACGGCATGGCGGCGCAGACCATCGTCAGCACAGGCGTGGTGCTGTGCGGCCAGGACAAGCCCACGCAGGACATGGCACTCTACACCCGTGTCCTTTTCCTCGCCTTTTCCAAGACCTCCTTCAGCCAAGCGGAGAAGAAACGCTATGAGGATTTGGTGGCAATGTGCAACATGGGCTTGACGCACCTTACTATTGAGATACTGCAACACCGTGAGCTGTTTGAAAAGAATTTCCCTGAAATCTATTCCATCACCAAACGGGAGCTGGCCACGAAGTTGGAAAACGATACGGTGCATGACCGCATTTTCGGGAACTGGGTCATACCGCTGGCCACGTTCCGCACATTGGAAACCGTCATAGACATGCCTTTCAGCTATTCGGAACTGTTCGAAATATCGCTCAGAGGCTTGCGTAACCAGAACGAGCTGGCGCAGGAAAGCTCCGAGATAGCCGACTTCTGGAACATGCTGCAAGGCTTCCAGACATCAGGGAAGTGCATAGAGAACGCCCATTATCGCATCAGGTATTTAAAATCCTTCCGTCCGTTGTCGTCTAAAGAGGCTATCGAGTTCAAGGAGGCACGCCCGATATTATACCTGAACACGGCAGCGGTATCCTCGCTGTTCGGAAGCCGAACCATGAATGCCACTGCCAACCGTTCCAACTGGTCAACCGTGATGTCCTACCTGAAATCGCAGCCGTCGTTCTTCGGTTTGAAGCAGGACAGGTTCACCATCCTCCTGCCCAATGGTCAACCGGATTACTCGGTCGAGTTTGTCAACGGTCAGCAAGTCAGGAAAGTCAGGGTCAACCGCCCGAAGGCTTTGTGCTTCGATTATTTGCAACTGAAAGAAAACTTCGGGCTAGACCTTGAAACAGAAGTCGTATCAGACACTCAAGAGTTACAGGAAGACCTTATGTAAAATAGCATCCATAGTCTAAAAGATTCGGTTTTCTATGCTTAATTTGGAAGAAAACTTGTATTTTTGCAGAAAAACAGCAAATAATCAGGTTAAATATATGATTTTAGAATTTTGTGTAGGCAATTACCTTTCCATCAAGGATGAGCTGAAAATATCCTTTGTGGCAACATCCCTCAAGGAATCACTGCCAGAAACCAATGACCTTGTTTCTATTTTAGGAGCAGGAGTGTCTTTAGTGCGCAGTGCCGTGATATATGGAGCAAATGCTTCCGGGAAGACAAATGTGCTGAAGGCTATTGCCTTCTACAAACATTTTATAATGGACTCGTTCAAAAACAGCCAAGCCGGAGAAGCCATCGATGTGGAGAATTTCCGTCTGAATGCGACTACGGTCAAAACTCCCACCACAATGGAAGCGACCTTTACTGACGGGGCTTTCATTTACCGCTATGGCTTTGAGGTGGATTCTAAGGCAGTACGGGCCGAATGGCTTTATCGTCGGATAAATAAGAAACGTGCAAAGGAAGTGGAAGTGTTTTACCGTGAGGAAGATACCACTACCGTCCACCCGAAGAGTCCGTTGATTCAAGATTTGGTGAACAAGAAGATGGTGCGTGGTAATGCTTTGCTTCTCTCTACCGCCGCCCAATTTAATGAGCCTACGGCTGTCAATGTCCTGCACTGGTTGGGAGATACACAAGTTTTGTTCTGCAGTGAAGATGAAAAACTGTGGACGCAGGCTATCAGGCATCTTGACGATGAAAATATCCGTGACAGAATTACCCGTTTCGCGCGATATGCCGACTTGGGAATAGAAAGCATTGCCAAAATAGACAACCGCATAGTGAGCAATCATCGTCAATATGATGACGAGGGACGTGAAGTGAACAATGTAGCGTTCTCCTTTAACGGTAATGAATCGGAAGGAACAATCAAATATTTTTCGCTGTCCTACCCGATAATAGATGCCTTAGATAATGGCAAGCGTCTTGCCGTGGACGAACTTGACTCAAAACTTCATCCGCTACTGGTGCGTAAAATAATTACCCTGTTCAATTCGTCTGAAACCAATCCGAAGGGAGCGCAGCTGCTTTTTACAACCCATGATACATTTCTGCTTGGTGCAGGGCTGTTCCGCCGCGACCAGGTATGGTTCACCCAGAAAGACAGTTTCGGAGCTACCGAAGCCTATTCACTTGCAGAATACAAGGTTCGGGGTAATTCACCCTTTGAAAAGGAATATCTGCAAGGCCGGTTTGGGGCAACTCCTATCATAGGCGATTTGGAAGCAATCTTTAATCCGGAGGGCTGAATATGGCAAGACAGGAAAAAAGGAACCATCGCACGGCTGACATAACCCGTCGGCAAGGCGTAAGGATTGTCAAGCAGTCTTTTCTCATTGTATGCGAGGGGGTACGTACAGAACCCGAATACTTCAAGTCATTCCGCATCACGACCGCCACAGTCAAGGCTGTCGGTCAAGCGATGAACACGGTCAGCCTTGTAAACAAGGCCATCAGCATCCGCGATGCCGATGAAAAGAAGAAACGCAGCTATGACCAGTGTTGGGTGGTCTTTGACAAGGATGATTTTCCAGCAAAGGATTTCAATCAAGCCATACAGCTTGCCTGTAAGAACGGATTTCAAGTGGCGTATAGCAACCAGGCGTTTGAATATTGGTTCTTGCTGCACTTCAATCTGTACAAAGGGCCTTTACACAGGAACAACTATGCCGGGATGCTGTCTAAACTTATTGGAATGCCGTATTCCAAGAACGAGGGGTTCGGTGCCGTGATGTATAACAGGTTGGTCACTTTACAGCAACAGGCCATCAAGAATGCAAAAACAGTGTTGGCTGAAATTTCAAAGGGAAATCCTGCGATGGAAGAATCTTCCACAACCGTACATTTGCTTGTAGAGGAACTGAATAAATATATTTGAGTATGGTATCACAATAGCATATAGAAGCGGTCAGTTTTCAAACTGCACTAAAATCCAGACATTTGTACTTAATACATAGCTGCCTGGATTTTTCATTTTTAGACACAATCATAATAGCATGAGCTGACTTATAAGTTAATCAGCTATGTCTGGAGTAATGCAATGTACTTCTTTCCCCAAGTAAACCATAAAAAAATAATATGCACACATTTCAATGGTGACTGCGTTGACAAGGGCTAAATAACATTATATCAATAACATCCATGAAAAAGTATGCGTTGACAAACGTTGACAAGCGTTGACAGATTTAGGAAAATCAGAAAATCCATAGCCAAGTGTTGACAAAACATGATACATATACAATTTTCTTTTTTAATTAAAGAAAAAGGATAAAGTATTGCATAACAGCGTCTTGCAGGTAATACTTTTCACGTAGTCACGCCCCTGTCAACCTTGTCAACGCTGTCAACCCTGAAACATATACCCTTCTCATTTCGCAAAAAACGAGCAACCATTTTGATGGCCTTTTTTTAGAAGAAAGGGAACGTGAATAAAAGCAAGTCCACAAAATCCGTTATATTCCAATGAACTCCCTCATCTTCCAATGTTGAACGTCTTGCGTGGCATCCGTCCGTCGGTTATTTTTATGGCAAAAAAAATTAAGACATGGACTTATGTAAGTTGTTTGGCGAGATTATGCCGGAAGAAACATACTCGGTGCGCGAAGCCGCCCGTTACCTCGGTGTACACAGATGCACCATCTATGCCTATATCAGTCATCCCGAAAGGCCGCTGCCCTTCAGCAGGACGGAAGGCAACGTGAGGCTCCGCTTCCTCGGCAAAGACCTGATGATATTCAAAAAAGTCGGTTTTCCGAAGAAAGGGCGCAAGCGCAAGGGCTCCCGATAGTGTTGCCAATATTATAGAAACCGCCTGTCACATCCGCAAGGACATGCAGGCAGTTTCTGACAAACGGTCAGACAATCTCCCTGATTGCTTCAAGCAGTCCGTACACCATTTCTTCCGCCTTTTCCATATCGGCCACAATGTCCATGATGTGGTAAGGCGCGCCACGCAGTCCGTGTCCGTCCTTGCCAATCCACAGGCTCGCCTCATAGTCGGGGGCGAAGCCTTCATAATAGTCCTCAATGTCATCTGCCAGGCTGTCAATGCAGTTTCCTTTCATCGAAGCCGAAAAGCCAAAGTTCTGCCCTGCAGGTGTGAACTTGTAGAACTCGAAAATGACGCACTTCCCAACCGTCGGCCTCGCCGCACTGTATTACCATATCAATCGTGATGTTCTTATTCATTGTCTGGTCTGTTTATGCCGTCCGCAGCCATGACAACCACGGACGGCGTGTTAGTGAATGTTTATTTTTCAAATTCCGCAAGAAACCGCTGCAAACGATAGTCCTGCAGGTTCTTTAACTTTGTGGGTCGGAAGTTCTCCTGCTGTCTTGCCTGCAGCTTGCCAAGGCCTTGTACAGTAAGGTCAAGCGTCACGTCCGAAAGTTCGTTAAGCGAGAAGTAGCCGTACTCGTCCTCCATAAGCCCTACGACAATGCCGAAAAAAATTGTGTCATTCTCCTGCACTTCTCCCTCAAGTACGAACCACCGCACCGAGCCGAGTGCGAAGATAGCCATGCAGACGGCTTCCTTTCCCCCTACCGTCCTGCGAATAAAAGGGATAGCCTTTCAAGGCTTCCTTCAACTGGGGTGTCATCAACCTGCACATGTCAGCAAAGTCTTATTTCGTCACCGTACACTTCTATCTCCGCACCGCTTGTCAGCCTCACAATGAAGCCTGTATCTGTCAGTGCCACCACAATTCCGTGATGATAACCACGCCACGGCTTAATCAATTCACATTCCCTGCCGTATTCGGGAAAATCAGTATATCCTGCCATATTCATATTTTTTTAGATTGTTACACTATTTCTGTTTCTTTATAGTCGGGGTCATAGACAAGCTCCTTTTCGACAAGCGTGCCGTATGCTTCTGCCGCCACACGTGATGCCCACTCGTTGCGGTCGTCATAATACCCCTTCGGTAGTTGTGCGCCAGTTGGCGTATGAAGCCGATAAACACCTTGGACATCTGCTGTTGAAGGTAGCGGTGCGCCCTTGACAACTCCCTGCCTGTGTCATCCGCCGAACGCATCCGTCCGTTTACGAAGTTCTCAAACTCTTTGGCAAATTCCATGTCCTGTTTGGATATTGCCTCTCCTGAAAAATCCTGATAGTCCATAATAACTTGTTTTAATGTCATACACTTGCCTGATAATAAATTTCCGGTTCGGCCGATACATTGTAGATGTAACTGCCGCAACGTTTATGAGAAGCTTCTCATAACTTGTGTTATATGTAGCTTGAAATTATGAGGAGCAGAAGGATAGTCATAATTGAA
>ENA-OOWN01001761-OOWN01001761.1-human-gut-metagenome-genome-assembly--contig:-NODE-1761-length-14880-cov-14.941720_pt1 | contig 14880 bp, 18 predicted proteins | sample MGYA00241406_ERZ501319 | MGnify/ENA primary metagenome ERZ501319 (study PRJEB25962, sample SAMEA2042734) | human gut metagenome | biome: human gut; feature: human-associated habitat; material: faeces... | reverse complement strand
GACCGCCGCAGGCGCGAGAATGTGCCAAGGCACTTTCTTTGTTCTTAATTTTATTTTACCAGTGCTTCTGCATAATCCAGTGCATCCACAATATTGTGATGGAAATTTTCTTTTCCAACTAATCCAATAAAACCATCTTTTTCCATCACGCGCATTGGCTGCTCATTGACATGGGAGAATACCAGCGTGATATTTTTGCGTTTTGCACGGTTGGCAAGCTCATGGAGAGAACGCATTGCGCTGGCATCAATGGCAGGAACGCTACGCATACGGATGACAACAACCTTCGTATGATGGTTACTGTTGATATTAAGAATCTGGTCTGCTGCGGCGAAAAACATCGGACCGCAGATTTCAAAAACACTGATGGAATGCGGGATGTCACGCAGTTTTTCCGCTTCACCCGGTGTAATGTCAGGAGAATCTGTGTATTTCCATGCTTTGATATCAGCTGTTTCTGCCATACGTTTCATAAAGAGCAGAGCTGCTAATACAACACCAATTTCGATGGCAACCACAAGGTCGAAAAATACCGTTAAGAAAAAGGGTGCAACCAGAACGATGATGTCACTCTTAGGTGCCATCTTACAAAGGCGGAAGAAAGAGGATCAGTCTGCCATGTTAGCGGCAACTACTAAAAGTATGGCAGCCAGTGTTGTCATAGGAATCAGTGCAGCCAGCGGCATCAACACCAGAAGAATAATGGTTAAAGTGATGCAGTGGGTGATTCCGGCAATCGGAGTACGTCCACCGTTTCGGACATTGGCAGCAGTTCTGGCAATGGCTCCGGTGGCAGGAATTCCGCCAAAGAGACCGGAGAAAATATTTCCAAGCCCCTGTTCCGGACCAACACCGGATGCAATCGCAAGGGCAATCGATAGTGGCAGAGCGATGATGGCAACAATGATACCGGAAATGATATCCTTCATCAGCTGCTCTTTCGTGTAGCCCTTTATGACATCAAAGAGCTTTGGACGTAGTTCGTTCATAATAAAATCTCCTCATTTGTTTATGGTGGAAGATGAAATTTCTGTTTTGTCAGGATATCTGCGCAGTCTGCCAGATACAGATACAACATAAAAGGCTGCAAGGAACACTAAGAATTTCCATATAAATTATAGATTCTTTTGGCAAACGACGCATATTCGCATCCATGCTCAAATGCGTCTCACTGGCACATCCGTGTGCCAGTGTTGCCAGTTGCTTAAGGAAATTCCAAGTGTTCTTAGCAGCTTTCATCATGCACCTTTATCCGCCAGACTGCGCAGATATTCCAGAATACAGCGAAAACTTCACCTTCCCCCACTAAACACGTAATTCAAAAGTTTAGCACTCTTATAGTCTTATTTCAATGACAAAATCCAATTTTCAGCCATTTGGTCAACAAATTTGAAAAAATAAAATTTTTTTGGAAATTTTAAAACCTCATCCATTTTTCATCCGTCTAGTAAGTGAAAGGAGGAAGAGCAATGCATGAGATGGAAACTTTTATAACGATGGCAAAAGAGGATATCAAAAATCAGAAGTTTACATTGCAAAAGGTAAGAAGGCTGTTCTACAATATAATGAAAGGATTAAGACGAAAATGAACGAAAGAGGAGTAATTTATATGACATGGAAAGATGCGGTAGGTCTTGCGTTGGAAGACCGGGAAGAAGGATATAATTTCCTGTATCAGCAGACTTATCAGAAGAGCTATTATGTGGCTTTAAAATATATGAAACAGGAGGAAGAGGCTGCAGATGTATTGCAGGATGCATATATCAAGGCATTTCAGAATCTGGATCAGCTTCAGGAACCGGATAAATTTCCGGGATGGTTTTCAAAAATCGTAGCCAGTAAGGCATTGGATGAGTTGCGGAAAAAGAAGGTAGTGCTGTTTTCACAGATGCAGACAGAGGATTCCGAAGAAGTCAGCATGGAAGAACTTCTTGTGGATGAACGGGTGGAAAACAGACCGGAGCTGGCAATGGACAGAGAAGAAACCAGCCGTCTGGTGCAGGAAATGATAGCCGGTTTATCAGACGAGCAGAGAATGTGCGTGATGATGTTCTATATTGAGCAGATGTCGGTAAAGAACATTGCAGAAGTAACCGGTGTTTCGGAAAATACCGTAAAGAGCCGGTTAAAATACGGACGTAAGAATATCGAAGAAAAGGTATTGGAATTAGAAAGAAAAGGAACCAAACTTTATGGCATTACACCATTCCCATTCTTCTTATACTTCCTGCTTCGGGATACCTATTCAGCTGGTGTATTTCAGATCCCATTGCAGAATATTCTGCAGGCAGCAGGCATAGCTACCTTTCACGGAGCTGGAGTTGGAAATGGCGCAGGCGCAGGAAGTGGAACCGGAGTTGGAAGTGGTGCAGGAATGGGCACTGCAGCATCGGCAGCAGCTAAGACTTCATCCGTTGCAGCAGGAAAAATTATTGCCGGAGTGATTGCCGGAATTGTGGTTACAGCCGGTGTAACAACAGCAGTGGTAAGTCTTGCCGGCAGACAGCCGGAGAAACCGGAGGCTGCAGATACCATAGAAGAAAGAAAAGAAGAACCAGTTGTAGAGGTAGAAACCGAGACTGAAACGGAAACTGAGACAGAAGTTGATGAGGACAAAATCTGGCAGGATGCTTATCTTGCATTTGCAGAGAGTCAGAATTCTGTTGATAATGGCTATGCAGTGATAGATGTTGCAAACTATGATATTCCACTTCTTATTGAACAGCCGGATGTATTTACGGCAGAAAGCAATAGCATAACATATTCTACAGATGGAGCAAGCTGTACCAATGAATATCTGTATGAAGTGAAGATTTATTACTATGACAGAACGACAGAGACCGTCCAGCCGGTGGACAATGCCATTAATGAAAATAGCAGCAATGGAGCATTGATATCTGGCTATATGGAGTTTGGATATTATTTATCTTATATCCCGGAGCGGCAGCTTCTGTTGGGAGATATCATGGGAAGTGGAGACACCGCATTGGAATCCTATTCCTTTGATGCCTCAAGAGCGAGTCTCGTAGCAGAAGATACTTATTTGGGAACAGACAGAAATAATACCGGCCGTAAAAATATTGTTTATTACCGGACGGTAGAGAAGGCACTGGAAAACAGGGATGCTGTGAAGGATAAAACAGCAGAATATTATTAAAGAAAAACGAGAGGAGAATGAAGATGAAAGACACAATTAGAAAAAACAACATTACGGTTGTGCATGTTTCTGGCAGTATGTTTTACATTTCTGATATTTGGAAATGTAAAATCGGTAGCTGTAGCTGATGCAAGTGCAATACTTTATAAGAATGGAACCAAAGTACAGTCCTATGCCACAATGGATGAAGCATTTAATGCAATGACAGATTCAACTGCAAAATATTCTGTGAATTTAAAAGGACAGCATGTAGTAGCAAGAACAAGCTGGCCGAAGGTAAAATCCATTACGATTGATGGTGGAGAAAATAGTGCGCAGTTGATACTTCCGGAGGGAACTACAACATTAAACAGTAATGGAACAGGTACTGTGGATATTAAGAGTGACTGCCAGATGCTGGGAACATTCCATATGCCAAATGTAACGCAGGAAGATGAAATGACTTGAAATCTTACTATATGCATTATATTGCAAGTGGTAAGAAAGAGGGTAGAGCAGGAACCGGATGTAAGACATTGCAGGGAACTGTAACTGTATATAATGGAGTAGACTATAGTGCGGTTTTTGATTATAATTATTATATTACTAACAATGGTGATATAAAGGCAGCTTTTGGGGATGATGATGTAGCTGTATTGGCACATTTTGTAAATTATGGAATGTCAGAAGGCAGAAGGAAGAACTGCTAAATAGTGTGCCAGGAACAAAGGAGAATGAAGATGTGGAAAGAGTTTAAGAAGTTTGCAGTAAGAGGAAATATGTTAGACCTTGCAGTCGGTGTGATTATCGGTGGTGCTTTTAATTAACTGGCAAGCTCGCTGGTAGACAATGTAATTATGCCGATTCTTAGTCTTGTAGTTGAAAGACTGGATTTCAGTAACTGGTTTATTGCACTGGATGGAAAGCATTATGATACATTAGCACAGGCACAGGCGTCCGGAACTGCAACCGTGAACTTTGGAATGTTCTTATCCGGAGTGCTGAACTTTATCATCATGGCATTTGTGGTATTTCTGATTGTAAAAGTGATGAATCGCCTGTTCCATGGAAAAGAAGAGCCTGCTGCACCGACAGAGAAGACCTGTCCATTCTGCAAGAGTAAAATTCCACTGGAAGCAACACGCTGTCCACATTGTACAAGCATGCTTGAAATCGAAGAGTAAGATAAAAAGCAGAATTTGAAAACAGAATTGAGAAATGAAATAAAAAACAGGATGTACCCATGAAACTATATTTAGCTCCCTTAGAGGGAATTACAGGATATGTATACCGGCAGGCTTACCATGCATGCTATGAAGATGCCGACAAATATTTTACACCATTTTTAGCACCACATACGAAGCGGAGCTTCAATGCCAGAGAAAGAAATGATTTAATCCCGGAGCATAATACCGGCATGTATACCGTGCCACAGGTGCTGTCAAAGAGCGGAGAAGATGTGGCAGCAATCGCAGAAGAACTGAAAACGTTTGGCTATCAGGAAATTAATATCAACGCCGGATGCCCTTCCGGAACAGTAGTATCGAAGGGAAGAGGTGCCGGACTTTTAGATGATGAAAGAGCCTTGCTTCATTTCCTGGATGAAATGTTTGAAAAGACGGATGCAGAGATTTCCATTAAGACAAGACTTGGCATGGAATATCCGGATGAATTTGAAGGCATTTTAAAAATATACAATCGTTTCCCGATAAAGGAGCTGATTTTACATCCCCGCGTCAGAGAAGATTATTATAAAAATAAGCCGGATTGGACGATGGTAGAGTATGCGCTGGAGTACAGCAGGAATCCGCTGGTTTACAATGGAGATATTTTTACAGTGGAAGATTATGAGCGGTTTACAGAACGTTTTCCAACGATAGATGCCATTATGTTAGGGCGTGGTGTTATAAGAGACCCGGCACTCATAGAGAAAATCCGCTCCGGCGGCATAATAGATAGGGCTGTTGAATTAAAGCGGCTTTATGCATTTCACAATAAGCTGGTTGCCGGCTATCAGGAAGAAATGTCTGGGGAGAAAAATGTCCTCTTTAAAATGAAAGAATTGTGGTTTTATCTTGGCACGCAGTTTACCGGAATTGAAAAAACATTAAAGAAGATAAAGAAAGCAAACAGCCTGATAGAATACCAGGCTGCTGTTTCAGCAATATTTTCAACCGGTGCTGGAAAGTAACCGAAAGAGTCAAATGACATAGAATCATGATGTAATATCAATTGATATGCAATAAAAATTATCACACGATATAAATTGCTATTCGGTATAAATGGGTGAAATAGAAACATCGTCCCCATCCAAAGTCAGAATAGCGATAGTACAGGAGGAACCACTGCGGTTTCGACCGGCACTGCCCGGATTGATGAAAGTAGTGGTTCCCCTTTTACTTACTTCATAATGGTGGGTATGCCCGGTAATAATAAAATCTGCTTCCGGTTGTGGATAAGGCAAATCGCTTTTCTTATGGATAAGATAGAAAATCTTCCCACCAATGGGGGCTGCCAGAGTCTCCGGCAGATATTTCGTCCATTCGCCTTTGTCACAGTTCCCCTTGATGATATAAAGCGGAACATGCAGATCTTTTAAAGTCTCGTAACATTTGAGACTTCCAATATCTCCTGCGTGCAGAAGATAATCACAGCTTTGCAGCTCGTCTAAAAATGTATCCTTTAATACACCATGTGTATCTGATAAAATTCCGATTTTCATAAAATGTACCTTTTTGTATGTGTCCTATTAAATTGCGAGAGCGGGATTACTGGTTTGGGGTTACTTTTTTATTTTATAACGGTTATAATGAAATAACAAGTGTCCGGTGATTGGGAGAGGGGAAAAGACATATCATTGTTTTGCGGAAGTACTGCACTGTCCGTCGGAGACGGATACCACATGATGCTTGAAAGGGGCACTAAGAATTTCGAAGTAGATAATCTTTTTATCTGGCAACCAGCGCAAATTCGCATCCTTGCTCAATTGCGCCTTGCCGGCACGTCCCTGTGCCGGCATTGCCTGTTGCAGGACGAAATTCTAAGAGCCCCTAACAATCCTTATAAGGCATCCGCATTCCGACGAACTGTTCAGTACTTCCAGACAAAGCAATAATCCGCACTTTCCCATTTCCCAATCACCGAACCACGGGATAATTAGAATTTTTAGAGTCATTATAAGGATTATAATTTTTGGAACCCGTGCCAGCCGGTCTGTTAAAGGAAGATGCATAACAAAAGTCTGTTAGTGGCACTTGGAATTTTGGAGAAAGTCTGGTAACGCTGGCACAGGGATGTGCCAGCGAGGTGCATCTGAGCATGGATGCGAATGTGCACCGGTTGCCGGAAAAGCCAATAAGCAGAACAAAATTCATAGTGGCACTTGCAGACGTTGTATCGCATCTGACTTCAATGGACGGGCTGACACGGATGAAAAAGATAGAATAGTTATTATGACGTAGCATTAAGTGAACGTAGGAAAAGGAAAAAGGAGAAAAATATGTTTCGAATCGGTTGCCATTTATCATCATCAAAAGGCTTCCTTGCTATGGCAAAGCAGGCAGAGGAAATCGGAGCCAATACATTTCAGTTTTTTACCAGAAATCCAAGAGGCGGCAAAGCAAAGGATTTAGATGTGAAAGATATAGCTGCATATCAGCAGTATGCTGCGGAGCATGGCATCGGGCAGATTCTTGCCCATGCACCCTATACAATAAATGCCTGCGGCAAAGATGAGCGGGTACAGGAGTTTGCCAGAGAAACCATGGCGGATGATTTGCGGCGTTTAGAGGAGATACCGGACTGCAAATATAATTTTCATCCTGGCAGCCATGTGCAGCAGGGAGCGGAAGTTGGAATTGAAAAGATTGCAGGAGTCTTAAATGAAATCATGTGGCAGGAGCAGAAAACAACAGTGCTGCTTGAGACCATGGCTGGAAAAGGAACAGAAGTAGGAAGAAACTTTGAAGAACTACAGGAGATTTTAAGCAGGGTAAAATATCCGGAGAAAATGGGAGTCTGTCTGGATACCTGCCATGTTTTTGATGGCGGCTATGATATCAGCGGACATTTAGAGGAAGTATTAGAAGAATTTGACCGCATTATCGGACTGGATAAGCTGTGTGCCATTCATTTGAATGATTCGAAAAATGTACTGGGCAGCCATAAAGACCGTCATGAATGTCTGGGTGCAGGCAATCTGACCATGGATGCCATTGTGCGGATAATCAACCATCCGGCATTGAAAAAACTGCCGTTTTACCTTGAAACACCGAATGATTTAGAAGGATATGCCAGAGAGATTGCCATGTTAAAAGCGGCAAGAAAGGATTAGCTTAAAGGTTAAGTTTTTCGGAAAAAAGAACGATATATCAGATATAAGATGGATGGAGGCAATTTTGTCTTAAAATTAGGAGGAGAAATATGATTCGTGTAACAGGAAATAACAGCCTTTTGATGAGTTCGCTGAATACGGACACAGACAATGATACAAAAGTGGTGGACTTGTTAAAAAAGAGCAGTGAGACAGAGAAGAGCAGCAAAACAACCGGGAAAAAGAGTGAAGAATATGACAGTGTCAAGAAGTCTGCATCCTCACTCAAAGCAAGTGCAGCAGTATTAAGTGAAACAGGAGAGGATTCCATTTTTGCCAAGGCAGAAGAAAGCGGAGATTATTCCGATTTGATTTCACTGATAGAGCGTTTTACCGGAGATTATAACAGTCTCTTAGAAAGTCTGTCAGACCTTGATACAGACAAATCTGCAAATTACAGCAAGGAATTAAAAAGCATTATTTCCGGTCAGAGTGAAGCATTACAGAAGGTCGGCATTACCGTAGACAGTAATGGAAAACTTGTAATAGATGAGGAAACTCTGAAAAATGCAGATAAGAAGGAATTAAAAGACCTGTTCCAGGGAGAAAATTCCGTTGCAGGAAAAGTTGCTGATAAAAGCATTTACATCGGAGCAAATGCTGCGGCTGACCAGTATGTGGACAGTTGTGCCAACTATACAGCAGGTGGTACATCCGCAGAATATGTCCAGATGGCAAATCTGATAGGCAGTTACTTAGACTCTCTTTCTTGAGATTAAAGTGTCACTAAGTCAGAAAGAAGCGGTTCAAAAATAACACCCTGCAAAGTATCATCCGAAAGTGACTGCGAATAGGAAATACAGGAAGCAATAAAATGAGCTGCCTGCGTGGTACATTCTTTTAAGGAGAAGCCCCGTAAGGTAAGTGCAGATACAATACTGACGAAGATGTCGCCGGTTCCGGGATACCCCGGACCGGCTTTTTTCGTGGAAACAGTATCCACATTTCCACTGCTATCGGAAATATAGTTAAGGAAAGTGTCGCCTTTTGGACAGCCGGTAATAATACATTTTTTCACACCCAGTGCATGAAGCTTTTTGGAAATGGCAGAAAGCTCCGAATCGGTGCAGTCATGCTTCGGATAAGGCGTATCTGTTAAAAGGCAGGCTTCCGTCAGATTTGGTGTGATAATATCACCCCGGGATACAAAGTCTTTCATGTGATTGCAGAATTCCGGTGTAATATGCTGATAGGCTCTGCCGTGGTCACCCATTACCGGGTCTATAATAAAAAGAGGTTTTTCGGTGAGAGAATCATAGTAATGGGAAATGGCATGGAGCTGTTCCTTGGCACCAAGGTAGCCACAGTAGATGCCGTCCCAGTTCATGGAAAGAATATTCAGTGCAGCAAAATAATCCTTAAGCTGTCCGGTTAAATCAATTTTCAAGTGGGTAGGGAAACCGGTATGATTGCTGAAAACAGAAGTAGGCACAGGGATTCCCTGTACCTTACATGCACTTACCACCGGGAGAGACACGCTCATGGAGCAGCGTCCCACACCGGATATATCATTGATAATCAGAAGTTTTGGTGGTAAAGTATTTAATTTCATGCGCATGCGCTTTCCTTTCCAAGACGTGGCAGCATATTAGATTTTGCCAGTACCGGACGCAGTGCCATGTATACAGCAGTTGCTACGATAACGGATAATACTGCATTAATGCTGGTTGCTGCAATGTTAATAGAAAGTGTAACTTCTGCTGCCGGTTTTCCTAAGATAACCAGTTTGTAGAAGTAGCCGAACAGTGGGTCAAAAACAACGTTGAATAACAGTCCGCAGATACTTGCGATAACAACCCATTTGAAAACGTGCTTGCTATCTTTGGAAGTGGAAATTTTACCGATTTTGTGTGCAACCAGACCGGTAATCAGACCGATGCAGAATTTTAAGATAAAAGTCTTTGGTGCGTATACAATGTAAATCGGGTCTAAAAGGTCGCCGATTGTCATACCGATGGCACCGCCAATTCCACCATAAACACCGCCTAATAATAATGCACCTAATACACATACCGCGTTCCCAAGGTGGAGAGATGTGGCATCTCCGCCAGGAAGTGCAATTTTAATCTGTAAGAATGTGAATACCACATAGGAAAGTGCTGCCATAAGAGCAGTCAGTACAAGTTTGTAGATTCTTTCGTTTTTCATCATAAAGTCCTCTTTTCTTTCTCTTTGTTTGCGGTTTATCATAAAACAGAAATGGCATTATAAAAACATCCAATTTTGATAAAAATGACCATGCCAGTTTAAAGATGAAGAGCAAGTTTTTTATGAACGTAATAATAAAAGAGTCCAATGGAAAGGCATATGGTAAGGCGTATAAATAAAAGTCTTTTCAATTTATGTAGAGAAAGGTATAATAAAATTGCTGGTAAAGTTCAAAAATTTCAGTTGATATTTCACATATTTTAGGAAATTTAATAACTGTTATATTTAATTATCAAATTCTTCGCAAACCCTTGAAAATACTAAGTTTGTAGCAAGTGAGCTTTCCCTTACTCTTTCCCTTGTGTTATATTCTCACATTGGTTTTCATGAACCTTAATATGGGAAAAAATAAGGGAAAGAAAATTTCATAACACAGTATAACAATAACGACATGGTGAACTGATTGAAATGTTTTCGATATTTAACTCTATAACTGATTATTAAAAGAAAATGGAGATAAGATACGATGAGAACAATTTATGCAGAATACAACATAAATCACGATAGTATTGATGTTTACACAAGTGCCGGATATATGCTTCGCATTGATTGCTGGAAAGCTGAAAAAAATCTAAAAACCACATACGGATCAGAATGTGCGCTTACTTCATTGGCTGTGGATGAGCCTTTGGAATATGCAAGATTATATCTTGAGGGTAATTTACAGATGTGGGTAGATGCAGAAGACTCACTAGAGTTATAATCCTTATCCATATAAATAATATGCAAATATATATCCCATCAATATAGCGAATATACTGAAATAAAAGTATCTTTATAATCAATTTTAACCAAAAGAATATGTTCTTAGAGGAGGTGTCTCCCGAAAGAACATATTCTTCTATTATGGGTAATTATAAATATAGAACATGCTTTTCTTGTGCTACAATTTCTTCACTATGAGTTACAACAATAACTGTTTTTCCCTGTTCACTTAACTCATGCAATATATTCATAACAATCTCACTATTTTTTTTGTCTAAGGAACCAGTTGGTTCGTCTGCTAATACAATCGAACATTTCTTTAGCATTAAACGAGCTAACGCAACTCTCTGCTGTTCGCCACCAGATAATTGATAGACTTTTTTGTTAATTACTTTCTGTAAACCAACTTTTTCAAGAGCTTCATTTATTGAAATATCCGTTCTACCTGATTTTTTTATTATTTCTAGATTTTCTTTTACTGTTTTGTTTTCCAAAAGGGCAAAATTTTGAAATAAAAATCCAACAACTTCTTTGAAATATTTCTGCTTTTTTCCTTTTTTTGCCACATCAAAACCATTCACAATAATAGAACCTTTGTCAGGAGTTTCAATACCTCCAATCATATTAAGTAAAGTACTTTTTCCGCATCCACTTTCGCCACTAATTACCAAAAAACGGCTATCTGGAATTTCCAAATGAAAATTTTTGAACAAAATTTTATCATTATATGCTTTGCATAGATTTTCAATTGTTATCATAAGCAACCTCCTTTTAATGATTTCGGTATGTTTGTTTTTTCAACAATTGTGATATTAAAGAAAATAATTGTAAATTCTATTAGTGCCATAAATGAACTAACAAGAATGCTAATTCCTACTTCAGTCTGTACCGATAATAAAGAATAGATAAGCATACCTACTAATATCACAAAATTTTCCACTACAATCATTTTAAGAAGTGTTTTGTGCCGTTCAAATAAACTATATCCAAAGATTTTCATCAAGGAAATTTTCATTGCATTTTCTCGGAACTCTAGTCTACTTACTGTAACAATAATCATAATATTTAAAAGCAATACAATCGTACAAAGAGAACTTAAAAATCCCACGAGTTTTATTAAAAATGTGTGATTATATAAATACTGTTCATGTACGTTTGTAATTACTAGCTGATAATTTCCAAGCATATCTTCATACTTTTTGCTGATATTTCTTAGCTGTTTTTCATCACATTGAAATAAAACTGCTCCTGCTTTATAGCTTTCAAGATACCCACCATTGACTGCTAAATCTTTGTTTGCCTGATAAATAATTATCGGATTTTTGCTTTTTTCGATACCATTTATTCTACTTGTATCTAAATAGGAAAAGTATTCTGTTTCGCTATACTCTATGTACTGAATATTTAATTGTTGTAAATTATCATGATTTAAAACATGGCTCAAGGAGTCATAGGCTAATTGCTTGTTTTTAGCAAAATATCTATTCTTTGGAATGAAAATAATCAAATCAGAAGATTCATTCTCTACTGCATTTATCTGCTTCGTAAAACCTTGTAACATATCTTTTGCATGATTATTTACATATATCACATCATTTTTATCATTTAAAATATTCAAGCATATTACAGGCTTTAATGTGTTATATTCATTCTTGTATAGTTTATTCCAAAAAGCTTCTTCTTTTTCAGCATTAAAATCAGTAGTCTTTACGGTAAAATAATTTGCATCATAATATTCTTCTAACAAATGTTCATTTGTAAATAGGTTATTATGAATACTACTAATATTAGTGGTAATTGTAAAAACAGCGGCTACCCCTGCTATAAATTTTAACGAATAAATTAAAAAATCCACTCCTCTTTTGTGTGTTGCATTTGCGAATGCCTTTCTAATATCAAAAAAGCAAAAAGAACAATATGGAATAGTGGAAAGAATAATTCCAATGGAATATAAAATTGTGACGAGTCTATTCTCATATGCTCCCGATATATAATTTGACAGCAATATTTTTGCAACAATAAATAATGCAATGTCAAAAGTTACATCGAATAAAGCAGCCTTAAATGCTATGAAACCAGCACTTTCTCCTAAGGAAACTCGTACAACAACCTCTTTTTTTCGCCTAACCACTTCAATTACATTTAGAACAATCATCAATGCAATAATCATACCCCATATAATAAAAATCATGTCCTTTTCCGTAGAATTCCAATATTCTGGATAAGTTAAGCTATATTTTTCTGATAATTTCTGATATGCAGAGATAATATTGTCCTCATTTCCTATGTATGAGATAAAGTTTTCATAACCCACAGAGGTACTTTGCAATTCTGAGAGATTATGAAATTTTACTTTCGTAATTCCGGAAACTAAAGCGGTATATTCTGATTCTTCTATGTTTGCAGTATTTTTTAATGTTTGTCTGATTACTTTATCATCGCCATAAATATGAAGTGTTGAAAGGTATTTATTATTGATTTCATTGTACTGAGAAAAAATATGTACATCATTCTCCGTTGCAGTTTCTGATACATCTTTCAGAAACTGCGACATATCTTCACTAGCAACTTCATAGCGTGATGACGTAAAATATGCTGTAGAAAAGTTCCAAAGCTGATCTTGAAATATTTCAGATTGCATAAGTATTCCAAAAATCAGGAAACAAAACAAACATAAGTTTTTAATTGCTTTCATTTATTTCAACCCCAGATTCCATACTTTATTTGCTTTTTCAAATATCGTAGTCAATATTGTGCTATTTTCATCAACAATCCATTGATCTTCTTGATCTTCAGCTTTTTTGCTACTTGACAACATAATTTGAGTATTCAAATCCTTATAGTCATTAAATAGCACGCCTTGACTTATTCCTTGGTGAAATGGTTTTATCCAAATAATTAGTGCATATCGAACATCTGACTCAGCTATCGCAAGATTTCCATTCCAAAGCAAATAATCAGGGACAGACACACTATACTGGAATCCATCTTTATCTGTGTAAATTTTTACTCCAGATTCTTCTATTTCAGGGAAGTCTTTCTGAAATTCGTTATATGGTTTATAACTCCCGAAGTACCAAAATAAATTATAGCAACAGAACAAAATAACCAAAACAATTCCTATATATTTTATTTTTTTCTTCATTTATATACACTCCACAAAAAAGAGTGGTTGGAATTCCAACCACTCAGCCATTATCCCGAACCTTTGTTTAGTAGCTATTACCGTAGGTAATACTATTTCCTTTATGAGCAACCTCAATTTTAGACCAATTACCTTTACCAACATTTGAACCCGAAAAAGAACCATTTCCATTCTTGACATATGCGTAATGATCTTTAGTTGAATGATATGCGTGTGCATAATCTTCATTAATAGCAAGAGTATTATAACCATAAGTCAAAACACCTTTTCCGCCATCAGATGTAGTGCTCAATTCCCACTTTTTATCAAATGTCTTATTCCCGTTTGTAACAGAAAATGCCATTACTGGAATTGATGAAGAAATTAACATTGCACTAATAGCTACCCCTACAATCACTTTCTTTGCTCTCATAAGTTTTACCTCCTTTGATCTGCTGTATTTCTATTTATATTTTATCAAATATTTTGTATCCAGTCAATCAGTATCTTGACTTATATAGCGTCGAATTGTAAGATATATTCCTTGTAAAATTAACCAAAAGAACAACAGATTTATTGATAATGCTTTTTTAATTACTTCTCCAAAATAAATGATGACAGCCGCACTTGTCAGTATCATCAGTAGGGTAATAACATCCCAACAGTTTTTCTTATATAATTCTATAACCTTTATTTCTATCAGTATTGCCAGTATCCCTGTCCCTGCCACACATATTCCAACAACCAATATCATCAATAACCAATATATGATTCCGGCTATAATCTCATTTGGAATTTTTGTGCTGATTTGTGCCACAGATTGCCCGGCATCAATCGTCCAACCGATAAAAGTTTGTATGAATGATGCTGCATCATGGAAGAATGATTTGCAATCGGAAAGGAACACATCTGACTGTACTGCCTGAAAAAGAGTGGTTGTCAGCGAATACCATGCAAGAAGGAACAAGGTTGTTTGGAACATTACCGTTTTTGCTTTATATTGTCCTGCAAGTTGCTCTTTTTGTGTTTCGTATCTTGCTTTTGCATTCTGATAGGCTGTCCGGTCACAGGCTTCGCATTTTTTATAGAGTACCGGCTTTTCTACCGGTATCTCTACGATTTTCTGATGTGTCCGGGCATAATCCCGTTGTTGTGTTAAGCATCGTATTTTATCTTGACATTCCTCTATCGTGACGTTTGCGCTTCGCAGCTTCTCTTTCTCGCTCCGCAATGCTCTGTCTGCCAGCTTCAAGTCGTTCTTTAATGCTTGAATATTCCCGGCTCTGTTCTCTTTGTTTAATTTCTCGTTCAAGGTCAGAGATTCGTTGAGCTGCG
>ENA-OOWN01001753-OOWN01001753.1-human-gut-metagenome-genome-assembly--contig:-NODE-1753-length-14915-cov-4.803701_pt1 | contig 14915 bp, 9 predicted proteins | sample MGYA00241406_ERZ501319 | MGnify/ENA primary metagenome ERZ501319 (study PRJEB25962, sample SAMEA2042734) | human gut metagenome | biome: human gut; feature: human-associated habitat; material: faeces... | reverse complement strand
TATCAGTCAGCTGTTTACACAAAAACGGAAAATCATATCGCGCAGACGGGTTTGCAATAAAGCCCATTTCGGCATCCGAAAGAGCCCATTTCGCACCATGATATGCACCATTTCGGCCATCAATAAAGCCTATTTCGCAAGTCGAAAGAGCCCATTTCGGAAAACAGCCATCGGAAAACCGGGTTGCAAAGACGTTTTTCCGACATCTCCGAAAGGAATTTTTGCTCCGATAAAGCCGTTTTTGGCATTCTTCGTTTTCTATTTCACGAAAAAATTTTGTCAAGATTTTTTACTTTTCATTTTGCATGAATATGCAGGAATAGCGGTGATCAAGGCTTTTCCGGAAAAATCATTCCATGCGCCGCAAGCGCACTCACCGACCCGCGGAATGAATACAAAAGTGCCCGGCTGACGCATAAGAGCGCAGCCGGGCAACAGTGTCATATTATGGTGAATATTTCAGTCGGACTGTTATTCCACAACAAACTTCTTCACATTACCGTCCTGTTTTTTCACTATGTTCACTCCCTTTGCCGGCGAAGACAGTCTGACACCATTCAGGTTGTAGTATGCCTCCGTTCCCGAAACATTGTCGGTGACAGTCTGCGAGATGCCTGTGGAAGGCACTTTGTTGCGGTCAAAGTTGTCCATGAGCACCTTCATCCAGTGTCCGCCCACAACCGAGCGCGCCTTGAATCCTACCATTGTGCCGGTCTTTGTGTTGTAGTAGTCGCTGATAGGCACGCGCGATGTAGTCTCGTTGATGTACTTATAGAGCGGAGAAACAAAACTGAGGAAGTCGCTGTTGTCGGCAGCCATTGAAGCCGTCCACATTATCCAGTCGGTCTTTGATATGTCGGCGCGGCTGTCGAGCGGCAGTCCGTAGGTGTTCTGTTTTCTGGAATAATAATACATCTCACGCTTCATGGCGTTGTTGGGGAAGAGGTTCAGTCCCCAGAGCTTGTCCCATACCATGTTATACTTCTGGCTCCACGTGCCGCTCTTGTCGAGTGCCAGGCGGTAGTGGTCGCCGTCGCGGGCCTCAGCCTCCCATATCTCTGCCATCTCCTTTGCCTTTGCCATATATTTGTCGGCGGTCTCTATGTCGCCCTTCATGCGCGCCATCTCAGAGAATCCGGCAATACCCATGATGGCCTTCACCGAGAGGTTGGCGTTGTGGGCGAGGTGACCCATGAAGTCGTCGGTGCAGAGCTGGTTCTCAGGATCCTGACCGTACTCCACGAGATAGTCGGTCCAGAGCTTCACGGTATCCCAATACTGGTCGGCGAAGTCGGTGTTGCCGTCGAGCATCGATATCATTGCGCAGAGCGTAATCATGTTGCCCGACTCCTCAAGAGGCATGTTTCCGGCAAAGCCTCCGTTGGCATCGGGACTCGTAATCGAGTAGCGCTGACCGTTGGCGTGCGGATATATGCCGAGGTCGTGGGCTGCGAAGGGGAAGTTCCAACGGTCGGAACGGCAGTACTCGAATATGCTTCGCATCATGGCCTTCTGCAGTTCGGGATTGTAGAGAAGGAAGAGCGGCGATTCAGGATAAGTGAGATCGACAGTGTTTACGAATCCACCGGAGTTGTTTTCCTTTGAGAAGAAGTAGAGATTGCCGTTAGGACCTTCAAACAGTTTGTGGGCGGCGATGCAGTGACGGTACGATCCGGAGAGTATCTCGGCGTATTTCTTGTTGCCAGAAGCCAGCGCATCGTCGTATATGCGTTTGTCGAGTTCGCGGCAGCGGGTCATTATGTCGGTGTAGTTGTCGCGCATTTCCTCGAACGCCTCATAGATGGTCTTGCCGTTGCGCGCCCAATATCCCTTGTAGCGCTGGTCCATATATACTATGTCCCAAACCTCATCATAGCCTATCATAGCGAAGTTTGAGCCGGTCTTTATCTTGCCGAAGTCATAGGTGAAGGCGAGAGTAGGATTCTTCGACTGCCTTGAACTGGTTACCGTAACCTTAGTGCGCGGCAACTTGCCTTCGTTGGCGAACACGCTCTCCACCTCGAGTGTGGAGGCCAGGCTCACCGTTCCGTTGATCTCAGGCAGATAAACAAAGCCCCAGTCTATGCAGATACCGTCAGAGCCTTTGCCCAGAACAGGCTGATCGGTGGTTCCGGAACAGAGATACTTTATGCCGTTCTCCGACTTCACCCACGACATTGTAGCCTGGTCGGATGTGTTTACGGCAAGCTCGGGAGAGGTAGCAAGATAGAACTGAACGTCGTGTTCCTTGTCGTCGTTGGAGCGCACCTGATAAGAGATGTAGTTGATAGGAGTGGACAGCAGGTCGAGGTCGTCGATGAGCATCGGGGCAGTGAACACTACGTCGAGCATCACCGGACCGCACTCAAACGTGTAGTAGGTGTTTGTGGCAAGCACATCTACCGACTTCTGCACGGCTTTCTTTATGTCTGCATTCTCGGTCTTTGAGTTCACGTACAGGCCATAATCAAGATAGGCTCCGCCGGTTGTGTTGTGGCAATGGACAGCTATCACGTTCTCGCCTTCCTTCAGAAAGCTCTTCATGGCGTCCGTAAGATGGGCCGTCTCGCCCTGAAGCCACGTCTCACCCGTGCTTACCACACAGTGGCCATTGACATAAAGCTCGAACACATCGTCGTGAGAATATATCACATAGAGGTCTTTTGCTATGTCCTCGGCTGTGAGATTAACCGTGCGGCGCACGTACATGTCGCTGTTGGTCTGCTCCCACGATGTGTTGACATTGGGATATTCGTTTGGCGAACCGAACGCGCCCTTCTTGGTTTCCCAGCCGCTGTCGTCGAAATCGGGCTCTGTCCATGCCGTTCCGCTTTGGCGTGTGGTGGTGGCTTTTGCCTCCCATGTCTCCTCGTTTGCCATTGGCAGGAGTGTCTCGTCGAGCACATACTCGCGCTCAACTCCCATGAAACGGTATGTCACTCCGTCCACACGGAGCATTCCATCGATGGGTTTCTCAGCATTGGTCCAGTGGCGTGTGCTGCCGGCATTGAGCTCGTCGTATGGCGACCAGAACGAAACGTATGGGTCGTTTACGAATATCGGCACCGACGGAAGGCGCAGGTCTGTAGCCTTGTACGGTTCGAAAAACTCCGGAGACTGTGCCCCGGCAGACAATGCTACGGCAAGAGTAGCCGCAAGTGTCATGATTTTCTTCATAGAATAAATGTAGGTTTTATATGTGTGATTGTTAATGATATGCCTCTCTTAAAACATAAAAGCCATCCGGTTTCAATCTGTCATGAAACCGGACGGCCTAAGTCTTAAATTCAGGATTATTTCACGATGACTTTCTTCACCGTTCCGTCAGAATATTTCACTATGTTAATTCCCTTGCTGTTCTTGCTGACTCTCTGTCCGCCGGCGTTGTAACGGCCAAGCTCTACGGCCGGTCCGTCCTGGTTGCCCACGCTCTCTATGCCCGTAGAAGGATCGAGAACGGACGAGAGTTTTTCGTTGGCGGCCTTCACCTTGTCGGCATCCACCTTGAGCAGTTTGCGGTCGTAGGTCATCAGTCCGTTCATTTCTGTCTCGACGTCGGTTATCTGTGTATATACGGCAGCCGAGAAATCTTTGGCTGTTTCCGACTTTGCGAGAGTGGCGACACGGCCAGCCAGCGTCACATAAGCGTCGGTTAGCTCTTCGCTGTCGGTGTATCCCGTGGATGTGAAGTCGGGATCCCAGCGATAGCCTTCGACGTTGTATTTCAGTCCTCCGTACTCACCGAGGACAGTCGGACGGGTGGTATCGTAGAGATAAACGGATGGTTCGATGTTATAATCGTGCAGGTCGAGCAGGTCGCCCACTCCCTCATGATGGTTTCCTCCACTGGCTGCGTCTATCAGACGAGTATCGTCCTGTGCCCTCGTTGTAGATACTACAGAAGCTGTTGTGAACTGTCCCCAAGCCTCGTTGAACGGAGTCCACACAACGATTGAAGGATTGGAATAGTGCTGACTGATGATTTCGTTCCACTCTCTGATGAAGTTTATGCGGACGCTTGTCGATGGACGGCCGTCGGTTCCGGTGTACCATGTACTACCGTTCCAGTCTTCGTAGTTCTTGCCGACGGCAGGCATATCCTGCCATACGAGCATGCCGAGACGGTCGCAATGGTAATACCAGCGTGCCGGTTCAACCTTCATGTGCTTGCGTATCATGTTGTAGCCGAGACTCTTTGCCGTCTCTATGTCGTAGCTGAGGGCTTCGTCGGTCGGTGCTGTATAAAGACCGTCGGGCCAATAACCCTGGTCAAGCACTCCGTTCTGGAAGAAATCCTTATTGTTAAGCTGCATGCGCCATACGCCGTTCTTATCCTGTGCCACAGAGATCTTGCGCAGTGCCGCGTAGCTTTCCACGCGGTCGGTCTCCTCACCGTCGCATGTAAGGGTGAGCTGCATGTCGTATAGATAAGGCGACTGCGGGCTCCACAGCTTAGGATTGGCAACACTCAGTTCGATGTCTGAGCCCGGAGCGCCCTCGCCCGTTGCCACTGTCTCGTCGCCATCCTTCAGCGTAACCTTAACAACGGCATTGCTTCCGCTCACGCCCTCAGCCGTGGCGTTGACCACGAAGCGGCTATTGTCAACATCGGGAGTGGTGGCAACGTTTGATATGTATTCGCTGTTTACCGGCTCGAGCCATACTGTCTGCCAGATGCCTGACACCGGAGTGTACCATATATCGCCGTTGCCTGCCGCATTCTTGCGCTGCTTTCCGACCGGCTGAGACGTTTCGTCGGTGGTATCTATGACCTTAACCGTGAGCACGTTTGTGCCTTCCGGCGACAGATAATCGGTAATATCGGCACTGAACGCCGTGCTTCCGCCGGTGTGAGAAACTGCGTCGTGACCATTGACATACACGGTGGCGCTGTAGTCGCACGCTCCGAAATTGATCAGCACGCGCTTTCCGTTCCACTCCTGCGGCACGGTGAACTCACGCTTATACCACAGAGCGTTGCTCTCGCTCATGGGCTGCATGACGCCAGAAAGACTCGACTCGAGAGCGAACGGCACAAGAATCTTGCCGTCATACATCGTAGGCTCGCTGTTTGATGTGGATACATTGAAGCCGTAGTCCCACAAACCGTTGAGGTTCATCCAGTCTGAACGCTCCATGAGCGGACGCGGATATTCGGGCAGTACATTGTCAACAGTCACCTCGTCGGCCCATTTTGTCTTTATCTTATCGCCTGCCGGAGCCCAATCCTTTTCAGGAGCCTGCACCGTGCCTATCTTGTCCATGAGCACCTTCATCCAGTGTCCGCCGATAACGGAACGGGCCCTGAATCCGGTCATGTCGGCTGAAGTGGTCCAATACCAGTCGCTTATAGGCACACGCGACTTGGTCTCATCGATGTATTTATAAACGAGATCGGAGAACTTGAGGAAGGTTTCCTTGTCGGGAGACATGGCTGCCGTCCACATTATCCAGTCGCTCTTGGTGTATGCCTCACGGCTGTCGAGAGGCAGACCGTAGGTATTCTGCTTGGTGAGATAATACTGAATCTCGCGCTCTGCGGCATTGTTGGGGAAGATGTGTATGTTCCACAGCTTGTCCCAAACCATGTTGTACTTCTGGCTCCAGGTGTTGGCGCGGTCGAAAGCAAGACGATAATGGTCGCCCTCTCTTGCCATCGACTCCCACGTACGTGCCATTTCCTTGGCCTTGTTCATGTATTTGTCGGCTGTCTCTATGTCGCCTCTCATGCGTGCCATCTCCGCATATCCGGCCACACCCATTATGGCTTTCACCGAGAGATTGGCGTTGTGTGCCCAGTGACCCGCGAAGTCGTCGGTGCAGAGCTGGTTCTCCGGATCCTGACCGTTCTCAACAAGATAGTCGGCCCAGGTGGTTATGATGTCCCAATATTTCTCGACATACTCGGTGCTGTTCTCGAGCTTGCATATCATTGCAGCCAGAGTGATCATATTGCCCGACTCCTCCAGAGGCATGTCGCCACCGTAAACCTGTCCGTTGGCAATAGGATATGTGCCGAGGTCGTGGGCAGCGAAAGGCTTGGTCCAGCGGCCTGTGTAGCTATATTCGAAGATACTTGTCATCATACCTTTCTGCAGTTCGGGATTGTAGAGCAGGAAGAGCGGAGCCGACGGATAGGTGAGATCGACGGTGTTCACGCATCCGTTGGAGTTGTTCTCCTTCGAGAAGAAGAGCAGGTGGCCCTCGTTATCCTCGAAAAGCTTGTGGGCTGCGATGACGTGACGGTATGAGCCGGAGAGTATCTCGGCATACTTTGCGTTGCCGGCAGCCAGTCCGTCGTCATAGATACGCTTGTCGAGAGCACGGCAGCGGGTCATTATGTCGGTGTAATTGTCGCGCATCTCGGCGATGGCCTGCTGTATGGTCTTGCCGTTGCGTGCCCAGTAGCCTTTGTATTTCTGGTTCATGTAGATGATGTCATACACCTCGTCATAGGCCAGCATGGCGAAACTCGACGCCGTGGTGACGCTTCCGAAGTCGTGCATATAAGACATGGAAGGCATCGTAGATTCGCTACCGCTAGTTGCGCTGACCTTGCTATCCGGCAGTTCTCCGGTAGTGGCGAACACATCCTCAGCCGTATATCCGGTGGAGAGAGACACCTCTCCGTTGACATCTGGCAGATAAAAATAGCCCCAGTCTATGCAAATCAGGTCGCCGCTCTTCTGAAGCTGTGGCTGATCAACGCTTCCGGCCCTGAGATATTTATAGCCATAATCGGACGATCCGTATGATGAATACGTGCGCTGCGAGTTCTCATTCACCGTCAGCTCCGGAGTAGTGGAGAGATAGAACTGCACGTCGTGGCTTGCACCATCGTTGGAACGCACCTGATAGGAAATGTAGTTCACAGGTGTTGACAGGAGGTCAAGGTCGTCGATGAGCATCGGAGCGGTGAACACGAGATCCAGGTCCACAGGTCCGCAATTGAATGTATAATATGTGTTCGTGGCAAGGACATCCACCGAAGTCTGCTTGGCTACTTCGATGTCGGCGCCCTCAGTCTTGGTGTTGCGATAGAGTCCGTAGTCTATGAGCGCGCCGCCGGTGGTGTTGTGGCAGTGTGCGGCGATGACATTGTCGCCCTCCTTTAGCAGCGCTTTCTGCGATGCCGAGAGATGCAGGGTCTCACCCTGAAGCCATGTCTCGCCCGTCGAGATGACCTGTGTGCCGTTGATGTACAGCTCGAACACATCGTCGTGTGAATAAACAATATAGAGATCATCGTCCAGGTCGTCGGCAGTCAGATTGACGGTACGTCTGACATACACGTCGGTGTTCTCAACATCCCAGTTTGTATATACGTTAGGATATTCGTCGGCAGAACCTATCGCACCCTGTTCAGTGCCCCATGAAGAATCGTCGAAATCGGGCGAGGCCCATCCGTCGCCGGGATTCGTGCGGCTGGTCTTGGCAGTCCACGCACCTTCATCGGCCATAGGGAGAATGGAGTTGAGTATATACGGTTTCTCAACACCCATAAAACGATAAGTCTTGCCGTCCACCCTCAGCAGTCCGTCTATGGCTTTCTGGGCATTCGTCCAATGGCGTGTGGAACCGTCCGTGAGCTTGTCGTAAGGCGACCAAATGGAAAAATAGGGGTCGTTCACCACAAGAGGTACTGACGGCAAACGCAAATCGACGCTCTTGTATGGCTCGAAGAACTCCGCCGTTTGCGCACTGACAGTCATTGCTGCGATGGCAACAACAATAGAAGTAAATATTCGTTTCATTCGGTTTAAAGTGTTAGTTATAATCTGATTATATATTAGCAATAGAATAAACAAGGTTAGGAAAATATATTGCAAATATATAGGTTTGGCAGGACAATGCAAACAATAATTAGTTAAAAAAGCAGAATGGGGATTATTATGATTGCTTTGTGATACAAAAGGTTATAAATATGCAATGTCAAGGAAGACGTTGCCGAAGACAGGAATGTACCCGGTATCCGAAAGAACGGCACGGAGGGGATGAATCGTTTATGAAAAGGCAAAATGAAAGTTCATGGCTATGATATGGATGAAAGAACGAGACGAATATTCATAACGGAACGGATGAAGAAGAGACGGGCACACAACCGGACGGACATAAGCGTGCAGGCAGATGTCGAAAGGCTGTTTATGACGTCACGAAACGGTGCATAGGGATGTACATAAAAATACGTTTTGAAAAATAAAACGGTAGGTTTCGATATAGGATAAAATCCGTTCAGCATATTCAAACAGTATTTTCCTACATAAAATAAAATATGCTCTGCATAATCCAGCGGCATTTCCCGGTATAAGATAAAATCCATTTCACTTATTTAAACGGCATTTTCCAACACAAGATAAAATATTTCCTGCGCACTCCGGTGGCATTTCCCGACATAAGATAAAACCTGCTCCGCATACTCAAAAGGCATCTTTAGACATAAAACAAGATATATCCTGCATAATCCGGATACATTTCCCGACATAAGATAAAACCTGATCCACATACTCAAAAGGCATTTTCCAACACAAGATAAAATCTATCCTGCGCACTCCGGAGCCATTTCCCGACATAAAATAAAATCCGTTTCACATTCTCAAACGGTCTGTTCCGACTCGCAATAAAATATCTTCCACTTCTCAAAACCGGATTTTTCTTAAACCGAAAGAGGCTACAGAGATTTTGAATAATGACATAGCTAAGATCCAGCGGGCACGAGATTCGATAAAAAACTGCGGTTTTATTTCTGCGACAGCGTCATTTCCCTCTGCTGAAAAAATTGTGATATGCCCCACTTTCAATTTATAACCGGATTCCGCTTTTTCCGCCTCAGTTTCCCACTCTACCCCGAAAAATAAGCGCGTATTTGCGAACTGACTTTCCTTCGGACGCAAATACGCGAATTATGAGCACTTTGCATAGACTATTGTATATCAATGATTTACATTCAAGAGGTATTTTCTCGTTTTACAATATGCACCATTTCGGCATGCGAAATAGGCCATTTCAGGAGCTAAAATAGGCCATTTCGCACCCTGAAATGGGCTTAATCGCAAGCTGAAATGGGCAATATCAGAACGTCGGAAGGCTTTTTTCGGACTACATTATAGGGTATATCACAAGACCATACGGGCAGAAACGGCCGTCAGAAGGCACTATTTAACATTCCTTCACACCTCTTTTGCGAAAATATTTTGTAAATATTTAGTCAAGAAAAATTGTAAGTCCGCCTCTCGGTTTTCCGCTTAATATACTGACATCAGACGTGAGAAAGGGCCCGAAACGTATTTATAGGATAAACCGGAAGGTCGCGTCGTTCTTGCGATGATGATTCGCCGGTTTTATCAGCGTGATTTCATCATCACGCAGACAAATGCCCTGTCACGGCTTATACCATCCCCCACGGTATGAAAAATTCCCCGCACTTGGCGCCATCCGATGAATAAGCCCAATCCAGACAGGCTCTCTCATGCCCACGTCTCCGCCCGCACGGCACAGCGGAATGGCGCAAAACAAAAAATCCCGGACTCAATACGAATCCGGAACTTGATGAAAAATTTGAATTACATTTACTGTGGTACCACCAGTACTATTAAAGTTAAATTTCAGTCAAACAGATTTCATTTGTTTAGTTGTGAACATACTGTATATCAAGTATTTTCAATTTGATTAAATGCAGTATGATTTAATCCGATACAAGTTTTATAGGTAACTTTATAGGTAACTTTTGAAAAAACATAGTAACTTTGCAGCCGTAACATTATCCATTATTAAACGATTGAGTTATGGCAAAAACGCTTTCCAGATTCTATATCCTCAAAAAGGACGAGAACAAAGAAAAGGCCACCCTTTTTATAAGGGTGCAGGCTCCGGGCAGAAAGATTGACGTGCAGTTTACCACACATATTCAGGTCGGTGTGGCCGAATGGAAAGCAGCCGTTGCCGATGAAGACTCTTTGGCACGCCATCGCAAACAAAATCCCAAGTTGCATGACAAGCTGGGCAGGATAGAAGTGATGTTGGAGCGTGAAATGTCCGCACTTCAATTTGACAGGCAGCATATCAAGTCGGAAATATTGGCTATATCTGACCCGAACAAATATGAAATCCAACGGGCACAAAAAGAGGTAGAAGAGAAAGCGAGACTGGAAGAAGAACGTATCCGTCAAGAACAGGAACGGCTCATTCAGGAAGGCATCGAGGCAGAGAAGGCCAAGATATGGAATTACCTTTCACGGTTCTGCGCCGACATTAAATCGGGAAAACGCTTGAATAAGAATAACAGGTATTCAGCGGGAACAGTCAAGTCTTGGCACAGTTTCATGAGATTATACGACGACTTCGACAAGAAGCACCAATATACATGGGGAATGGTGAACCGTGAATTTGCGGCCAAATTCCTTGCCTATATGGAAAAGCGCCATTACATGATTACTGCACAAAACAAGTATTTGGTTACACTCCGGGCACTTGTCGGCTATGCCTATACCGATGGCATACACGATAATAACCGTGCCACTCAATGTTTCTCAAAAAAGAAAATAGACGAGAAAGACAAGGCTGCCGAGATATATCTGACATCAGCAGAGCTTCAAGCGTTGTATGAAATGCCGTTAACAGGATTACAGGAACAAGTGCGTGACATTTTTCTGGTGGGGTGTTACACTTGCCAGCGTGTGAGTGATTATAACAACATTTCTCCTGACTGTTTCACTACTACAGCCAAGGGTACACCCATAATCCGGCTTGTACAGCAGAAAACGCATACGGAGGTGAAAATCCCTATCATGAATCCTAATCTGCAAGCCATCTGTGAGAAATACAACTATAATCTGCCTTCCGTGGTTGACGTTATTCTCAACCGATACATCAAGGAAATCCTTAAAGAGTTATCCCAAACCGTGCCATCATTGGCTGTGAAGGTTCGGACCAAGTTGACCATGAAGCAAAAGAAGCAGGTAGATGATGGGAAAATCACAGTGGAACGTAACAGCAAGGGAGAGGTGATGATGCCTCGCTACAATTGTGTCACCACACATACGGCACGCCGCAGCGGTATAACCAATATGTATCTTACACACAAATACACCATTTTACAGATGATGCACGTGAGTGGACATAAGACACAAAAGACATTCATGGACTACATCAAGCTCTCATCAGACGAAATCGCAGACGAAATTGATGTCATAACCAACCATACAAGAGTGGACGTGTTTTGAAAAATATGCTTCAAATATAATAGCAGATGTGCAAATTTTGCACATACTAATATTTCGGATTGAGGTTGTTTTGTAAAATAGTGTTGCGCATTTCTTTTGCGCATCAAAATGCCTTTATTTTTGTCCTTTTCAAACATTCAATATAATAGTGAGTAAAAACGATAAAGTGTCTATGAAGGATAAAGATGAAGTGCAGGTATGGCTTGAAGCTCATCCGCAAGAATATGCCCAATTTGCAGCCAGGATGAACGAGCAAGGTATTTGTGGCATATTAAAATTGGGTGAGGAAGCCTTTTTGTCATCGCCTGTCTTTAGGGAAGAAATAGAAAAGATGGTTGCCGCTGGACATCTTGAGGCATCTGCCCTATTGGAAATTCTCTCTATGTCCGATTTCGCAGCCAACTACTTCAAGGGAAAAAAAATGACAGGATGGCTATGGCTGCATGGATTAAGTATGGAGAATCGCCTGAACTGATAGTCAATGAATTGAGAAAGGCTATGGTGGAGCAAAATAAGCGCAAGTACAGAAATCTGATATCCTCTTTGCTTAAATTGTTCTGGAATAAGTTCTTCCAAAGACGTTGTCTACAATATCGTGAGCGCGGCAAATCCAATAACCAAATTGCAACAGGCAATACATTCCTGACTTTGCTTTCCTCTCAAGATGAGAGCATGGTGAAAAGAATTGGGGAATGGACAAGCCGCCAATGCACAGGCATGAGCACAGCCCACTTGTATATAGCCCTTATTGAAACCGGGGAGATTAGCCCTAAGATGCCATTGACCCGATTCGTGGATGCGATGCGTGCATCGTTCCCCAATCATACCATAGTTGGTGTACGGCAATTGCAGAAAAGCGTAAGCTACTTGCAAAACCTTTCGCCTAACCGGAAACAGTACGGCAAGGATGAACCCGAACATCGCTTTGCCATTGATGCTATAAAGGCAAAAGTTCTGCTCATAAATACACAATCGAATGCTTGAATTCGATTCGCTTAAATTCGTTCAGTTCGTTTTCAGATTCGCGAACTGAACGAACCCTTATACCTTTTTAATTCAGCTGATTGCCATATACCTTTGCACCATCACTCCATGTTGGAGCGGTGGCGTTTCTGTCTTCAATCCGTCGGCAGGACCGGCCTTAACCAAGACGGTAAACAGATATTATGGACGATTTATTCAATATCCTCAACGATGGTAAAGCCCACGTGAAAGTGGAAATGAATGCCGCAGACTTGAAGGCATTCTCGGATGAACTTATCCGCCGTGCCAAGGATGAACTTGGCTCCATGGTGGAAGCGGCCCGTAAGGAGCGGATGCTTTCCAAGGCGGAGGTAAAAGAGTTGTTCGGTGTATGCGATGCAACTTTGTGGCACTGGGACAAGAAAGGCATTCTTAAACCCGTCAAGACAGGCAACAAGGTACTTTATCCCGAATATGAGGTGCGCAAGGCGCTCGGTAAACGTAACCAAATTATCTAAATGTATGGACAACTCTGTTACTTTCCCTGTCGGTATATTCCCTGCCTCAATCCGAGACATTGTGGAATCGCTGCAAAGGTACGAAAATTACCAAATTGATTTCACTTCCGCTGCTTTCTTGACTGTATTTGCCGCAGCTATGGGTAATACGTGGTCGGCACGTTTTATGACCGGGTGGGTAAGCCATCCTATCATCTACATGGTGCTGATAGGCCCACCCAGTTGCGGCAAGACACCGCCATTGCGCCAGGCAGTTACTCCTCTGCTGAAGTTGGATGAAGCCTATGATCGTGTATATTTAAAAGAAATCAGCCTGTATCGCAAATGGGAACGGCTTACTGCCAAACAGCGCAAGCAGCAATCCATGCCGGAAGAGATGGAGATGCCGCAGCGCAAGTGTCATGTGGTGGTCAACTCTACCATAGAAGCCCTTATTTCAGCCATGCGTGACAATCCCCGTGGAGTGCTCTTCTACAATGATGAGATTGACAGCCTGCTTTCCAACTTCAACCGTTACAACGGTTCGGATGAAAGCTATTTTCTGAGCCTGTTCAGCGGCACGCCATTCAAATATACCCGGAAGTCGAACAATGAGTATATCTTCCTGTCACAGCCTTATTGTTCCATTATCGGCTCGACGCAACCCGGTATGCTTTCCGCGTTATTTGGTGGTAAACGCTCCCTGAATGGATTTTCTTCACGTTTCTTGAAGGTCTATCCCCATATCTCAGCAATGCCTTCCTGGAACGAAACTTCCATGCCGGGAGAGGTATTGGAGGAATGGGAGCATATCATCCGAAAGGTAGACGGCATAAAGCCGCCTACTGCACAAGAGGGGAAAATAAACTCCATTGAACTTTCCTTTTCATTGTCAGCGAAACATCGGTTGATAAGCTGGAAAAACGAGGTGAACAGCCGTATTTATTCCGAAGCGGAAAACGAAACGGAGAAAGCCTTGTGTGGCAAACTGGAAACCTACCTTATTCGCTTCTGTCTGATTATTCAAGTAATGAGAGGCATCTGTGGGGAAGCCGAAATGGATGAGATAGATGAGGAAAGTGCCAGACGTGCCATCCGGTTGACAGAATACTTCCGTGCAATGGAAAGCCGCATAGCTCCAGAAATGGAGACAGGTGTGTTGGACTTACGCCATACCGAATTTCTTTCCCTCTTGCCCCAATCGTTCACCACCTCTGAAGCCGTTGCTATTGGTAAGAAACTCGGCCTATCAGAATCCACCGTCAAGAGGTTCTTGCGAGAAGGCGCACGTGAGTTCATCCGCAAAGAGGCGCATGGGCATTACTGCAAATCCTGAAATATCAATGACACTTTGAACTTTTTGACACGATTTACTTCAAACAAGAAACAGATGGTTGTTCTTTTATGGGAACAAGCTATCTGTTATCTTATAAAGTCAGATTCGTTAAAGGATTCTTCGTATTCCTTATTTAATGATTCGTCTAAGTCATAGAATGAATATATTGACAAATCAGACGAATGATAAGAAATACGATTACTATAGTAGGAATTCCATAAAACAATAAAAGGGTTTTAGAAAAGAACGAATGTGCCATACAACCGATTTCCTCATTAAATCTTGCTGGGTTTAGGTCATATTGATATTCATTATTACCTTTCTTGCGCTCTTGAAGAATCCAAGCGTACATTTTACGATATTTTCTCTCTGTATGTAAAAAGAATGCATCAAGCAACCAAAATGTAAGAAATGGAATAAGTACAGTACAGATTAATAACACGTGAGTTCGGTATAATAATCTTACTTGAGTTCGGTATAAGAAAACGATTGAAAAAGTTGTGGGAATGAAATATTTTTAGGTTCTTCCGCAGTTTTGTTGGATGGCCTTTCAGCAACATAAAATTGAGCACATCGAGTTTTTCTTTTAAAAGATTAAAAATCAATAGTTTTGTTATATAATTTGAAGTATGGATAAGCCGGATAGTTTTATAGCCCTAAATTTCAATTTAATCAATATACAGGTACTGATTATCAGGGACTTATGAACATACAAGATAATACAAATACTTGAATATCAGCATCTTATCTTTATTTTATCCAACAGAACTGCGGATGAACCTATTTTTAGTATCTTTATAGCTGATAATCAATAAGTTACATAAAACATCCATTCCCATGACTGATGCAAATTTAATAGAAATTTTCTGTATTCTCGACGAGTTCTGCAAATATTTCACT
>ENA-OOWN01001751-OOWN01001751.1-human-gut-metagenome-genome-assembly--contig:-NODE-1751-length-14946-cov-4.091800_pt1 | contig 14946 bp, 10 predicted proteins | sample MGYA00241406_ERZ501319 | MGnify/ENA primary metagenome ERZ501319 (study PRJEB25962, sample SAMEA2042734) | human gut metagenome | biome: human gut; feature: human-associated habitat; material: faeces... | reverse complement strand
CGAAGAAAATTACTCCAAAGGCCGGAGAATGGGGACTTATCGGAGGCTTCCTTATTGGTATGTTGCGTCTGTTGACCAACGTGCTTACCGACTCTGGTAAAGCAGTTATGGACGGAGCATTCTGGGAATACACTTCTTGGTTCTGGCAGACTAACTGGCTTATCTTCGAAGTATGGTTGCTGGTATTCATCGTTATCATGATGTACGTAGTATCCATGTTCACTACCAAACCGACATCTGAACAAATTGCAGCCATCACTTTCACCGGCGACTACAAGAAAGCAATTCGCGAAAGCTGGAATATGTGGGATGTAATCGCTACATTGGGAGTTGTCGTTCTGTGCGCATTGTTCTACGCATACTTCTGGTAATCCATAGAAACCAACTCATAAAAAGAGGACATGCAAATCAAAAACCGCATGTCCTCTTCCTTTTTTTATAGAAACTACTGAAAAACACACATTCTATGTTGAAAAACATCTGAAAAAAAGAACAAGCAATTGTTTTAAGTGTTACTTTTACACCATAGATAAAAAATCAATAATTTCACATGAAAAGCATGAATAAATCTTTCTTAGGGGCAAGTATCATTCTTGCAGTATTGAGCGGTTGTGCTTCCAAACAAGCCCAGCAACCGGAGCTGACTTTATCAGGCTTGAACCCTGCTAATTTTGAGGTTTCAGCTGAGAATGCCAAACCTATCAAACTTTATACTTTGAAGAACAGCCAGGGTATGGAAGTTTGTGTAACCAATTTCGGCGGACGAATCGTATCAGTCATGGTTCCCGATAAAAACGGAAAGATGACGGATGTAGTTTTAGGTTTTGACAGCATTGCAGATTATCAGAATATTCCAAGTGACTTCGGAGCTTCTATCGGCCGTTATGCCAACCGAATCAATAAAGGGAAAATCACTATCGACGGACAGGAAATCCAGCTTCCGACCAATAACTTCGGCCACTGTCTGCACGGCGGTCCTACCGGATGGCAATATCAGGTATACGAAGCAAACCAGGCTAATGACAGTACCATCGTGCTGACCATGAAATCACCCGACGGAGACAATAACTTCCCAGGAAATGTGACTGCCAATGTGACTTACTCATTGACAGCCGACAATGCCATCGACATCAAATATGATGCCACTACAGATAAGACCACAGTCATTAACATGACCAACCATTCTTATTTCAACCTGAATGGCGACCCGTCTAAACCAGCTACAGATCACCTGCTTTACGTAGCTTCCGACAGTATTACTCCGGTAGACAGCACCTTCATGACAACAGGTGAAATGATGGCTGTAAAAGATACTCCGTTTGACTTCAACACACCGAAGGCCATCAGCGAAGGAGTAACAGACTTCTCTAACGAACAAGTGAAATTCGGTAACGGATTTGACCATAACTGGGTATTGAAAACCAAAGGCGACATCAATCAGGTGGCAGCCAAACTGACCAGCCCAACAACCGGTATCAGTCTGGAAGTATATACAGACGAACCGGGTATTCAGGTGTATACCGGAAACTTCCTGGACGGAACGGTGAAAGGTAAGAAAGGTATCGTGTATCCGCAGCGTGCATCTGTATGTCTGGAAACTCAGCACTATCCTGACAGCCCTAACAAACCACAATGGCCTTCTGTTATCCTGACTCCGGGACAGACTTACCACAGTCACTGTATCTTCAAGTTTACAGTAGAGAAATAACAGAGACCCAAGAAACCAAGTTGTAAAGAACCAAAAGTCACGAACTTCATGACCATATATTATAATCATAATCCCAAATTTTATGTCGGAATCGACTGCATTATCTTCGGATTCGACAAAGGCGAACTGAATCTATTGCTGCTCAAAAGAAATTTCGAACCAGCAATGGGACAATGGTCGCTGATGGGAGGCTTCATCCAGGAAAACGAAAGTGCCGATGATGCAGCCAAACGCGTTTTGAGCGAACTGACCGGACTGGAAAATGTGTATATGGACCAGATCGGTGCATTCGGAGCTGTAGACCGAGATCCGGGCGAACGAGTTATTTCACTGGCTTATTATGCCTTAATCAACATCAATGAATATGACCGTGAGCTGGTACAGCAGCACAACGCATACTGGGTAAACATTAATAACCTACCCGACCTGATTTTCGACCACAATGAAATGGTTGAGAAGGCTCGTGCCATTATGAAGCAAAAAGCTTCAAGAGCCCCTATCGGGTTCAACCTCTTGCCGGAGTTGTTCACCCTGACACAGCTCCAGAGTCTCTACGAAGCAATTTACGGTGAACCGATGGACAAGCGAAATTTCCGCAAGCGTATTGCAGAAATGGGATTTATAGAGAAAACAGATAAAATTGATAAAACAGGATCACGAAGAGGAGCCTCTCTCTACAAATTCAATGACAAGGCTTATCAGAAAGATCCGAAATTCAAACTTTAAGAATATGTTAGAAGCACTGAAAGAAAAAGTGTTTCATGCCAACCTTGACTTGGTGAAACACGGACTGGTTATTTTCACGTGGGGAAACGTATCGGCCATCGACCGTGAAAGCGGACTGGTGGTTATCAAACCCAGTGGAGTGTCTTACGATGAGATGAAAGCAGAAGACATGGTAGTAGTCGACCTGGAAGGAAACGTGGTAGAAGGAAACTTGCGTCCTTCAAGCGACACACCGACTCATCTTGTACTGTACAAAGCCTTCCCTGAAATCGGAGGTGTGGTACATACACATTCTACCTACGCTACTGCATGGGCACAGGCCGGCTGCGATATTCCGAACATCGGAACCACTCACGCCGACTATTTCCACGAAGCTATCCCCTGCACTGCCGACATGACGGAAGAAGAAGTGAAGGGCGCCTACGAAATGGAAACAGGAAACGTGATTGTAAAACGTTTCGAAGGTATGAATCCGGTACATACTCCGGGTGTACTCGTAAAGAACCACGGTCCTTTCTCATGGGGTAAGGATGCACACGATGCTGTTCACAATGCCGTAGTCATGGAGCAGGTTGCCAAAATGGCCAGCATTGCTTACACTGTCAATCCGAATCTGACCATGAATCCGTTGCTGATAGAAAAACACTTCAGCCGCAAGCACGGTCCGAACGCTTATTACGGACAGAAAAAATAACATAAAAACAAATATCCAACCAATTAAAAACATAAAATCACTATGAACGCATTTGATCAATATGAAGTATGGTTCGTAACCGGAGCTCAGCTCCTTTACGGAGGCGATGCAGTTATCGCAGTAGACGCACACAGTAATGAAATGGTAGCAGGTTTGAATGCCAGCGGCAAATTGCCTGTAAAAGTAGTATATAAAGGAACTGCCAACTCTTCTAAAGAAGTAGAAGCAGTGTTCAAAGCAGCTAATAACGAAGAAAAATGTATCGGTGTCATCACTTGGATGCATACATTCTCTCCTGCTAAAATGTGGATTCACGGCTTGCAGCAGTTGAAGAAACCGTTGCTCCACCTGCACACTCAGTTCAACAAGGAAATTCCTTGGGATACTATGGACATGGACTTCATGAACTTGAACCAGTCCGCTCACGGTGACCGTGAATTTGGTCACATCTGCGCTCGTATGCGTGTACGCCGCAAAGTAGTAGTTGGTTACTGGAAAGACGAAAACACTTTGTCTAAGATTGCTGTATGGATGCGCGTATGTGCTGCATGGGCAGATTCTCAGGATATGCTGATTCTGCGTTTCGGCGACCAGATGAACAACGTAGCCGTTACAGACGGTGACAAGGTAGAAGCTGAACAGCGCATGGGCTACCACGTAGACTACTGTCCGGTAAGCGAACTGATGAGCTATCACAAAGAAGTAAAAGACGAAGAGGTAGAAGCTCTTGTAAAAACTTACTTCAATGAATACGACCACGATGCAGCATTGGAAGACAAAGCTTCTGAAGCATACCAGAAAGTATGGAATGCCGCTAAAGCTGAACTGGCTCTGCGTGCTATCCTGAAAGCGAAAGGTGCCAAAGGTTTCACAACTAACTTCGATGACCTGGGTCAGACTGACGGAAGCTACTTCGACCAGATTCCAGGATTGGCTTCACAGCGCTTGATGGCAGAAGGATATGGTTTCGGCGCAGAAGGTGACTGGAAATCAGCTGCTCTGTATCGTACAGTATGGGTAATGAACCAGGGATTGCCTAACGGATGTTCTTTCCTGGAAGACTACACACTGAACTTCGACGGTGAAAACAGCTCTATCCTTCAGGCTCACATGCTGGAAGTTTGTCCGATGATTGCTGCCAAGAAACCTCGCCTGGAAGTACACTTCCTCGGTATCGGTGTACGCAAGAGCCAGACTGCACGTCTTGTCTTCACTTCTAAGGTAGGTACAGGATGCACTGCTACTGTAGTAGACATGGGCAACCGTTTCCGTTTGATTGTAAACGACGTAGAATGTATCGAACCGAAACCGCTGCCGAAATTGCCGGTTGCTTCTGCACTTTGGAAACCGATGCCTAACTTCGAAATCGGTGCGGGTGCATGGATTTTGGCTGGTGGTACTCACCACTCTTGCTTCTCATACGACCTGACTGCAGAATACTGGGAAGACTATGCTGAAATCGCTGGAATCGAAATGGTACATATCAACAAGGATACTACCATCGACAGCTTCAAGAAAGAACTTCGCATGAACGAAGTATACTACATGCTGAACAAAGCTCTTTGCTAATACTTAACCAAGTATATTTAAAAGTGCTGGACAGAAGATTTCTTTCTGGCAGCACTTTTATTTTTTAATATTGCCTTATTTTTCACTTTAACTAATCGATTTTTAATATGAAAGATGCAAAGTCAACCATTGAGGCAGGTAAAGCCATTTTGGGTATTGAGTTCGGTTCTACCCGAATCAAAGCTGTCCTGATTGACCAGGAAAATAAACCTATTGCTCAGGGAAGTCACACCTGGGAAAACCAGTTAGAAGACGGACTCTGGACCTACAGCATTGAAGCTATCTGGGCTGGAGTACAGGACTGCTATGCTGACCTTCGCTCAAACGTAAAAAGCCAGTACGGCATCGAAATAGAAAACTTGGCAGCCATCGGTATCAGTGCCATGATGCACGGTTACATGGCTTTCAACGACAAAGAAGAAATCCTCGTACCGTTCCGTACCTGGAGAAATACCAACACTGGTAAAGCAGCAGCCGAACTGTCTGAACTTTTTGTCTATAACATTCCGTTGAGATGGAGTATCTCTCACCTTTATCAGGCTATCCTGAACAAGGAAGAACACGTGAAGGACATCACTTTCTTCACTACACTGGCAGGTTACGTGCACTGGCAGATTACCGGCGAAAAAGTTTTAGGTATCGGCGATGCTTCAGGTATGCTTCCTATCGACCCTGAAACAAAGAACTACTCTGCCGAAATGATTGAAAAGTTCGACAAGTTAGTAGCTCCTTACGGATATAGCTGGAAACTGACAGACATTCTGCCGAAAGTATTGCTGGCAGGAGAAAATGCCGGTTGCCTGACCGAAGAAGGTGCCAAGAAACTCGACGTATCAGGCCATCTGAAAGCAGGTGTACCTGTTTGTCCGCCGGAAGGTGATGCAGGAACAGGTATGGTGGCTACCAATGCCGTAAAGCAGCGCACAGGTAATGTATCGGCTGGTACTTCTTCTTTCTCTATGATTGTACTGGAAAAAGACCTGTCAAAGCCTTACGAAATGATTGACATGGTGACTACTCCTGACGGAAGCCTGGTAGCCATGGTACACTGTAACAACTGTACTTCCGACCTGAATGCATGGGTAAACCTGTTCAAGGAATACCAGGAACTGATAGGTATGCCGGTAGATATGGACGAAATCTTCGGCAAACTGTATAACCACGCACTGACAGGTGATGCAGACTGCGGCGGACTGATTTCGTACAACTACTTCTCAGGCGAACCTGTAACCGGTTTGACAGAAGGACGCCCGTTGTTCGTACGTACGGCAAACGATAAATTCAACCTGGCCAACTTTATGCGTGCACACCTGTATGCATCGGTAGGCGTACTGAAGATTGGAAATGACATTCTCTTCAACGAAGAAAAAATCAAAGTAGACCGCATTACCGGCCACGGAGGTCTGTTCCGTACCAAAGGTGTAGGTCAGAGAGTACTTGCAGCAGCCATCAATTCTCCGATTTCTGTGATGGAAACCGCAGGAGAAGGCGGAGCATGGGGTATTGCACTGTTAGGTTCTTATCTGGTAAACAATGACAAGAAGCAGTCACTGGCTGACTTCCTCGACGAAAAAGTGTTTGCCGGAAATGCGGGCGTAGAAGTATCTCCTACGGCAGAAGACGTAGCCGGATTCAATGCATACATTGAAAATTACAAGGCTTGCCTGCCTGTAGAAGAGGCTGCAGTAAAATACAAGAAGTAAAAAAATGTAAAATAAATAACTTACTTCCACTTTGTAATTTACATATAAATGTCATACCTTTGCTCATAAATTCAGAAGACGGGCCATTGGTTCAGTGCCTGTATTTATGAGCATATAAACCAAATTTTTTCAATATGAATAGCAAACAAGTAATGAATCACGCTGCTGACAATATTCGTATTTTAGCTGCTTCGATGGTTGAAAAAGCAAAGTCTGGACACCCCGGAGGTGCAATGGGTGGAGCCGACTTTATCAATGTCTTGTATGCAGAATATCTGCAGTATGACCCTCAGAACCCGAAATGGGAAGGTCGTGACCGTTTCTTCCTGGACCCGGGCCACATGTCACCGATGTTGTATTCACAATTGGCTCTCATCGGTAAATTTACATTAGACGAATTGAAACAATTACGTCAGTGGGGCTCTCCTACTCCGGGACATCCTGAAGTAGACGTAATGCGCGGTATTGAAAATACTTCTGGTCCGTTAGGACAGGGACACGTATTTGCTGTAGGTGCTGCCATCGCTGCCAAATTCCTTGCAGCTCGTACGGGCAATCCGACTTTCAATAAAGAAACTATCTACGCTTATATCTCCGACGGTGGTATCCAGGAAGAAATCTCTCAGGGTGCAGGCCGTATTGCCGGACACCTGGGTCTGGACAACCTGATTATGTTCTATGACTCAAATGACATCCAGCTTTCTACAGAAACAAAGGATGTTATCTCTGAAGATACAGCCATGAAATACCGTGCATGGGGATGGAATGTCATCGAAATCAACGGTAACGACTGTGAACAAATCCGTACTGCACTGGATGCAGCAAAAGCAGAAAGCAAACGCCCGACGCTGATTATCGGTAAATGTATCATGGGTAAGGGTGCCCGCAAGGACGATAACTCTTCATACGAACACAACTGTAAGACTCACGGCGCTCCTCTGGGTGGCGACGCTTACAAGAACACCATGATCAACTTGGGTGCTGACCCTGAAAATCCATTTGTTATCTTCGACGACGTAAAAGAAATTTACGCAAAACGTGAAGAAGAACTGAAAGCTATCGTAGCTGCACGTTATGAAGAAGAAGCTGCATGGGCTGCAGCCAATCCGGAAAAAGCAGCTCAGCTGAAAGAATGGTTCAGCGGAGTAGCTCCGAAAGTAGACTGGGCAGGTATCCAGCAGAAAGCAAACGATGCAACTCGTAACGCATCTGCTACTGTATTGGGCGCATTGGCACAGCAGGTTCCTAACATGATCTGTGCTTCTGCCGACTTGTCTAACTCTGACAAGACAGACGGTTTCTTGAAAAAGACTCACGCATTTGTTAACGGTGACTTCAGCGGTGCCTTCTTCCAGGCCGGAGTAGCCGAACTGACTATGGCTTGCTGCTGTATCGGTATGGCACTGCACGGTGGTGTAATCGCTGCCTGCGGTACATTCTTCGTATTCTCTGACTACATGAAACCAGCTGTACGTATGGCTGCCCTCATGCAGTTGCCAGTGAAGTTCATCTGGACTCACGATGCATTCCGTGTAGGTGAAGACGGTCCTACTCACGAACCGGTAGAACAGGAAGCACAAATCCGCCTGATGGAAAAACTGAAAAACCACCACGGAAAGAACTCTATGCTGGTACTTCGCCCGGCTGATGCAGAAGAAACTACTGTATGCTGGAAACTGGCGATGGAAAATACCGATACTCCGTCAGCCCTGATTCTGTCTCGCCAAAACATCAACATGTTGCCAGCAGGTACAGACTACTCACAGGCTGCCAAGGGAGCTTACATCGTAGCTGGTTCTGACGAAAATCCGGATGTTATCATGGTAGCTTCTGGTTCTGAGGTTTCTACATTGGTAGCCGGAGCCGAACTGCTTCACAAAGACGGTGTGAAGACTCGCATCGTATCAGTTCCGTCAGAAGGTTTGTTCCGCAGCCAGAGCAAGGAATATCAGGAAAGCATTCTTCCGGCTGGAGCCAAAGTATTTGGTCTGACAGCTGGTCTGCCAGTCAACTTGTTGGGTCTGGTAGGTGCCAACGGTAAGATTTGGGGATTGGAATCATTCGGTTTCTCTGCTCCTTACAAAGTGCTGGATGAAAAACTGGGCTTCACTGCTGAAAATGTATATAACCAAGTAAAAGAAATGCTCTGATGAAAACAATAGGACTTGCATCCGACCATGCCGGATTTGAATTGAAACAATACGTGAAAAAATGGCTGGAAGCCAAAGGATGGGAATACAAGGATTTCGGAACTTACACAACCGACAGTTGCGACTATCCCGACTTTGCTCACCCGCTGGCTTTGGCAGTAGAAAACGGAGAATGCTATCCGGGAATTGCCATCTGCGGAAGCGGTGAAGGAATCGGTATCACCCTGAACAAACACCAGGGTATCCGTGCCGCACTTTGCTGGATTCCGGAAATCGCTCATCTGGCCCGTCAGCACAACAATGCCAACGTACTGGTAATGCCGGGACGTTTCATTGACGAAGCGATGGCCGACAAGATTATGACGGAATTCTTCACTACCGATTTTGAAGGCGGACGCCACCAGGCACGCATCGACAAAATTCCCGTTCGATAATCCCCACTCCTGCTTCGGAGAGGTTCTATTTGATAGAAATACGTACAAAGCCTGTTTTCCTGAAAAGGGAAACGGGCTTTGTTGTTTTTACTGAAATGTATAATTGTTTCACAAAAAAATAATAAGAAATCCTATTCCTACACCGCAGTTAAAAAAAATCCCTATCTTTACACATGCTATCTTTAAGAAAGAATGTTTCATACTATAAAAAACTTTGATACGAATCATGAAAAAACTATTGTTCATCTTATTGGCTTGCCTGCCACTGTTCGGAATGGCCAAGGATAAAAAAGACAACTCTAACCCGAAATATCTGGCTGGAGCTATTACAATGGAGGATGGAAAGGTAACCTTCAATCATGAAATCAAGGCTCCTTCACTCTCGAAAGAGCAACTCTACAAACAAATGCTGGACTGGGCCAACAACCGTTTCAAATCTGACGGAAAACTGCAGAGCCGCGTAGTCTACACCAACGAAGAAGAGGGCGACATTGCCGCCTCTGCCGAAGAATACATCGTATTCTCTTCTTCCGCCCTGTCACTGGACCGCACCCGCATCTACTACCAGTATCTTATCAATGTGGCCGATGGGGTATGCCGCATGACCATGACCCGCATCCGCTACTGGTATGACGAGAACCGCGATGGTGGAGAAAAATATACTGCCGAAGAATGGATTACCGATGACATGGCACTGAACAAGAAGAAAACCAAACTGGCTCCTATCTGCGGAAAGTTCCGTCGTGAAACCATCGACCTGAAGGACCAGCTCTTCCAGTCGGCTACCGATGCCCTGGGACAAAAAGTGCTGGCTAACGAAACGGCTCCTGCTGTAGTTCCTGCAATCCCTCTGACTCCAGCCATGACTCTGACCGGCGAGCTGAAAGAAGTGCCTGTTGCACAATTCTCGGACAACTGGAACAGCCAGCTGCAGAACGGACGCATTACCCTGACTGCCAACGATGAAGAAATAGAAATCAAGGCCGAAAACTGGGGAGGTTTTGGTAAATTGTTCAACAAGAACGTAGCTTACCTGCTGATTGCACAAGACCGCATCGCTCTTAGTGCCCTGATGGAACAGTGCAGCGAATATAAGATTTCATTCTATGCACAGGGAGACTCTAAACCGGCAGCAGTTATTGAATGTAAAAAGTCAATGAACCAGAAGATGACGGCCGAAGACTTGAAATCACTTAACATTAAAGCAGATAGCAACAAGTCATACACCATGTATACAGGCGAAATCACACGCACTCAGCTGCGTCAGTAACCACATAGAAAAACGTCCTTGCGCTTCAACCGAAACACAAGGACGTTTTGTTTTAAACGCTTTGACGTTTTACCTAAAACGCAAGTGCGTTTTAAAGAAAACGCTTCGACGTTCTTTTGCAAACGTCAAAGCGTTTTTTTATGTCTGATTTTCAAGCTTGTTTTTATGCCTGACGAAGCTGGCGGTCCATGGCAGCAGCCGCACGGCGTCCGTCACCCATTGCCAAGATTACAGTAGCTCCTCCACGCACGATGTCACCACCCGCATAGATGGTCGGGATGGACGACTGCATGTCATCGTTGACAGCAATGGTTCCCTTGCGTCCTAATTCCAATCCCGGGATAGAATTCGGTACAATCGGGTTAGGCGATACACCTACACTGACAATGGCCATGTCGATGTCGAGAGTTACTGTAGCTCCCGGAATGGCAACCGGACTACGACGACCGGAAGCATCAGGTTCACCCAGTTCCATTTTCTGCAATACCACCTGTTTTACACGTCCCTTCTCATCGGCAATGTATTCTATCGGATTGTGCAATGTCAGGAATTCCACACCTTCTTCCTTGGCATGCTTCACCTCTTCGAGTCGGGCAGGCATTTCTGCCTCCGAACGGCGATATACCAAGGTTACGTCTGCTCCGAGTCGTTTTGCAGTACGGCAACTGTCCATAGCTGTATTTCCGCCGCCTACAACAACCACCTTCTTACCCAAGTTGATAGGGGTATCGCTATGAGGATTGGCTGCATCCATCAGGTTTACACGGGTAAGATATTCGTTAGAAGACATGATGTTCAAGGCATTCTCTCCAGGAATATTCATGAAGTTTGGCAGACCCGCGCCTGAGCCAACGAAGATTCCCTTGAATCCTTGTTTTTCCAGATCTTTTACGGAAATGGTTTTGCCTACGATGCAGTCTGTAATAAACTTTACGCCCATCTTCTGAAGATTCTCAATCTCTACATCTACGATAGCATTAGGCAAACGGAATTCCGGAATACCATATTTCAATACACCGCCAATCTCGTGAAGCGCTTCGAAAACAGTAACATCGAATCCCTTCTTTGCCATATCGCCTGCAAAACTCAATCCGGAAGGTCCTGAACCAACTACGGCTATCTTGATGCCATTAGGTTCATCGCACTTTGGTACAGAGATGTTTCCACTCTGGCGTTCGTAATCGGCAGCAAAACGCTCCAGATATCCGATAGCTACAGCAGGCTCGTTCATCTTGAGATGTACACATTTGCTTTCACATTGCTTTTCCTGTGGACAAACTCGTCCGCAAACGGCTGGTAGGGCAGAGGTGTTCTTTAATACCTTGGCTGCGGCAAGGAACTGGCCCCGCTCAATATTCTTGATGAAGGAAGGAATGTTGATGCTTACCGGACAACCTTCCATACAGGTAGGCTTAGGACAGTCGAGACAGCGCTTGGCTTCGGTCAAAGCCATTTCCTTGGTTAAACCGATATTTACCTCTTCCGTACGGGTTGTGGCACGATAAAGAGGGTCAAGTTCTGGCATCTTTACGCGCTCTATAGCTGTACGTTCTTTTGCTTTCATCGAAGCGCGTAACTCCTTGCGCCACTCAGCGTTACGGTCGGTCAACTCTTCGATGCTCGCATCTGTAGGTTCTACGTCCATGATTACATCCGTAGTTTCTTTCTTCTTTCCTGCGTCTACAGTTGCAAGGTGCTCTTCGAAGTGTTCCATCTCTTCGCGTTCAACATCCTTGAAAGTGCCCATGCGCTTGAACATCTCGTCCCAATCTACCTGGGCGCCGTCAAACTCAGGACCGTCGATGCAGACAAACTTGGTCTTGCCACCGATGGTCAGGCGGCAGGCACCGCACATACCGGTTCCATCCACCATAATGGTATTGAGCGAAACATCTGTGGAAAGATTATATTTCTGGGTCAGGAGACAGCAGAACTTCATCATGATAGGAGGACCGATGGCGAAAACCTTATCGATATGCTCCTGATTGATAAACTTCTCGATTCCTACGGTTACAACACCCTTCTCGCCGTAGCTTCCGTCATCGGTCATGATGATGAGCTCATCGCTAGATGCACGCACTTCATCTTCCATAATCACGAGGTCTTTGTTCCTACCCGCAATTACGGAAAGGACTCTGTTTCCTGCGGCTTTCAGTGCCTTGATGATTGGGAGCATAGGAGCTACGCCTACACCACCTCCGGCACAAATGACTGTTCCGAAGTTCTCGATATGTGTAGGATTTCCAAGTGGTCCCACCACATCGTGAATTTCATCACCTTCATTTAGGGCACAGAGTTTGGTAGATGAAAGACCTACCTTCTGCACAACCAGTGTGATGGTTCCTTTCTCAATGTCAGCATCAGCGATGGTCAGCGGCATGCGCTCGCTGTTGTTGTCTACACGGATGATAACAAAGTTACCTGCCTTTCGGCTCTTGGCTATAAGCGGTGCTTCTACATCGAAGCGGAATACTTTCTCTGAGTATTGTACTTTCTTGATAATCTTGTTCATGGGCTATTAAATTTCTTAATGCTGATATATTAATATTTCTGGTTCGCTGTTTAGAGTTTGCTTCATGGTACATAAAAATGCAAAAGGATAACATCGGCTACCTTTGTGGCAGTCGAAGTTATCCTCGTACAATATATGTTATTTTTGTTTTTCGAATGTTTTGTATAATCGAGAAAAACTGAAAGTCTTACCGATACTTCAAATTAATCGAAATTTTTGTCATCAAGCATCTCGAAACCGCAATATGGAACCAATACCTTAGGTACGCGGATTCCTTCTGGGGTCTGATTGTTCTCCAAGATGGTTGCTACGATACGTGGCAAGGCAAGAGCTGAACCATTCAGTGTGTGGCAAAGTTCAATCTTCTTGTCATCTGTATGGCGATAGCGGCAGTGGAGACGGTTAGCCTGATAGCTCTCGAAGTTAGATACTGATGAAACTTCCAACCAGCGGCCCTGTGCAGCACTCCATGTCTCGAAGTCGTAGCAGATAGAAGAGGTGAAACTCATATCACCACCGCAGAGACGGAGGATATGGTATGGCAATTCCAACTTCTTCAAAAGCCCTTCAACATGGTCGAGCATCTCGTTCAAACTCTCGTAAGAGTGACCTGGCTTATCGATGCGAACAATCTCTACCTTGTCGAACTGGTGCAGACGGTTCAAACCGCGAACGTCCTTACCATAGCTACCTGCTTCACGACGGAAACAAGCTGAGTAAGCACAACGCTTGATAGGGAGATCTTTCTCATCGAGAATAACATCGCGGAAGATGTTGGTTACAGGAACCTCAGCAGTAGGGATGAGGAAGAGATTATCCAAATTAGCATGATACATCTGACCTTCCTTGTCTGGCAACTGACCGGTACCACGACCAGAGTCCTCGTTTACTACGTAAGGAGGCTGAATCTCCAGATATCCGCTCTTGCGAGCCTCATCGAGGAAGAATGCCTCAAGCGCACGCTGGAAACGAGCCATCTTGCCGATATATACAGGGAAACCTGCGCCAGTAATCTTAACGCCGAGGTCGAAGTCAACAAGATTGTATTTCTTCAAGAGATCCCAATGGCAGAGAGCATCCTCGCCGAGGTTTGGCTTTTCGCCGCCTTCTTTCACAACAACATTGTCGGCTGCGTCCTTACCTTCAGGAACCTGCTCGCAAGGGATATTAGGAATTTCGAGCAACTGGTTGGTCATATCGTTCTGTGCTTTCTCCATGATCTCTTCAAGAGCCTTAGCGTCTGCCTTGAGCATAGCTACCTGAGCCTTTGCGCTCTCAGCTTCCTCTTTCTTACCTTCCTTCATAAGGGCACCAATCTGCTTAGCAAACTGGTTAGCCTGCTGCTTGTTGTTATCCAACTTCTGCTGAGCTTCACGACGAATCTTGTCGTACTCCAAAACTTTCTCTACGGCCTCACGAGCATTTGGAAAATGCTTCTTTTCGAGACCCTTAACTACACGTTCAGTTTCCTCACTGATAAGTTTAAGTGTAAGCATAAAATGTCTTTTAATTAAATAATTTACTATTTGTAGGCAAAAGTACAAAAAATATTTGTGATAGCGTAAAAAATTGCTGACTTTTTTACAGGGAAGGGTAGAATTAAAGTTTTTTTTGTGGTTTTACAGGGTTAAGGAGCTTAGAAAGGGGGTGCGGTGTAATCCTTGCCTAAAAACTTATATAAACGAAGAAAGCCTGCTCTAGGTATGAGCAGGCTTCTATGTTGTTTGTTTGGAATAGTTTTTTCTAAAACTTTAAAAATTAAGCGTCAGCTTTTTTGGTCTTCTCAGCGTAAACCTCTGGAGAGAGAACAGAAACTGTACTCTTGTCCTTGCGGCCCTTGTGGAAGTAAACGATACCATCTGCCAAAGCATACAATGTATCATCCTTACCCTGAGCTACATTCTCACCTGGGAAGTGCTTGTTACCACGCTGGCGAACGATGATGTTACCTGCGATGATGCTCTGACCACCCCAGATCTTAACGCCTAATCTTTGTGAAGCTGATTCACGGCCGTTCTTAGAACTACCAACACCTTTCTTATGTGCCATTTTCTAATTCCTCCTAATTTTAAGCGATTACAGATTTGATTGATACTTCAGTGAACTGAGCACGATGACCGTTCTTCTTGCGATAGTCCTTGCGGCGCTTCATCTTGAAGACGATTACCTTGTCACCCTTT
>ENA-OOWN01001745-OOWN01001745.1-human-gut-metagenome-genome-assembly--contig:-NODE-1745-length-14979-cov-2.554007_pt1 | contig 14979 bp, 5 predicted proteins | sample MGYA00241406_ERZ501319 | MGnify/ENA primary metagenome ERZ501319 (study PRJEB25962, sample SAMEA2042734) | human gut metagenome | biome: human gut; feature: human-associated habitat; material: faeces... | reverse complement strand
TTTCTCACTCCAGCCGCTCGTAGGCGGGGTAGTACCATTCGTGTGCTTCGCGTATGTTATCGTCGTGCTGCTAACCGTTACGCTCGACCCGGGCGCGCCGGTCGCGCCTTTCTCCGCATATTCTTTCCACGCCGCGTTGCCTTTCGCGGGCTCGCTCGATGTGCCCTCTGTCGCAATGCAAATCCACGTGCTGCCGTTGTGCGTTACTTTGTCGTAGTAGTTGTACGACGTACCGCTTTCCCAGTCACCCCGGTAAACCTCCTGCGGGAACTTAACGCCACCGCTCATCCACCTGAACATGTCGCTCCGGAAACTCACCTCCCCCGGCGACAATATGAACAAACGCTTCTCCGCCGAAAGCTCATAACTCACCACTCCCGTGTAAGCCTCAATGCTCGGCGTGTTCTCCCCACTCGTCGAGAGGATAATCAACGATGTCCTGTCCTTGTCCCCCTCGTCGCCGCTCAACCGGAAACCCATTTGAACGATTTTATCTCCGACGGCAGGAACACAGTTCGGGTTGTCGTTGTCCGTAGCGTCGTCCTTGTCGCTTGACGACAACACCACATAATCATCCCCCGTTTCCGTAACCAAACGCCAATAGTATTTATTACCCGCGTTCTCGTTCGTGCCCTCTTTCAAATTCACGGTCTGGCACCTCGCCTGGTCGCCCGCTTTCCACAAGTTCTCAACCTCCTTGCTCCCGTCGTTGGTAGTAAAATAACACTTCCAACCGCCGACCACGGACTCGACCTTCGTTATCTCATTGCCTGCCTTGCTCAATACAATATTGCCGCCAACGTAGCTCAACTCCCGTATCTCCAATTTCAAAAACGTCGCAATCTTCCTCACTAACAGCTCGTCAATCTCCATTCTGAATGCGCCGTTCTGTGTTTCCGACACGCTTACACCTTTACCATCGATTCCATCTATAAACCCGTTAGAAACAAGAGATTTTAGGATTAAATCCGCTTCGCCCGAAACTTTTAATTTTGTCAAGGTCGCTTGCTCGCTCGTCAATGTTTCTACATTACCAACAGTTGCCTTAAAGGATTCCGAGATAAGGCTTTTTAATGTAGCTACTCCTAAAGAAGTAATACCATAACTACCGATAGAAAGACCGCCCGTCAAAGTAGCAAGTCCTTTTACGTCTAATAATTGGGCATACACATTTTTCCAACGTAGGGTAGATGTCCCGCTTGTGTATGTATTATTGGCATTCGGAGAAACATTTCCCACGTTTGACATGTTCCCACTCACATTATTACCTTGGAACGACTGCCCCCATAATGTATATTTCGTATCAAACTGTTTTGCTAAGGTGGCATAGGGAACTGTTAAGGATTGGACTTCTTCATTCTTAGTCCAAGTCAAGGATTTCTCCGATACACCTATGTCGGTAACGACATTTTCTTGCAGCGCAAATGTAAGCCCTTTCGTTACGATTATACCGCTTGTACCGTTTTTTGCTATTTCAGTAACAGCATTACCCGTCCCTTCAGGAGTTATGCTAAATACCCCACCGTTTTCAAGTTCTTCTATACGCTCACGTAAGTCTTGGCCTAATTTTGCAGAAAGGACATAGGTATTGTAAGAATCACTCCATGTTGTCGGCCAAGAATCCAACCTGTCATAATTAACAGAACCGCCTGTATCTCCATTTATGCCGAGTGCAGAGAGCCAACCTTTTGAATAAAAGCCGACGGTAGCCCCGTCTTCTCCCTCCACGTACAAGGCATTATTAGTAGCGTCCCATTTTATATAAGCACTACCTATTTTGATTGTTTCCGCAGAAAGCAAGCCCACAACGCCGAGATTTTGGAACGGGACTTTCGGAATTAAGTACGACGGCTCTATTTTCCCCTCCTCGGGCTCTTCATACACGACTTGGAAAGAAGCCAATAACGCGCCCACCTGTTCTTCTCCGACAAAGAAAGAAAGTGGATCTGCACGTACAACGCCGTTGGTGTCCCACCACAAAGCCCCGTTGGCACGATACCCCGAGCCGTCCATGCGGTCAACTCCTTTTGCAGGGCGTATAACATTCCCGGTACTATCCTTTTCGGGAATTTCAAATTTTTGGGTTTCAGAGTTGTAATAATCGAAAATATCTATCATATCACCCCCATACCACGCGGCTATGCCACCGCCGCGTTTCGAGGAATCATAGATGCCATTGATACCGCTGTATGTTTCTTGCGTCGAGTAATCTTCATTATTAATACCCAAACTTATTAAAGAAGATAGAATCAATCCGCCTTGTATTGCTGTAGACTGCTTCAATGCCTTCTTAATATAGTCCAATCCCGCAATGTTTGAATTTAACAAATCCAATATTGCATTTATGGATTTCGTTATTGCAGTTCGGAAGTCTCCGTATTCAGTGGTGAAAGTGTTATAGGCGTTGTCAACAGATGCCCTTTCCTCGTTGGAAATTTCCCCGTCCTCAATAGCTATGTTTATTTGGGATATTAATGTTTGCGTGGCTGCGTCGAATGCAGCCTTAGCTTCTGCAAGTGCCTCTTTTGTTTTGGCGGGTAATAAAGGATTGGCATAAACCTCCGCATAAGACCTGGAAACATCTTCCGCAGCCGTATTTATGTTTTTGAGGTAAGCCCTTATCGTTTTTGCTTCACTTTCGCTTATTATGCTATCCGAAAAAGCCCCGTCCACATATTGCCTTAGCATATTTACTGCATTTTGGGCGGCCTCAACGTTCGAAGACAATCCTTTTGCTATAGAAAGCGCTTGGTTGGCAACAGTATCGTCCGTATATTTGCTTGCCTTTTCCCAATGCTCGATAGAAAAGGCAACCCCTTTCGCTTTAGGTGTATTGCACCTTAAAACATCGTTATCGTACAAATCTCCATAAGTGGCGTTTACCCATAAATCCCCTATGTCGTAATCGTCATTCGCAGTGGGTTGGTTCACAAAAACCTTACGTTTCCCGTCTGCCGTATCCTGTGCCTTGGATGCGGCATCGAGTGCGGCTTGGATAGCAGTGTCTGTTATTACTTGCCAATAATAAGAACCGTCGTTGTCTAATTGGAAGCGGTAACATTTCCCGCTTTTCTTATCATAATACAAATCTCCCAAATGAACGTTTTTAAGTTCGTCGGTAGTCCATTGGGAAGCCGGTTCGTTTTCCAACGTCGGTTCACCGGGAAGGAACCATGTCTCTATAGCACCGTCTATTTGCTTTTGCAGTTCTTCCAATAAAGGATTGACTATATTTTTTATGTAGTCTTGTATATTGTCTGCATTTATTTCTATTTTGCTGTTTATATAGTCATTCAAGGATTGCTCGCCGATTGTAGATTCAACGGACAGGCTTCCTTTTATGTTAAGTTTGCCATTTAGCCATTCTATAAAATCCCCGCTTTTGTTACCCACAAACCAACGCGCATTTTCTCCGTTTTGTTTCCCGACAAAATAATATTCCGTGCCTGTTGCTGTTACGCTGTTGAGACCTTCTATATACCGTTCGTAGCCTCCACCAATGACATCGCGGACAATTGCATATTGGCGTGTTGCGTCTATATAATTACCAAATTGCACGATATTGTCCCCTGCTTCGGGTATGCCGCTACCGTCTACATACTCACTGTCTTTCGATAACGTAATACTGCCACTGCCTACAGCAATTACTTTGCGCTTATAATATTTCAATGTGGCATTTTCGGGGGTGTACCGTTGGGAGTACGCAATATCTTCCACATGGAACAAATTGGCCACATTTCCGCCTTTTTGTGAAAAATAGCAGACATATCCCTCATCTGTTTCTACAACGCGCTCTGCCTCTATATTGGCGGCTGATTGTACTGTCATACCGCTGCGGAAAGTGACTTGGTTTATTACTGTATTGTTGGCCTGCAACTCTTTGCGGATATTAACCTTATCCACCTCCAAGACCCAATTGCCGTTTTCATCTTTGAACAGTCCCCAGCCTTGCCCCCCGACAATGCCGTTACGGAAATCACCGCTCGTGAGCAATGAAAAAAACTTTGTGGGAGACATTGACCTGTCGCTAATGCCGTCTTTCCTAAGATACAGTTTGTCCCCGACTGCTCGGATTAACTGTTGTATATTGGATATAGACCCGACTTGCCTTTGTATTGCGTCTATAGTCCCTTGCATGGTTTCAACGGGGTTGGCTGTCGTTTCATACTTGTCGCTAAGTACAATTTCGACATCGGGCATTAAGGCGGCGTTGTCGGAAGCAGGCTCATTATACGTATAGGTTATGCTTTGCAAATAAAGAGTTTCGTATGCGGCCTCCGAACCTTCATCGTTTATGATAAAACGGCTGTCTGCCAGCCTTAATGAGCTTCCGACGTGTAACGCTGATAATATCGTTTCTGCTTCTCCTTGCAAAGGATTGTTTATCCTGATTTTGTCAAGACTGACAACCCATGCAGGCTTTATCTCACAAACTTGTGCGAGTTGGTCCTTTTTATAATCATCTATCCTTTCTTCCGCCCATACCACATATTTGTGCGGCATGTCTATCCCTGTAAAGAAAAAGAAATCGCCAGCTTTCCCTTGGCGCATGGTTGAGGGTACATATAGGCCGAGGCTTTCCAAATCCGCGTCGCTCTTTGAAAGCGTAAGCCTCCATTCGGATTGTACCGTTTGCACGGTTTCGCCTTGTTCGTCTTTTACGGCTATGCTCTTGCTTGTGTCATAGTTCACGTCTACTATGGTAAATTCGTAATCTTCCGAAGTAGAAAGCATACCCGAAGCAAACACGACTTTTGCTTCATTACCTTGCCTGTCGCCTAAGATGGGTCCCCATACTTTTTCCGTATATTGTTCATCTGTTTCCCCGTGGTCTAATTTGCGTGTGCCCCATATATTCTTTATCCATATATCGAATGTGTTTCCCCATTGTTCCTGGATTTTTGCGACCTTGGCCTCGGGTGCTTCAAAAGACAACTCGGCATATAGTTTTTCGTCCGAAGTATTATGCAATCCATAAGTTATTTCATAACGGTATGTGCCCTCGGGAATGCCCGAAGCAAAAAGCAACTCACCCGTGGAAGTATTACGGACACGGACGGACGCGGATTCGATTTGTATTGGCGTTCCCTCTACCTCTATGACAATTTCTGTTTCTTCTACATCAAGGTCAACAAGTTTCCCATTTATAAAAATGGGCTTAACGTCCTTTAGTATTTTTGTTTTTGATACTTTTATCGTCTTTGCTCCTTCGTCAAAATTGCCGTAAAGCCCTGCGGGAACAGTGAAAGTGTTTCCTATTACGGTTTGCGTGACACGCCCGTTCCCCTCTATTTCAATTATAGGCGCGGTAATCCCTTTTACATCGAGTATCTTGGCTTCCGCTTCGGATGATTCCTCCACGTCGTCACTTTCGATTTGTTCAACGTCTACAACTTCGTCTATCCTGCCATAGGGAGAGAGTGTTATCCCTTGTATGGAGGGGTATATTTCATTGTTATTTTCCAATCCTCCAAGCAGCTCGCCGTATTTGGTTATGCTAACGTCGTCTTTTACATATTCGACGGGAATGAACTTGCTGTCTGTATATCCTTTCTCCCACGCCCAAGGGGCATAAGAATCTTCTTTGGTAGATGTTCCGCCGTAGTGCTTGGCTTTCCACCCTTGCACATAACTTCGGAAAGTAGCTCCCCTTAATTCGGGGAAATAAATGTTGGCCAGTTCGGGAATCCAATCGGGATCTGCGGGGAATGACGGGTTTTCTTCGTCCACGTCTTTGAAATAACGGTATGGCAAATTCTTTTCGCCACCACGTCCCAACAGCATATTCCTAATATCCTCGCTTTGTACCTGCTGTTCCGTTTTTAACAAGCCGCCGTCGAAACCATATTGGAATATATGGGAAAGTTCAGTGGCCGGGTAGCCTATTTTTATTACATACTTTTCCCCGCCTTTTGTTTCATTGTCGTTACTTACAGCAGGTTCTATTTGCCACCTTACGGCGTATAATTCGTATAATTTGATAAGGATGTCCCACAAGTAAGAATAGTTTATCTCTATACCGGTAGGCTCTGTTTTGTACTGCCATTCCGGATTGAGGTCTATTGTTATGGAATCACCGTAATAATACTGCAAGACTTGCCCGAACAAATCGCAAAATTCTTTCAGATTAAGGCTTACGGAAGCAATGTATTGGTCTGCTACAGCCGTACCCGATTCAATCGGCTGTAATGTAAAAAACATCCACCTTTTCAGCTGGTATATTGCCCAATGTTGGAAAGTCAAGTCCACGACAGATTTCAAAGATGTGTTCTCTTTGGCTGCCTGCGGCTTGCGTAAAGGTTGTATGTACTTTTCCCCTTTGAATACGATTTCCCAATCGTAGGAAAAATCAGGCGTTATAGCACCGTCTATTTTAACTTGTGTCGTAATCGTTTTTTCTGCCATGTCTTGCAAAGCACATGTTGCCTGCGACAAAGTTGCGTAAGAGGGGAAATTCAGCTCTTTTATATCCTTTATCATTGTTCTTTCTCATCATAAGGCTCTCGGCTCTATACTTTTTATACACTTAAATCGAAGTCGCATTTTGTAGGGTCTGTTACCCGAATTTTCAGTTCCACTTGGGCACAATCAAGGACTGAACCGTTTTGCCGCCTGTATAGGCTTGTAGGCTCGGATATAGGTTCGGGAATACCCACTATTTTAACGCGGTTGAAATCGTTATAAAAGGTTACCTCCTTGTATGTCCTTATGTCACTCCCGCTTTCCTGCGTGTACAGTGCCTTGTTGAACGCGGCTATCTTCGCATTCGCGTTGACAAGGTTTTGGTTCGGGGCTTCAATCAAGAACTTGGCCGTATAGTCGAAAGCGTCGGGGACGCTGCGCGGGTCTACATGCTCGCCGGCTTCTTCCGCATAGCTTGTTACCTCGCGGGCCTTTATCGGAGCTTCTGTGCGCTCGTCCGCGTCAAGGTATATCAAGCCCCACTTGGAATAAGTATCTTCGATTGCCCCGTCTCCTATCTGTAACCTGACTTTAATCATTTCCCGATATGTTTAAATCAACTTGTTCTTATAGCGTGCAAACCGCACATTCATGTTGTCGTTAGCCTGTATGTTGTTCTCTCCGAACTCGTATATGGGTACACGTATGGGGAAAGCTCCATTGTCTTGCGTGCATTCTATCACCATATTGCACCCGTTGGCAAAATAAAGCATGGGAATTAGCTCCTTTTTATAGTCCATTGCCACCTTTATGCGACCTTTGCAGTTATGGAACACATATACCTGCAATCTGGAAAAGGTCTCGCCGTCAAGTGTCCTGTTGACATAAATTCCTTTACCCTCACAATCAGCAAAAGATTCCGACAACGTGTGCAAATCGGGGAAGCCACGCTCCAAACACCAGTCGGGGTTGGAAACATAGTAATCTATGAGCCCGTCCCTGTCGTCCGAACGCATTTGTTTGAACCCGTCAAGGCAAATGCCTTTTTCGCGGGCTTCCGACATAAGGTATTCTTTCAATGTGCCCATTTTGTCACATTTGCACGAAAAGCTCACCTATGGATTTAAGGAAGTCAATCTTGTGGACTTTTATTTCCTTTTTATCTATGCTGCGGAAATTAATATCTCCCGTAACACCTATCACTTTCACCAAATCCTCATACTCATGGCGGGAAAATCCCAATTTCATGTCAGGGATTTCCTCTTGGAGTTTATCTTGGTAGACTTTGGAATAAGCCTGCTGCAAATCATCAATCTCTTTGCTGTACTCCTCTTTGAGTTGTTTGGAGTTTTCAAGTTCTTTTAATTCTTCTTCTGTAGGTTTTACAGGCCTTCCTCCTTTTCCGTCCCAGTTGTCATGCTCATGCAAACGCTTTTCAATATCGTTTATTTGGGAAATCTTCTGTGCACGTTTCTCAAAACCCTCTTTCTTTAGTTTGCCTAACGCCTCGCGCATAAAGTCGTCAAATTCCTTAAATTTCTTGGAACAGGCGACTTGCATAAGTATTATAGATGACATGAGGCTTGGAGAAAACAAATATTTGCCCTCTGTAACGGGAATGTTCATAAGGATAGTACCTTTTTGGAAAACTTCGCTGAATGTCATAATCTTTTAGTTTTATAAATATTTATAGTTTGCTGTATTCTACATTGTTATAAAATAGGTAAAAGCGAATCAGAATACACTGCCGTCCGTTCATCTTGTGCAACATCTTCTCCTTTACTGTTTTCGTAATAAACAATAAGCCTTACATAAAACAACCCGCTGATTTGCGTGTTATGGTGGATGTCTGTGGGCAACATCCCGTCATAAACGACATCCGTAGCACCCACTGCGATAGAACTATTATCCGTGGAAAACGCGGCTTCTACCATATCGCTTCGGTATTTGTCGTTGAAATAGTAATATTTTATGCGGGTTTTGGAAGAGAGGTATATATATGTGCTTCCCGTGAGGTTGGACGCCTCAAGGGATAATTTAAGCATATAGACAAGCCCTTGCTTTATTATTGAGAACGAACGTATAGACAAGTCCACATAATTAATGGCAGGTGAAGCGTTTTTCGTAATTTTAATGCCTTGCAAGGGCAATGGAAACGCTATCAATATTGCGGTTGGGCTGGAATTATATCCCGGCTTGCTGCTGTCGTAGTTCTGGTAAGACACATTCGTGGCAAATACATTTACATTATATGTGCCGTCTATGGGAAAGAATTTGTTTATCCCGTCATTGTCAAGGAATAATGAGGGGTCTGCATTTTCTGTATCTAAAACAGAAGTGTATAAAGTTGTGCCGCTTTCCTCGTGCGTACAAAACATACCCAAATGTATTCGTACAGTTTCTTCAAAAGCACCATCCTCGTTTTCACCGTCGTTATTATTATATGCGGTAAAAGAGCCAAAGCATGAGAAGTCAAGTCCAAGGGGGAATGTAATGTACAACCGAAAAGCAGACGTTGCGTCCGTCAAAGCCTTTTCATTCACATGCAGCTCCATTAACTGACGGGATTCGTAATGGTTGTATGAATTAAAATCCGTTATGCGGTAAGGGGTGTCTTTGCCTCCCGTAGGAGGCTCCCACCACCAACCGTTGCACAAGTAAAACGTGCCCAATGTTGCCGGGGCTATCCAGTCCGTGGGAATAATATTATCCTTAAATGCCTGTATAATGGTATTAAGCCCGGTACTTTTGGGGATATGGTATCCCCAATCATTGCTCTTGAAATCCAAGTCCGACAAAGTTCCTTTTTTGTCACACCTAATGGGCTTATATTTGCTCAAGGGATTTATTTTTCTGTGTACATTACGGCATAAGTCTCCTATATCGGAACTGTTTACGCCCAAAACGCGCGCAACATCCGAAACGACGTTGATAGGAGCGGATATAATGCCGTTATTCTTAGCCATTATGACTGTTTATAGATTTGAGCTTCTTTATTGCAAATATACTAAAAACATATTAATATAATGTTATATTTAAACTTTTACTTTAATAATTACATGTATGTTTGTATGCCGTATGAGCCTTTTGTTCCACGAGGTACTATTACTTTGTGTATGTCGTTGGAAAGTGCCTCACAACGCTCGGCTATCCGCCTGCACTCCGTAACGGTCTCTGCTGTATTGCGTTGTATGGCGAAAAAGTTATCCATTGCCTGCTGCTGCCAGTCAGTCCATCCTGTATTTTCAGATAAAGCGAAGCCTGTATTGCCTGTTTCCATAAGTGTGCGTATCGCCCCGACGTGTTCCGAGATTTTGGGTACATAGCTTATGTAATAGTTTTGGGTGTTGATACCGGCTGCAAGTCCGTTTATACTTTCTTCCGAAGCAGTTGCGATGTCCCTTGCAATGCCCGTGGAACTACTGTCGGTTTCCTTAAGCAACTTTTGCAAATCGTAACCTTTCGATTCCAAGGATTCCCACATTACTTCGAGCCCGTTGGCAGCCGAATCTATAAAAGAATCCATGTTGGCAGCCAAATATTCAAAAGCTCCCTCGATGCCATCTTTGTCCATTATTTCGTTCATTTGTTTCCACATGGGTTCTAATATGTTGTCTATGACTTTTGCGGCCGCTCCTTCCACTATCATGCTTTTCATTAAATCTTGATAATCGCTTTTGATTGCGTCCTTTGTATTGGCAAAAGACAATTTGGCCTCGAGCCAGCTTTCGGCAAACTGCCGTGCCGCGTCCGCATGTCCTTGTCCCGTGAAGTGTGCCACAAGGTCATCTTCGAGTTCCTTTATCTTGTCAGCTGTCTCACGTGCCGCTTCCTCGTATTCTTTTATCTTTTCCTTGTCCTTTTTCTTGCCTTTGCTCCTTTCTGCTTGCGCCTGCTTCAAATAAGCGGTTTCTTGTGCTCTTAAATTTTCTATCTGTTGGTTATAATTATTTATATAATCAACTCCGAACAATTTATCAGAGGCTTCTTGCAGACGCGAATACGTATATTCAAGCTGCTCGAGCAACTCCTGCTGCCTGGCTATTTCCTTATTCGCACGTTTTATTTTTCCCGCATTAAATAAAGAAGAAAAGCCGCTGATTATTTTCGGGACAGAAGTTATTACAGAGGATGCTATGGCTAAAGGGTTGCCGCTAAGTGCCGCCTTTGTCATATTTTCTATCCCTCCTGTAACTTCATTTATGCCGTTTGCGATGTCATTCCAATATTGTACATCTTCTTCCGATCCGCCGAAAACTTCTGTAATTTTTCCTATTCCGCTTGCAAGATCGCCTATGGAATATGCTATTTGAAATACCTCGTCTACGGATAAACCTATTAGGTCTTTTATTCCCTTATATGCCTCTGCTACCTTTTGGAGATTTTTATATTCTTCCTCCGTCGCGTCAACCTTTTCCTTTGCCCTTTCAACAGCTTCCTTATCGTTCGGGTTTATATTATTTTGCAAAGCGAGTTCCATTTTGGCTTGGTTGTAAGCAGCACCAGCGTCGTCCATTTTTTTGTTTACCTCGCTTTCACTCCCGTACTTCTCGCGAAGTTTCTTATATTCTTCAAAGGCAACGGATAGTGTTTTGAAAGGGTTGCGCTTTGCAAGTTCGGTGTTAATTTCGTAAATCCGCGATTGCAATTCTTTTAATTGCGTAGGGTCGAGGTTTCTCCATGCACCTTGCATACCGGTAAGCATGTCTTTCATTTTGGTAAGGGCGGACGTGGAAGCGTTATCCAAATCCGAAAACATTTGAATATACAATGGCATTTCTTTGAATGCGTCCCATTCAAGTTTTGCCGCGTCTTTTTGTTCTTTCTCCTTATACCCCGCAACAAGTTGCTCTTTTTGTTCTTTTGGCAGGTTTGATTTGTTAATTTCCGCTATCGTGTTGGCTGTTTTGCGCGCAAGCGCGATACGTTCGTCCGAATACCTTTTTGCTTTCTCCAGTTCTTTGAGATAGCCGTTGAACGTATCCGCGAGATTACGCTCGCCGTCATCGGCGATTTGTATCAAGGTCTTGTACATGCCCCCCAATTCGTCCTTGTATTTATCCGTGAACTCACGCAATTTTTTGTAGTCTATGATATTGTCGGGGGATATAATACCACCGGGGACTTCCAAGTTCTGCCCCGTTATAATACCCTTTACTTGGTCTGCAAGGGCTTTTTGCAGGTTTGCACTATTCTGCCCGTAAATGCTTTCGGCTACCTTGGAAGCAAGGTCTGTGTCACCTGTAGAATCAAGTACCTTGTCGTAAAACTCTTTTGCCGCCTTGCTGCGCGATACCTTGTCCGCAAGTTCTTTTATGTTTGCTTCTATTTCTTGCTGTAACTTATCTTGGTTGCTTTCCCCTATGGTCAAGTCCAATCCTAACACGGCTTTTTCTTTCCCCTTTAATCCCAATGAGCTTATTACGCCTTGTATCGCCCTGCGGTAAGACTGCAAATCCTTTAATTCCAAGGGCATTGCGAAATTCATGTCAAAAGGCTTCGCAATCTTGTTTATGTATTCAAGTGTTGAAAGGTAGTTTTTCTGTACATAATCCAAGGCTGCTGTTTTGCCCGTGCTCTTTCTCAATTCGTTGTACTTGTTATATATTGAGGTGAGCGTGCGTTCTATTTCTTGCAATATTTGCAACCGGTTGTCCGATTTCCTTAATCCGCCACTACGGGAGCTTTCTTTGTTCAGCAAAGAAAGGGCGTTATAATATTCCAAGGCGTTCTTTGCCAATTCTGCGGTTGTGTCAGCCTCTTCACGTTCTGTTTCTATTTTAGCCCGCTCATCGGCATTTAAAGAACTGCTCTGCAAGTTTCTATCGTATTCTTTTACTTTGTCGGAATTTTTCTTGTATAACCCGGCTGCTTTTTCAAGGGCTTCGTTCAATGAACCGAATTGGGCTATCGTACTGTCGTCAAAAAGCGACACACGAACGTCGCCTACTTGCTGGCGGAACGACTGTAACGTCTTTTTCCATGCTCCGAACTTGTCTATATTTTCTTGTTCCTCCGAGGGTCGTTCGCCCAAAGTCCTTTGAGCTTTGTCTATTTGTTTGTATAAATCCGCATTTTCCTCTGATAGTTCTAAAATTCTTTTCTTATAATTATTTATGACCTTTTCGGGCAAATGATTATCTTTATTGTTTATAAACTTTTGCAGGTGGTCTATCACTTTGACATTCTCTGCTATTCTGTCTTCTGCATCTTCAATATTGTTTTGAAGCATTTCTTTACGAAGCGCTTTTAGGGAATTTGTCATTCCCTTTATTTTAGCTGCTGAAATATTTACTTCGCCTGTAAACTTGTTTATATTAGTTACAGCTTCGGGAAATATCCTTGCTATTTCTTTTGTCGTGTCATTCAACTTCCGCTGTTCTTCCTCCGTCCTGTTGGCTTTTTTGCTCAATTCCTCGTAAGAACTGATAAGAGGCTGTATATTTTTATCCGCGTCTTTGAATGACGCTACCGATTTATTCAAACGGTCTGTTATGTCGGCGGCAGTTTCCGTTTTTGACGCAAATCCTAAAATTGCGACACCTGCGGCTGCTGCCAATGCAGCGACGAGCGTCCAAGGGTTTGCAAGCATTGCAGCTGCCAACTTCCAAAATCCCTTAGTCAGCACATTTGTCGCCATTGCGGATTTCATGGCAGCGTATTTGTACGCATTTTCTAACGCTATTAATATTTTTAGGGCATTGGTTTCACCTACAATTGAAGCAATTCTCGTATTCGTTGTTAAAAGAGCCGCTTTTTCAGTAGCTAATTTTGCCGCTTCCACTGCACCTAATGCTTTGGCCGCAAACGCTGCGTTTTTCATGGAAACGACATAAGTACCCAATGCAGCCGCTGTAGCCGAGAGGACTATTCCCACGTTCTGCCAATTCTCCATAAGTGAAGTAATTAGTTCTATAGCCTCTTTCATGGCGGCATTCACGCTTGGAGAATTACCTATTTCTTCATACATCATGGAAGCCGCGTCCCCGAGCTTGCTCCATAATCCGAACAAGGTCTGCGATTGCTTAACCTGCATGTTGTAAAATTCCCCGCCTGCGGAAGTCATGTCTTTAAAGACTTGCTCAACCAATTCAAAAGAAATGGCGCGCTTGCTGATTAAATCCATGACATCGGCAGCCGAATACTCTTTCCCGTTAAGTTCTTCAAGTTTCTTTGCCAACTTGTCAACAAGTGGGAGACCCATTTCTGTTGCTTGGCGCAATTCTGAAGCCCTCAAATATCCTGTAGCAAAGACTTGTCCGTAGAACAATGTCGCGCGCGACATGTCTACTCCCAAACCTACGGAGATGTCCGCAAGTCGTTTTGTTGTTTCAAACAGCTTGTCTGTCTCTATTCCATATGCTGCGACTTGCTTTGTATAAGTTGTAAGGTCAAGAATCGTCAAGGGCGATGATAACGCGAAAGATTTTATTTCGCTAAAAAGTTCATTGGCCCTCTCTTGGTCTTGTATTATAGCGCCCAATGAAACGCGCTGTAACTCAAATTCTGCGGTAACGGAACGGACATTGTTTAAGAAGTTTACGATAGAATGATAGCCCGCGTAAACAGCCAAACGCTTTATTAGGTGGGAAACATACTTCTCTTGTGTTTTGTAAGCCTTGCTTAAGTTTCCACTTGCGGCTGCGCTCCGTTTCATGGCTTCTGCATGTTTTGCTTCCGCGAGGGCTGCGCGCCGTTTACGAATTTCCAGACTTTCAGTCAGCCTTGCCTCGCGTGCAAGGGCCAAATCATTTCGGAAACTCTGCTGTCCGAGCGTGTTCGTCTTGGAAAACTTTTGCACTTGTTCCAAGGCTTTTGCCAGTTGCTTCAATTCGCCGCTCAACTCCCGTATGGACTGTTTCGTCTCGGGAGTAATTGGCTCTATCTTAATTTGTGCCAGCCGTTTCTTTACAGCATCAAGATTGTCAAGGTTGCGACTATCAAAGTCTACTCTAAGGCTGATTGCACGTTTGGTTAACTTCCTTTCTAATTCCTTGGAGTATTTATCCCAGTTTTTTATGGCTTCCTCTACACCGCTTTCAAGGTCAAACCCTATTGGGAATATTAAATTTTCAGACATGGCTTATCGTGTTTTTAAGTAATAAAAAGAGAGCCTGCTACGCTTCACTTGCGCAACAGGCTCTCGGCTCTGAATCAAACAAACAACTAACTAACAACAATTATTAATCATGATATATGCTTTATTTATTACTTGCATTTGTTTTTCTTTATATTTAGTTCTGCCATTGCAATATTTTGAAGTTCCTCTGCATTAGCGGGTTGAGAAAACCCCGTTTTTTTCAATTCACCGAACCCCATACGTGTAAGCATGGCCTGCATTTGTTCATGAGTGCGCTTTTTCTTTGTGGGCGTTTTATGGTCTTTGGGTTCTGAATAATCATAATCATAATAGCCTTTATCCATTAACATTAATGTTGTGATATTCTCACTGTCTATAAACCAATAACGCAACCAACTCCAAAGCCCGAAGTTCCCATATATTGCTTTTAACTTCTCATTATCCGCCGATTCGGGAAACAGGCTTGTTACTTGCTGTCCTCCGCCTTTTTCTTCGTA
>ENA-OOWN01001743-OOWN01001743.1-human-gut-metagenome-genome-assembly--contig:-NODE-1743-length-14985-cov-3.586805_pt1 | contig 14985 bp, 10 predicted proteins | sample MGYA00241406_ERZ501319 | MGnify/ENA primary metagenome ERZ501319 (study PRJEB25962, sample SAMEA2042734) | human gut metagenome | biome: human gut; feature: human-associated habitat; material: faeces... | reverse complement strand
CGACTTGTCCAAGCAGGCGGTGGCCTATCGTGAAGTGTCTCTGATTCTGCGCCGTCCATCAGGACGTGAGGCCTATCCGGGTGATATCTTCTATCTGCACTCCCGTTTGTTGGAACGTGCGGCGAAGATTATCAGCCAGGAGGAAGTGGCACGCGAGATGAACGACCTGCCGGACAGTCTGAAAGGCAAGGTGAAAGGTGGCGGTTCGCTGACTGCATTGCCCATTATCGAAACTCAGGCAGGAGACGTGTCTGCCTATATCCCAACGAATGTGATTTCAATCACTGACGGGCAGATATTCCTTGATACGAACCTCTTCAACCAGGGTAACCGTCCGGCCATTGACGTGGGTATCTCTGTGAGCCGTGTGGGTGGTAATGCCCAAGTCAAGGCTATGAAGAAGGTGGCAGGTACATTAAAGATTGACCAGGCACAGTACCGGGAGCTGGAAGCGTTTACCAAGTTCAGTGGCGATATGGACCCCGTGACGGCATTGACCATCGACAAGGGACAGAAGAATACACGCCTGCTGGTACAGCCCCAATACAGCCCGATGCCGGTAGAAAAGCAGATTGCCATTCTTTATTGCGGCACGCACGGCTTGTTGAGGAATGTTCCTTTGGACAAGGTCAGCGAGTTTGAACGCAACTTCCTTGAGTCTCTTGAGATGAACTATCGCATGGAGGTACTCGACGTTTTAAAGACGGGTGCCATCAATGACGATGTCTGCAAGAAGATTGAGGAGACGGCAGAGGCGGTTGCAAGGCAATTCATGTGATTTACGATTGGACGATTTACGATTTACGATTGGGGCTACTCTATATGGTAAGTGGTAAATCGGCTGCAAGCAAAAGTAACTTCAATCGTAAATCGTAAATAATTAAATCGTAAATAGATATATGTCTTCACTGAAAGAGGTAAAAAATAGAATAAGCTCCGTCAAGAGTACACGCCAGATAACATCGGCTATGAAGATGGTGGCATCTGCCAAACTGCATAAGGCGCAGGGGCGGATTGAGAATATGCTGCCTTATCAACGGAAGCTGAATGAGATTCTGACGAACTTTCTGCGTACGGATGCTTCCTTCGAGTCGCCCTATACCGAGAAAAGACCCGTGACGAGAGTAGCGGTTGTGGCGTTTTCGTCCAATAGTTCCTTGTGCGGTGCATTCAACTCGAATGTGGCGAAGATGCTGGAACGGACTTTGGAAGATTACCAGTCGCTGGGCAAGGAGAATATTCTGATATATCCCGTTGGGAGAAAGGTGGAGGAAGCCGTCAAGAAAATGGGATATGTGCCGCAAGGCAGCTACCAGGTGATGGCAGACAAGCCTTCGTACGTTGAAGCGTATGAGCTGGCAGAGAAGTTGATGCATGAGTTTGTGGAAAAGCAGATTGACCATGTGGAGCTGATTTACCATCACTTCAAATCGATGGGTTCGCAGGTGCTGCTCCGCGAGAATTATCTGCCCATTGACCTGACGCAAGTAGCGCAGGAGGCGGCAGAAGATGTACCGGAGGATGCCCGCAGTTTTAATAATGATTACATTGTGGAACCTTCCGTCGGCGAACTGATAGCGGAACTTCTGCCAAAAGTGTTGAGTCAGAAGATATTTACCGTGCTTCTCGATTCCAATACTTCGGAACATGCTGCCCGTATGCTAGCCATGCAGACGGCGACAGATAATGCCAACGAGTTGATTCAAGATTTGACGAAACAGTATAACAAGAGCCGTCAGCAGGCCATTACGAATGAGCTGCTCGATATTATCGGCGGTAGCTTGAAATAGTCCGGATTGCCCCGTAAAGGGCTTTCTCAGGATGGGTACAAATAAATGGAATAATAGGACAAGGATAACGAAATAACCGCTATCTTTGTCCTATTATCATATATGGCTACTGATGAAATCCGTATCATTCTGAGAGAGAGCGGATTGGTTGAATAATAAACATATCAATGGAGAATAATCCCGAAATAGCGCTTGCATGGCAATTCATTGAAAACACAGGCACTCATCTTTTTTTGACCGGCAAGGCAGGTACCGGTAAGACAACTTTCCTGCGAAAACTGAGGGCAGAGAGTCCGAAACGGATGATTGTACTTGCACCGACGGGAATTGCCGCTATCAATGCAGGCGGTGTCACCATCCACTCTTTTTTCCAAGTACCTTTCGCTCCTTATGTGCCCGAAAGCTCATTCAGCGCAGATGGCAAGGCAACCTACCGTTTTCGTTACGGGAAAGAGAAAATCAACATTATACGCAGCATAGATTTATTGGTCATCGATGAAATCAGTATGGTCCGTGCCGACTTGCTCGATTCGGTGGATGCCGTCTTGAGGCGGTTCCGCGACCGGAACAAACCCTTTGGCGGCGTGCAACTGCTGATGATTGGCGACTTACAGCAGCTGTCTCCCGTAGTGAAAGACGATGAGTGGCAGATGCTGCGCAAATACTATGACACGCCCTATTTTTTCTCCAGCCAGGCTTTGAAGCAGACGGAATACTGCACTATAGAACTAAAGAAAGTCTATCGGCAGAACGATGGGACTTTTCTTGAATTACTGAACCGCATTCGCGAAAACCGTTGTGACGGGCAAGTGCTGGAAGCCTTGAACCGCCGGTATATTCCCAATTTCGTACCAGATAAAGAAGAAGGATACATCCGCCTGGTGACCCACAATTATCAGGCCCAACGGATTAATGACCATGAGCTGGAACAACTTCCGGGACGCTCGTATGCCTTTCGTGCCAAGATTGACGGAAAGTTTCCCGAATATTCCTATCCCACGGATGAAGTACTGGAACTGAAACGCGGTGCCCAGGTAATGTTTGTGAAGAACGACATCTCCGGTGAGCACCGTTACTACAATGGCATGATTGGAGAGGTGACAGCCGTGTCGGCAGATGGAATTGAAGTGCGCAGTAAGGGAAGCGACGCTACCTTCTTACTTCAAGAGGAAGAGTGGACGAATGCCAAATACGTGCTTGATGAGGAAACCAAGGAGATTACAGAAGATATTGAAGGAACATTCCGGCAATATCCGCTGAAGCTGGCGTGGGCGATTACCATTCACAAAAGCCAGGGACTGACGTTTGAACGTGCCGTGATTGATGCCAGTGCCTCCTTTGCGCATGGGCAGACCTATGTGGCTCTGAGCCGCTGCAAGACATTGGAGGGAGTGGTGCTCAGTGCCCCGCTTTCTGCAAAGGCCGTTATCAGTGACCATGCAGTAGATACCTTCACGATGGAGGCACGGAGAAACGAGCCGGACGAGAAACGCTTCCGTTCCTTGCAGCAGACCTATTTCCTGGAACTGCTGTCGGGCTTGTTCGATTTCCAGCCCATGGAGCAGGCTTTGCGGCGGTATGTGCGGCTGATAGACGAACACTTGTACAAGCTCTTTCCCAAGCAACTCGCAGCCTGCAAGGAGGAAATGGAACGTTTTCACGACAAAGTGACGAAAGTAGCCCAGAAGTTCAGTATCCAGTATACCCGCCTGATTGATACTGCGCAGGACTATGCAGCCGACCCGACTTTGCAGGGGCGCATACACTCTGCCGCCACTTATTTTCAAGAGCAGTTGCAACCGCTGGATGCGGTGATGGCGAGTACGGTAACTTCTGATAATAAAGAGTTGAAGAAGAAGCTCCGGGATGCCATGGAGGAGCTGGAGGAAGTGTTTGACATGAAGACTGATTTGCTGGATTATGTGCTGGAGAATGGTTTCCATATGGCAGGATACTTGAAGCAGAAAGCACTGCTTTCCATTGATGATTCGGCTTCGCAGAAGGGTAAAGGCAAAGGGAGAAGTGCTTCTGCCAAAGAAGGGCAGGGAAGCAGTAAGCAGGCTGATAAAGAGAAACGTCCGCGTGAGCGGAAACGCGATGCTACGGCTGTTGAAGTACCCACGGATGTGCTGCATCCGGAACTTTACAACCGCTTGGTAGCATGGCGCAATGCAGAAGCTTCCGCATTAGGGCTGCCCGTATACACCGTCATTCAGCAGAAGGCAATTCTAGGCATCAGCAATCTGCTTCCTTCGGATAAGGCCATGCTTGTACGCATTCCGTATTTCGGAAAAAAAGGGGTGGAGAAATATGGAGATGTGATTCTGGAGATGGTACGTGTGTATCGCAAAGAGAAAGGACTGGCAGAGCCGGAGTTGCTGTAGTCGAATCTGCTGCCATCCGCACCTGCATTATTTACCATCCGAACATCTGCTTTATTCCTTCTTCCAGCGTGCGCGGCTGATACCCCAGTTCCCGGCTTGCCTTTTCTATACTCAGCCCGCTGAAACGGGGACGTGGCGTCTTTTCATTCATCTCCTTCGTGGTGACGGGACGGATGAGCGAGCGATTCAGCCCCAATACGTCCGCTACCCGATAAGCGATGTCTGCAATGGTCAGGCACTCGCTGCCACAGAGATGATAGATACCGTTTTGCGGATGACTTATCAGCTTCTCCACTCCTTGCGACACGTCTCCCACGAAGGTGGGCGTACGCCATTGGTCGGATACGACGAACACTTCCTCATTGTTCCTTAATCTATTTGCCACCAGTTGGAGCACATTGCCATGCTGTCCGGGCAGGGCGGCACCGTACACCACCACTACGCGCACGATGGCATAATCCCTGCAAACGGCAGCGATACGTTTCTCACCTTCCAGTTTGGTGTAGCCGTAATAATTAACGGGAGCGGGAATATCCTCCTCCGTATAGGGTCGGTCCGTATCACCACCGAAAACGAAGTCGGTGGAAAGATGGATAAAACGGCTGCCTCCCGCCTCACAGCATTCTGCCAGATGCTCCACGGCAGTAATGTTGACGGCATCCGCTTCTGCATGGTGCGTTTCGCAATAATCGGGGACGGAGAGGGCGGAGGTATTGATTGCAACATCCGGCTGTACTTCCTGGAAAAGCTTTTCCACCGCCTGGCGGTTGCATATATCCGTGCGGATAAAGCGATAGTCGCCCGAATGGGGACAGATGTCGTCGTGCAGGGAACAGCCCGTTGTCTGGTAAGACAAGTTGCGGGACAAATCATCCAGGATGCGTCTGCCGGTAAAACCGTTGGCGCCTATCACCAGTATTTTCTTTCTTGTCATTGATTCTGTTGTTAAGTGATGGGCATCAATAGGGCACGTGTCTGCCCTGCTGTACCTCGATGCGTATGCCAAAGGCTCCGTTGGCTGATTTCAGCTCGAACGCCCCTTTGAAATTGTTCTTTTCCCAAGGCAGTGCGGAAGGGTTGGGCACTTTCCAGCCGTCCTTGTCATATTCGCCGTACGTATGGATGCGCATGCCGTTCTTCAAAGTGAAACTTCCCATTTGCAGGTTGTCGGTAGAGCCCCAGAAGCCCGTCAGTCCGAAGGGGTTCGAACTGAAATACCGGGAGTTGCTGAGTGAGAATATGTTCGAAAGACCTTGTGAATAAGTCACGTTCGGGTTCAACCGGAAGATGCGGCTATAGTCTTTGCTGGCATCCGGTATCTCCAAAGTGAATTTGGGAAGAGTGGGGGCGGACAGATTCATCAGCCCCATATCCAGCAGGAAGCCGTCGTAATTCTTCACGTCCGGCAGAAGCTCCTTTTCAGACGGAGACATGCCTTCGGGAGACGCTTCGCCACGTACTGCAGTACGTACCGTATCGGCAGGCATCTCGCTCTGTGCGCTGACGGATGACATGCCTGCAAGTAAAATGATGATGCAGAAGAAGATTCGTTTCATAGTTCTTTGTTCACAATTTCAGTTGCTGTCTGCCGCATAGGGGCGGACTGAACAAAGATACTCGTTTCCCTCTATTTCTGGAAATATCTTTGTATTATTTCTATTTCTTTATACGAATGGTAGGGGCGAAGATGGGCGAATTTACCCATTTCATTTTAGTGGGGTCGTATCTTCGTTCCATCCCTCCGTTGAGGTCGAGCCAGTCCGTCACTTTCAGTTCCAGTACCATGCCATAACCGCTTTGCGGATACATCGGGTTCATATATCCATGAAAGGAGTTACTTCTCCCGTAGCCCGAATACTGGCCGAAGGCATGTAGACGCATGTAGGGATTGATGCGGTAGGATACGGAGGCATTGTAGCCTATGTCCCATTGAGTACCCCGGGGGGCATCCCTTTTGGCATACTGGGCACCGGTAATGGATGAAGGTTGGGAGATGGAATAGTGGGCGGCATACACTCCGCCGCTCAGTTCCCAATGTCCGTCGGGACTGTAATAAGTAATTCCTGCGCCAGCCTGCATGATGGAGCCCATTGCAGGATAGGTGTTATGGCTGCCGTACATCGTCAGTACGACTTCCGGCGAGAGCAGGAAATCGGCGAAACGCTGGAAGTCCCATTCAAAGATGTTCTTCTGAAAGTGTATCTTCTTCATGTCCGTCCAGGGCAGGGGCTCCACATAGTCGGAGGGAGGGAGATGGAGATTTATCTCTTCCTGCTGTTCGCCCTGCAGACTTTGTTGGGGCTGGCTTTCATCAAGGCCCGTACGCTTGTTCTCTTTTGGAGAAAAGGGAATCTGCTCTTTCTTTACGGGAGGCCGGTTCTTTATTGTGTCTTCCGGAATCTCGCTCTGTGCATAGGCGCAGAGTGAGGAACAGATAAAAGTAATGAATAATAACTTTCTCATAAATAGTAGTTTAGTTTTAGTTTAGTTCACTATTAGTTTATATCCTATTCCCCGCACATTGACGATACGGATGCGCTCGTCTCCGGCCAGTTTATGCCGCAGTTTGGTGATGAACACATGCAGGCTGCGGGAGTTGAAGAAGCTGTCGTCTCCCCAGAGGTCGAGCAATACGTTCTGGGTGTTGACCACCTGGTTACGGTTCTCGCAAAGACGTTTCAGTATCTCGGACTCGCGGTGGGAGAGTTCCACTTCCGTATCCGCGTTAGGTGAAGTCGGGGTGCTGCCTGCAAAAGCAAGTCGTTGAGTGACGGAATTGAAACGGTAGTCACCGATTTCAAAAACGGTAGTTTCCTTGGGATTTTCTTCTGTAAAGGAGAAAGCTTTGCCTACCAGGGCCTTTATGCGGATAATGAGTTCCTGCATTCCGAAAGGCTTTTTCAGGTAGTCGTTGGCACCCAGCTCAAACCCTTCCACCACATCGTTGATGGTGGAGCGGGCGGTAAGGAACAGTACCGGGGTCTGTTTGTCGGTCTGCCGGATGCGGCGCACCATTTCAAAGCCGTCCATGCGGGGCATCATCACGTCTGCCACCAGCACGTCGGGACGGAGGTCGAAGAACTTGCGCAATCCCTCTTCACCGTCTGCTGCGGTGTGGATGATGAAGTTCTGCCCTTCCAATGTGTCCTTGATAATCATGGCGAGGGTCTGTTCGTCCTCAACCAGAAGTACGGTTATCTTTTCCATAATTGTCGCTTTTGTTACAAGTAATGTAAAGCTCCTTAACAAGTAATGTAAAGTACCCTAACAAATAATGTTATCATATCCTTATCGTAAAGGTACTTCCTTTTCCCAACTCACTCTTTACCGATACGCTGCCACCATGCTTCTCTATCATGGTCTTCACATAGAACAATCCCAGCCCATAGCCTTTCACATCGTGCAGATTACCCGTGGGTACGCGGTAGAATTTGTCGAAGATGTGCTTCTGCTTCTCGGGAGCAATACCGATACCGTGGTCGCTGACGGAGATTTCAGTCTGTTCATTCTGCCCTTCGACGGTTACCTTGCGGCAATGGATGGCCACTTCGGCCTCTCCGTGCGAATATTTGATGGCGTTGTCTATCAGGTTGCTGATGATGTTGCTGAAATGCGTGCGGTCGGCAAGTACGCTCAAATCTTCCGGTTCGATGTCCACCGATATGTGGACGGAGCTTTCCGCTTTCAGCTTGTGTTGTTCGATGAGCGTTTCCAGAATATCACGTATTGCAAACTCCTCCGGGTGCAGGCGGAAAGTCCTGCGGCGTTCCATACTCATGGAAAGTATCTGTTCAACCAGTCCACTGAGGCGCTGAAGCTGTTCCTGGCAGATACGCAGGTATTTGTCGCGTTGGGCCTTTTCCTCCGCTTGGTTGAAGTTGAGCAGAGCGTCGTTGGCGGCGTAGGCTACGGCGATGGGGGTCTTCAGTTCGTGGGTGATGTTGTTGGTGAAATCGCTCTTCATCTCTTCCAGTGTCTTCTGTTTCAAGATGGTGCGTATCAAGAACCAGAAGGAGAAAGCGAGTACAATCAAGATGATGAATGACGTGGTGAGAATGCCCGACATCTGCCGCAGAACCAGCATGCCGACCGGTTCCATGATGAGACGGTAGCTTTGACTTGTATTGATGTCGAAAGAATAATTATATTCCACAGCTTTTGAGGTAGGCACATAGCCGGGAGTACCGATGTTTACCAATGTATCTATATAGAGAATGGTAGAGTCCCATTTACTGCCTTTGTGAAGATGTAGCAGCCTATGGGGAAGATTGATGTTACGGTCGTGCAGGAATGAAGTCAGCAGGCTGTCATAAAGCATTACGTCGGGGTCGGAAATGATGTCCAGTCCCGAATGCAGTCCGCGCTGGAAGTAGGTGGCGAGTTCCAGCATACTGTTTTGGTCGCGCAAAATCACATCCAGTCCCCCTTTGGCACTCAATGCGGATTGGGGAGAGCTGTCCGAGTCCCTGACACTGACTTCCACGCGGGTTGAATCGTTCGGGTGGGTCACGTAAACACTGTCTCCTTTGGGCATGAAGGTTTCGTGCAGGGTGGTGTTGTCCAAAGAATCTTCACGGGAGATGGTGGTACTGCTACGGACAAATGATTTTCCGTCATCGCTGTATCCGGCTGATACGCTGACTTCACCGTGGTTTATGTCGTCCTGCTTCATTTTATCCACGCGTATCATCATTTCGTTATAGTCGCTCATGCGCATGGCTTCGGTGATGTCCCTCTCCATTTCACTGTGCATGGTATGGTAGAGCCCCGTCAGCCAGTAGGCTTGGTAGGCGAAGATGCCGGCCAGGGAGACGATGACAAGTATGGCAATATATTTGAATGGCAGTTTCATGTTTGTTTCCGGTTACTTTTATACATACAAAGGTAAGATTAATATTGTGAACCCTATCATCCGATAAGACTAAATAACACTCCCGATAACACTGGATAACACTTGGTAAGCCGCTGATAACACAAGTTTCTGCTGATTCTGCCGTACTTTGCAGACGAAGATTTGCAGAAGAAGAATATAAACATAAATAAAAAGAAGAACATGAAACGATTCTATTTACTCCCTATTGTATGCTGTGCATTGAGCATCAGCCTTTCGGCACAAGAGAACAACGGCACTGCAACCACCTCCGGTGCGGACGACAACCGTATCCTCAGCGCCGACAGCCTTATCACGACCGATGCCCGTCTGGACAGCCTTTATCAGACCTTGCCGGAAGTGATGATTACCGGTGAACGCCCCATCGTAAAGGCAGCGCAAGGCAAGCTGGTGTACGACCTGCCCCGCCTTATCCAGAACCTCCCCGTAGATAATGCCTACGATGCCGTGAAAGAGCTTCCCGGCGTCATCGAGATGAATGGAGGGCTGCAGTTGGCAGGTCAGGGAGTCACCGTTATCCTGGACGGCAAAGTAACCACCCTCAGCACAGAGCAGCTCTATTCTTTGCTGCGCAGCATCCCTGCCAGCCGCATAGAGAAGGCGGAAGTGATGTACAACGCCCCTGCACGCTACCAGGTGCGTGGCGCACTTATCAATATCACCTTGAAACAATCGGTAGGCGGCCCCGGCTCCTGGCAAGGCGAACTCTATGCCAAGTATCGCCAGAAGCATAACGAAGGCTTTGAGGAACGCGCCAGCCTGCTCTTCAGCAAAAATAAATTCTCAGCAGATTTTCTTTACTCGCACAGCCATGGCCGGAGCTACTCTACTACCGACAAAGAGGCTGTGCACACCCTGGCGGACGGCTCGGTTCACCCCATGACAACAGATGAGGTGGGCCGTGGCCGCAGCCATACCCATAATTTCAGGGTAGGGGCGGACTATAACATCGCCAAGGACCATCAGCTGAGTTTCGTCTATAACGGTGGCTATTCCACCTCCCACAACTGGACGGGCGTGACGGGCACGCAGGTGTCCACAACTCATGGCAATAGCACCGACTGGCTGCACAACGGCCGTCTGGACTATCGTACCCCTTTCGGCCTCAAAGCCGGTGCCGAACTGACCTACTACCGTTCCCCGTCCGACCAGTTGCTGCATAGCCGTATGCAGGATGAGGAACTCGATTTCTACACGGAAGACTGTCAGCGCATCAACCGCTGGAAGTTCTTTCTGGCCCAGGAGCATAACTTGGGGAAAGGCTGGGACTTGAATTATGGAGCCGTCTACACTACCAGTATTGACAATAGCTACCAATATTATTACGATCCCGATACCGGTGAACAGTTGACCTCATCAGATGCCTTGAGCAATATGAAGTCCCGCCGCCGCGAGCAAACTTGGAATATCTATGCAGGTTTCAGCAAGAGTTTCGGCGACAAACTTGCTTTGGACGCTTCTCTGGCTGTGGAGCATTACAAGACTCCCGTCTGGGACCAGTGGGACTGGTATCCCATTGTCAACTTGAACTATATGCCGGCACCGGGACATATCCTTCAGTTCTCCCTGAGCAGCGACAAGGACTATCCCGATTACTGGGCCGTGCAGGATGCCGTCTCTTACATCGGCGGCGGATATTCCGAACTGCATGGTAATCCGCTGTTGAAACCGGCGCAAGAGTATGAACTTAAAATGACCTATATTTTGAAGAGCAAATACATCTTCAGCGCTTGGTTCAATCATACCAAGGACTACTCCGTACAGACGCTCTACCAATCTTCCGAACGTCTGGTTGAAATCTATAAGACACTCAATTTCGATTATCAGCAACAAGCAGGCATACAAGCCTCTATCCCGTTTAAGGTGAAGAACTGGTTGAATTCGCGCCTTACCCTTATCGGCTTGTGGCACCGCGAAAAGGATGGTGATTTCTGGGATATTCCTTTCGACAGAAAGCAATGCTATGGCATTGCCCAGATGAACAATACTTTTACTCTCTCCACCAAGCCCGATTTGAAGCTGACGGTGGTCGGATTTGTGCATAGCAAAGCCATTCAAGGCATTTACGACCTGCCCACGTCGGGCAATGTGAATATTGCCCTGCGCTACGGCTTCGCTAAGAACAAAGCCATCCTCAACCTCTACTGCAACGATATTTTTGAGACGGGACAGATTTCTCCCCGCATCCGTTTCAAGACGCAGAATGTGACGAATCATTACTCATGCTTCCGCGAATTCGGCGTATCGTTTACTTATAAATTCGGTGGATATAAGGAGAAGCAACGGGAGGCAGTGGATACGTCGCGGTTCAAATAGATAGAAGATGCAGGTGGTCAGGTGAAAATACGGTATTCTTTTGTACTTTGCCACATCTTTCGTACTTTTGCAACTTTCAAAACATTAAAGTTGTTATTTAAAGAAAAGACTCTGTATGAAATCGGACATTGAAATAGCCCGCAGCATAGAGCTGAAGAAGATAAAGCAGGTGGCTGAAAGTGTGGATATCCCGCGTGACGAAGTAGAGAACTATGGCCGTTACATAGCCAAGATTCCTACGCATCTGATTGATGAAGAGAAAGTGAAGAAGAGCAATCTGATACTGGTGACGGCTATCACGGCTACGAAAGCGGGTATCGGTAAAACAACCGTGTCCATCGGGCTGGCATTGGGGCTGAACAAGATTGGCAAGAAAGCGATTGTGGCTTTACGCGAACCCTCGTTAGGTCCTTGCTTCGGCATGAAAGGCGGTGCTGCCGGTGGAGGATATGCCCAGGTGCTGCCCATGGAGAAGATAAACCTGCACTTTACGGGCGACTTTCACGCCATTACCTCCGCACACAACATGATTTCCGCTTTGCTCGACAATTACTTGTACCAGCATCAGGCGGACGGCTTCGGACTGAAAGAAATCATCTGGCGGCGCGTACTTGATGTGAATGACCGTTCCTTGCGGAGCATTGTCACCGGATTGGGACCGAGCACCAACGGCATTACCGAGGAGTCGGGCTTCGATATTACCCCGGCTTCCGAAATTATGGCTATTCTCTGTCTGGCAACAGACCTCGACGACCTCCGTCGCCGTATTGAAAATATTATTCTGGGATTCCGTTTCGATGGTACTCCTTTCACAGTGAAGGAGTTAGGAGTAGCCGGTGCCATTACCGTACTGTTGAAAGATGCTATCAACCCCAACTTGGTACAGACTACCGAAGGCTCTGCTGCTTTTGTTCATGGAGGACCGTTCGCAAATATTGCCCATGGTTGCAACTCCATTCTTGCCACAAAAATGGCCATGACATTCGGCGATTATGTAGTGACGGAAGCCGGTTTCGGGGCTGACCTGGGTGCGGAGAAGTTTTACAACATCAAGTGCCGCAAGAGCGGCCTACAGCCCAAGTTGACGATAATCGTTGCTACCGCACAAGGATTGAAGATGCATGGCGGCGTCAGTCTGGACCGCATCAAGGAACCCAATATGGAAGGACTGAAAGAGGGCTTCGGCAATCTGGACAAGCATGTACGCAATTTGCGTTCATTCGGCCAGCAGGTCATCGTGGCATTCAACCGTTTTGCCAGTGATACGGACGAGGAGGTGGAAGCTATCCGCTGCCATTGCGAAGAAAAGCTTGAGGTAGGTTTTGCCGTGAACAACGCCTTTGCCAAAGGAGGAGAGGGAGCCGTTGACCTTGCCAATCTGGTAGTAGATACTATCGAGAACAAACCATCCGAACCGCTGACCTTCACCTACGAAGAGAGCGATTGCGTGGAACGTAAAATAGAAAAGGTAGCCTGCAACCTCTACGGGGCAAGCGTAGTGACTTACAGTCTCCACTCCCGCAAGGTTATCAAACTGATAGAGCAGATGGGTATCAGCCATTACCCCGTCTGTATTGCCAAGACGCAGTACTCCTTCTCTGCCGACCCGAAGATATATGGTGCAGTCAACAACTTTGAGTTCCACATCAAGGATATTGTGGTCAATAACGGTGCGGAAATGATTGTAGCCATCGCCGGTGAAATTCTCCGTATGCCGGGATTACCCAAGAAACCACAAGCCGAACACATTGATATTGTGGACGGAAATATAGAAGGGCTGAGCTAAACGCGCGGAGCGCGTTTAGAATTAAAAATTAAAGGCTGCGCAATGTTCGCTTTGAACTGCGCAGCCTTTAATTTTTAATTCTTAATTTTTAATTCTGTTTGCTTATTAATAAGCAAACAGCGGGTATTCTTTCATCTTCGCATTGACGCGTGCACGTACCTCTGCGATGACTTGTTCGTTGTCTACGTTGGACAGAACGGTTTCAATCATCTCGGCAATTTCGAGCATCAGGTCTTCCTTGGCACCACGGGTTGTGATGGCAGGAGTACCCAGACGGATACCGGAAGTCTGGAAAGCCGAGCGGCTGTCAAACGGAACCATGTTCTTGTTTACGGTGATGTCGGCAGATACCAACGCCTTCTCGGCAACCTTACCGGTCAAATCGGGATATTTGCTGCGCAGGTCTACCAGCATGGAGTGGTTGTCCGTACCGCCGGAAACGATGGTGAAGCCACGGTCTATCAAGGCTTGTGCCAGGACAGCGGCGTTTTTCTTCACCTGCTTGGCATATTCTTTCCATTCCGGTTGCAGGATTTCGCCGAAGGCAACGGCTTTGGCTGCGATGACATGTTCCAGCGGACCACCTTGGATACCGGGGAATACGGCTGAATCCAGCAACTGGGACATCATCTTGATTTCTCCCTTCGGAGTTTTCTTGCCCCAGGGGTTGGGGAAGTCCTTACCCATCATGATAACGCCACCGCGAGGACCACGCAGAGTCTTGTGGGTAGTGGAGGTCACGATGTGGGCATATTTCACGGGGTTATCCAGTTCACCGGCTGCAATCAGTCCGGCAGGATGAGCCATGTCAATCATTAGGATGGCACCTATCTTGTCCGCGATTTCGCGCATGCGCTTGTAGTCCCAATCCCTTGAGTATGCCGAGCCACCGCCGATAATGAGTTTCGGCTTGCATTCCAGGGCTTTCTTTTCCATATCGTCGTAATCTACACGCCCTGTTTCTTTGTTTATGTTATAGCCGACGGGATTGTATATTATTCCGGACGTATTTACCTTTGAACCGTGTGAGAGGTGTCCGCCTTGGTCGAGGTTCAGTCCCATGAAAGTATCTCCGGCCTTAAGCACTGCCAATAATACAGCCGCATTTGCTTGTGCGCCGGAGTGTGGCTGTACGTTCGCATATTCTGCGCCGAACAGTTTTTTTACTCTCTCTATTGCAAGTGTTTCTACCTGGTCTACTACCTGGCAACCTCCGTAGTAACGGTGACCGGGATAGCCTTCTGCGTATTTGTTCGTGAGGTAAGACCCCATAGCTTCCATTACCTGCGGACTTACAAAGTTTTCCGATGCAATAAGTTCCATGCCTTCCAACTGGCGTTTGTGCTCGGCTTCAATAAGGTTGAAAATTTGGTCGTCTCTTTTCATTTGATTTGTATTTGTTGATTGATATTTTTCGTTGCTATCCTGTATCCCGAGGTTATCTTATTAGTTTTTCGGGGTCTATAATCTGATTCTTCTCGCAATAAAGGCAGCGTATTATTCCTTTTTGCTTGTCTATTATTTTAAAGCGTGTTGTCATCGGTTCGTTATTGGTAATGCATTTCGGGTTTGCGCATTTTATGATACCGTTTAACTCGTCGGGCATTTCAACTTTGTATTTTTCGATGATTTCGTATTCTTTTATTATGTTTAGCGTAACATTCGGGGCAAGAACTGAAAGTTGGTTAAGTTCCTCGCTCGAAAAATACTTGTCGGAAACCTTTATTATGCTTTTCTTTCCTATTTTTTCGCTGTTTAGGTTGAAGCCGATGATAATACGGTTTTTCAATTTGTCGAGATGAAGTAATGACACGACTG
>ENA-OOWN01001738-OOWN01001738.1-human-gut-metagenome-genome-assembly--contig:-NODE-1738-length-15008-cov-3.468869_pt1 | contig 15008 bp, 12 predicted proteins | sample MGYA00241406_ERZ501319 | MGnify/ENA primary metagenome ERZ501319 (study PRJEB25962, sample SAMEA2042734) | human gut metagenome | biome: human gut; feature: human-associated habitat; material: faeces... | reverse complement strand
CATGGTACGACTGCAGATTCTCAACGGCAAAGGTCGAGGGTATCAACAACAAAATCAAGGTTCTCAAGAGAAATGCATACGGTTTCAGGGACGACAAATATTTCAAGCTTAGGCTGTTCGCACTGCACGACTGCGCCATCCAACAGATTTGCGGATGAACCGGTCTTTTATAAAGCGGCTGCTCACAACATGTTTTGCCGAATCATGCAAACGGCATGGAAAACAGCTTGTTTCCTATCTGTCAAAACTTATGTTCTGAAACTCCAAATATTCCCATACAGAACATTTTTAAGGAATAAAAAAAGAGAAAACGACTATCATGTAATGTTAATTTTGCAATAAAATAACAACTAAACACCACCGAAATGAAAAAGATTCATCCCATAACGCTTGCGCTGGCAGCAGTAATACTATCGGCTTGCAACGCAGAGAACAAAAAAGACAAGACTCATGACATCCCCGTAAAAGTAATGACAACACAGGTGAAAGCCGCGTCTGCCGACAGCGAAAGCCACTACTCGGGCACCGTTGAGGAAGAAAACGGCACGCTGTTGAGCTTCGCCGTGGGCGGCACGGTAAGCCGCGTGCTCGTAAACGAGGGCGACCGCGTGGGCAAAGGACAGCTGATAGCTACGCTCGACACCGAGCAGCTGACCCACAACCACGCCTCGGCGCGCGCCGCCTTGAAGCAGGCCGAGGACGCATACAAGCGCATGGAGGAGCTGCACAGCAAGGGCAGCCTGCCCGAAATAAAGTGGGTGGAAGCGCAGACAGCCCTTGAGCGCGCCCGCGCCTCGGAGCAGATGGCGCGCAAGCAGCTCGCCGACTGTCGCCTGTACGCCCCGTTCAGCGGCGTAATATCAAAGAAGTTCGCCGAGAGGGGACAGAACGTTGGCGCGGGAACGCAGGTGGTTAAGCTCGTGGCCGTAGGCCGCATGAAGGTGAAAATAGCCGTGCCCGAAAGCGAGATGGCGCAAATCAGCGTAGGACAGAAGGCCGACGTAACCATAGAAGCCCTCGGCGGAGCGTCCATGCAGGCCACGGTTACGGAGAAAGGCGTGGCCGCCGACCCGCTGTCGCGCTCTTACGACGTGAAGCTAAGCCTGCCTAAAGCCGACAGGAAGATGCTGCCCGGCATGGTGGCCGACGTGGCATTGCGCAGCGGCAATGCGTCTATGGCGTGCATACTGCCGGCGCACATCGTGCAGATTGACGAACGCAACAACGAGTTTGTATGGCTCGCCGTAGGCGGCAAAGCAGTGAAACGCATCATAACCGTTGGCGACTTCACCGCCGACGGGGTGATAATCACAAGCGGACTGGCCTACGGCGACATGGTGATAACCGCAGGAGCGCAGAAAGTTAGTGAAGGAATGAGGGTGGAAACAAACAACTGAAATCCACCCAACCCTCCCGAGGGGAGGGAGCTTAGAATGTCTTGCAGGTAGTCTGCGGCGGCGCATTTTGCCTATCAGGCTCATCAGTCACATTATAACCTGTCACCTGACAACCAATTAAAGCTAATCAAACTCCCTCCCTTCGGGAGGGTTGGGGTGGGTATCAAGTGTGGTGCGGTGGTTATTTAAAATAAAAATCAATTATGGAACATCAGAAACGCAACTTCGTAGAACGGGCGATGCACTACCATAAGATAGTCATCCTCGTCGTCTGCTGCCTCGTAGCGTTCGGCATATACAGCCTGCCCCAAATGCGCAAGAACGAGTTTCCCGAATACACCATACGTCAGGGAGTAGTCGTTGCGGCAGCCCGGGCGTTCCGTCGGACGAGATGGCCGAACAGGTTACGAAGCCGCTGGAGGACTACATCTTCTCTTACAAGGAGGTTAAGAAGGCCAAGACTTTCTCAAAAAGCACCGACGGCATGGCTTACATACAGGTGGAGCTTAACGACGACATCGACGACAAGGACGCCTTCTGGAACAAGTTCAAGCACGGCGTGGCCGACTTCAAGGCGCAGCTGCCAAGCAACGTGCTCGCCATACAGGTGGTTGACGACTTCGGCGACACGTCGGCCCTGCTCATAACGATGGAGAGCAACGACAAGACTTACCGCGAGCTGGCCGACTATATGGACGCGCTGAAGGACAGCCTGCGCCGCATAGAGAGCGTGGGACGAATGACGGTGAGCGGCATGCGGCAGGCGCAAATCGCCATATACGTTGACGACAGCCGCCTCGCCCACTACGGGCTGAGCGACCGGACGCTGGCCGCGACGCTGGCGCAAAAGGGCTTCACTACGAGCGGAGGCCGCGTGAAGACCGCCGATGCAGTGGAACCAATATACGTGGAGAAGTCGCTCAACTCGGTGTTCGACATCCGCGAGACAATAGTCTACACCGACCCTGACGGGCGGAACATACGTCTGAAGGACATTGCGGACGTCCGCCGCGAATATCCCGCTCCCGAAAGCTACATCGAAAACAACGGAAAGAAGTGCCTTCTACTTAGCGTGGAGATGAAGAAAGGCCGCAACATAGTTGACATGGGGCGCGAAATCGACAAGACGATGGCCGGCTTCCAGAAGACATTGCCGGCCGACGTGGACATCTTCCGCATAACCGACCAAAGCAAGGTGGTGGGCGACAGCGTCTACAACTTCCTTAAAGAGCTGCTCATCGCCGTGTGCGCCGTCATCATAGTGGTTATGCTACTGCTGCCCATGAAGGTGGCCTTGGTGGCCGCCTTCACCATTCCCATAACAATATTCACGTCGCTCGGCCTGTTCTATGCTTTCGGAATAGAGCTTAACACGGTAACACTGGCCGCCCTGATAGCGTCGCTCGGAATAATAGTCGACGACTCGATAATCATCATCGACAACTACATGGAGAAGCTCGGGGAAGGAGTGGCACGCTGGAAGGCGTCAATCGACAGCACGACCCACTTCCTGCGCTCCATCTTCTCGGCAACGCTGGCAATAAGCATAACGTTCTTCCCGTTCCTATTTACCACCCACGGAATGTTGCGCGACTTCCTTGTCAACTTCCCGTGGGCCATAACCATCATCCTCGGAGTATCGCTTCTGGTGGCAACCTTGTTTGTCCCGTTCATACAGTTCTGGTTCATACGCAAGCCGATGGACCGCAAACCGAAGGACGACGGGCGGCGCAGGTTCTCGCTGCTCGACACCCTGCAAGGCGCCTACGACAAGCTGCTAGACGCCTGCTTCGCCCATCCGAAGATCACTGTGGGCACCGGCTTGGCCTTCGTAGCCATCGGCGCGGTGCTGATAGGCAACCTTCCGCAGGAAATGATGCCTACGGCCGACCGCAACCAGTTCGCCGTTGAGATATACATGCCTACGGGAACGTCGCTCCAGCGCACGTCCGCAGTGGCCGACAGCATGGCCGACGTGTTGAGGAAAGACAAGCGGGTGGTGTCAGTTACAGAGTTCAAGGGGTGCTCGTCGCCGCGCTTTCACGCTTCGTATGCGCCCCAGACAGGCGGAGAAAACTTTGCGCAGTTCATAGTGAACACCACCGGCGTGAAGCAGACCGTAGAGCTGCTTGACTATTATTCACCGCGGTACACCAACAACTTTCCCGGCGCTTACGTGCGCTTCAAGCAGCTGAGTTACAGCGAGGCGGTAAATCCCGTGGAAGTAAGGCTGAGCGGCGACGACATAGATACGCTGAAGCGTGACGCCGGCAAGGTGCTCGCCATGCTGCGGAACATGCCCGACCTTACTCTTGTACGCACTGACATGAACGAGCCTCTGCCGTCGGCTGCGGTAAGACTGAAGGCCGACGAGGCCGCACGGCTGGGCATCAGCAACCTGACGGTTGAGTCGACACTGGCCATGAGATACGGAACGGGCATGCAGGTAGCCACCGTATGGGAGGATGGCGACGCCATACCCGTAACCTTGAAAAGCACGACGGCCGAACGGGCCTCCAACGCTGACGTTGCCGACGAGATGCTCCCGGCGGCCGGAGGACTGGCGCAAGTGCCGCTAAGGCAGGTGGCCGACATCACGCCGAGCTGGAAGGACGGCTGCATAGTGCGGCGTAACGGGGTGTACACCGTGACCGTACAGGCCGACGTAAAGCGCGGAGTGAACGGCACGGAGGCCAACAACAAGGTGGTAAAGGCGGTGAGCGGCATTGCGCTGTCGCCCGGAACAAGCGTAAGCTACGGCGGAGAGATAGAGAACAACGACAACTACATACCGCAAATCACAGCCGGACTGGCCGTGGCTACGTTCATAATATTCTTCATCCTGCTGTTCCACCTCAAGAAAGTAAGCCTCGCCCTGCTCGTATTTTCGAGCATTGCGCTGTGCACGTTCGGCACGGCCGCCAGCGTGCTCATACAGGGAATAGACTTCAGCGTGACGTGTTATCTCGGCGTAATCAGCCTGATGGGCATCATCGTGCGCAACGGAATAATAATGATTGACTACGCCGAAGAGCTGCGCCTGACGGACGGCATGCATACCGAAGAGGCCATATACCACTCGGCCAAGAGGCGAATGAGGCCGATATTCCTCACCTCCGCCGCAGCGTCGATGGGCGTGATACCGATGATACTGGGCGGAACGGGCTTGTGGATGCCCATGGGCACGGTGGTGTGCTACGGCACGCTTATTACCATGGTGTTCATTCTGACCGTGCTGCCGGCGGCCTACCTGCTGATGTTCCGCGGCACTACGGACAAGAGGGAAAGAACTAAAGCCATTGAAAACGAATAACTTTTGCTTATGAGAACCATCATATTATCGGCCGCGCTGCTGCTGGCGGCCGCATCGGCGCAGGCACAACGCCTGATGACAGCTGAGCAGGCGGTGAACGACGCGCTGCAGAACAACGTGCGCATGAAGAACGCCGACAACGACCTTGAGGCCGCACGGCAGGCCAAGAAGCAGGCCTTTACGAAATACTTCCCCACCGTAAGCGCAACGGGAATAGGATATATGGCCGACAAGGGGCTGCTGGAGATGAGCCTCGGGCCGGGCATGGAGATGTCAATGCTGAAGAACGGCCTGATGGGAGGCGTGTCGGCGCAGCTGCCCGTGTTCACGGGCGGACGCATACTGAACGCAAACCGACTGGCCGACGTGGGCGTTGAGACGAGCCGCCTGCAACGGCGGATGTCGGAAAAGGAGGTGGTGCTGACGGCCGAAACTTACTTCTGGCAGGCCGTAATGCTGAAAGAGAAACTGAAAACGGTTGAAGCCGTAGAGCGGCAGCTGGCAAAATTTGCCAACGACGCCGAGGCGGCGGTAACCGCCGGAGTGTCTGACAGGAACGACCTGCTGCAAGTCAATCTGAAGAAAAACGAAACACGCAGCAACCGCATAACGCTGGAGAACGCACTGACGACGGCCAAACGACTGCTGGCGCAGTACACAGGACACGCCGGCGACAGCATAGACGTGAGCGCGGACATGAGCGGGCTGCCGCCATCGCCCCTGCAGCTATACGCCGACCCGTCGGCCGCGCTGCCGCACACCACGGAATACACCCTAATGGAGCAGAACGTGAAGGCCAACAGACTGAAATACAAGATGACCGTAGGGCAAAACCTGCCCACGGTGGCCGTAGGCGGCGGATACATATATGACGACCTGATGGACAAGAGCCACCAGTTTTGGGTGGGCTTTGCCACGGTGAGCATACCGCTCAGCGGCTGGTGGGGCGGCTCGCACGAGATGAAGAAGCAGCGTCTGGCCGTCAGGAACGCCGAGAACACGCTCAAGGACAACGGCCAACTGCTGGTAATCGACATGGAGAACAAGTGGAACGACATGAACGACGCCTACCGCAAAATAAGCATTGCCATGGAGTCAATAGCCCAGGCGGAGGAGAACCTGCGCCTGCACAACGACTACTACCGTGCCGGAACGGCCACGATGAGCGACCTGCTCGAGGCCCAGACGCTCTATCAGAACAGCCGTTCGGCCTACGTCGAGGCGTATGCCGACTACCAGATAAAGAAGCGTGAATACCTGCAAGCCACCGGGCAATAGCACATTCTCACACGGCTTCGTAACTTGTTGATAATCAGCGTATTTACAAAAGGCCACCTTTTACAAGCTAAAAGGTGGCCTTTTGCAACGCGATTAACGGCATATTGCAACGCGAAAGACGGCCTTTCACTATTCGTCCGCAGTTCAACCATACGACAAATCCTGTAGAGACACGATTCATCGCGTCTGCCGCTAGAAACTGTATGGCTATTTACGGTAGATGCGATGAATCGCGTCTCTACAAAATTAGTTTCATACCTTAGATGCGGATGAACCGTGAATAGGAATTGCACTTGCGGCAAGATAAAAAGAGAGGGACACCTTGACAGAAGCATCCCTCTCCTTACATATACAAATAAGTCGAAACTATGCGATTAGAAATAATAAGCGGCTGAAACCTGCCATGTGTTGGCGCGGCCACGGAATAAAGTCGACTCAACACCATCAAGAACAGTCACTTCACCCGTCTTGCCGCATACGATGTTGTAGTTGAAGCCTACCTGAAGATGGTTCAGCAGCATTACGCCCGCGCCGAGATTGACACTGAAGTTGGAAGTCTTAAGTTTCCATTCGGCCGCGTCCTCGATTATGGTCTGGTGCTTGTCGCCGATGTTGAAACCAAACTGCGGACCTGCGGCAAAGTAAACTGCGGCAAGGTTACCCAAACCGATGTCATAGCGCAAGTTGATAGGTATGTTTATAGCCTGCTGCTTTATCTTCTTGTCTGCGTCTTTTAATTCTGCAGAACGCTGGTCATAAAGCGCAGCGGCGTCAATACCGAAACCTAGGATGGGAACTTTGAACATAACCGTAGGACCGATGAAGAATCCCGCGCGGTTTGACGTTCTCAGTACGTCACTGCTGAACGACATGTCGGTTATGTTAAGACCGCCCTTCAAACCAAACTTAAACTGTGCTTGCGCCGGAACGGCCAAACATACGGTCGCTACGATGGCGACTGCGAGTGTAAAAATCTTTTTCATGTAAATGGATTTTGATGATTAGTAAAATTCATAATGCCCGACTCATGGCGTATGAATTTATGAATCGCGCATTATGAATTATGAATTTAATTAATGCCTTTGCCTGCGAACTGTCACGCGCGCAGCCGGTTGTGAGCCTGACGAGCGGCTAGACGAACGGCTTTTGCGCACTGACGAGGACGCGCGGCGGTTGCGTTTTACTTTCTTGCCTTTCTTATCTTTCACTTCAGCTTTGGCTATGCTGTCAAGCGAATCCTTGCGCGCTTGGTCGCCCCAGATATTCTTCTCGAAAGCCGTCAGCTCGCCCTCTATACGCCGTTGCTCCTTAGCCATGGCCGAATCGTTAGGGCAATACTGCGCAAGGGTGCGCCCGAGCATGTTGGCGGTCTTGTAAATCTTGCCCTTATACATGTTCCGCGTGAAGTAATCGTCCATACTCATCGTAGCCGCGTTGTTCAAGTTGCTTGTCATTACGACCTGCTTCGCAAGATAAGGAGCCGCTTCGTCATACTTAACCCAGAACAACGGATACTTCTGCTCGCCGTCACCGAAGTCGTCGGTACGCCAAAGCACAGGGCAAAGGGCCACCGGTCTTACATGAAACGTAGCCGATGCCTGATCGTAATAAGCGCTCTCCTTGATGTAATATGACTTGACCTCAGCCGAGGGAATGTCGCTGTCGTTTATCGTTATGCCACGATTGGTTCGCTCATAATAAATATGGTAATTGTCTATAAACGCCTTTTTGTTAACCAAGGCAGAGTCAGTGAACACTTCGTTGCCGTCAAGCCTGTACTCGTATGCCTTGATAGTGTTGCGCATCATGAGCTTGAACAGATAGGTAAATAAGTTCATCTGCGAGCCTACCGGCTCAACGGGATAATACAACGGTGAGTTTGCGTCCTCCTCAAGCAGGATTTCCCTGTAAAGGTCGCGCCGCCAAACAACGTCCTCCGACATCTTTGCCGACACAGGATAAGATATCTGCGCGCGCGTGGTAAGCGTCTGCGCGTTGGACGCATTGGCCTGCTGCTGCGCACGGCGGCGTGCCGCCGGTTGTGCGGTTGCCGAGTCTACAGCGAACATTATCATAAGCAACGCCACGGCGAAAGCCTTCGGCAAAAGGCAAAGACTTTGCCTACGGACGTGCGGTATGCTTTGTGAAAACAGGAATTTGGTCATATTTTCTTAACTCTTAATTCTTAACTCTTAACTTACTTGACTATTACTTCCATCGTTGCCGGCAGCGTGCGGCGTATTCCATCGGGGCCTACGGCATTGATGCGGGTTATGTAGAAACGCTTGTTACGCGCCAGACGGCGGAACGTCTCACGCTGGCGCTGGGTGAAAGCGTCGCCGTTTGAAACCATCGGCACGGCATTACCCATATTATCATAGAACACCGCCTCGAAGCCAAGCACCTTGAACGGAATGTCCAACAGACCGTCATCTATTGCGGCATTTATGCCCTGCGCCGACATAAGTGACGCCTTGGCAAGCCCTCCGGTACGGAAACGGTTGTCGCCAATCTGTATGTACGGTGTCGGGTCGGGCAGCTTACGCACCTTGAAAGTAAACTGTCCCACCTGCCTTGCCGTACCGGTCTGCAATGACAAAACATTTATAGTGACATCCTGACCTACGGCCGACGGACGTGCGATATACTTACCGGGGCCTACCGGCTGGAGCGCTCCGCCGCTCATTGTGGCCGACACTTTGGTCAGCGGAACGCCGGGTATGCTTATGCTGATAGGATTACTGTAACCTGCGTAAAGCACGTTCATCAGGTCGGCGGAGACTGTCGCGCTGGGATCGACCACAGTGTACTTCTGCGAGAAATCACGACGGATTACGTCGCCGTTGCCGTTCTGCATCGTAATGTAACCTGTCAAATTAAAGTCGCCCGTACGGCTGGTTATTATCTCGTAAGTGTTGTCACGCAGGTTCATCTGCCGCCCGCCGATGAATATCTGAGGTTTCTGCGTAGTGTCGACTGCTGCCATTACTATTTGCGCCGAGAACTTGTCGCCGCGCACTATAGTCTGAGCATTGGGTATGACGAACGCGCTCAATTTGTTGACACGTATGTCCTTCATGTCAATATTTGCCACAAGGGTGTGCAACACTTCGCCTTCCGCATAACGAACGTCGCTCTGCAACTTAGAAAGTAATGTCACGGCAGCGGCCACGGGCATGTCTTCAAACATGTATTCCTGCCAGTTCTTGCCCATGGTCTTGGCATTCTTAGGCAGTGTAGTGGTCAGATTGCTGGCTATTATTGCCTTCTGCCGTTCGTCCGTAACCATCGTCAATATGCGCTCTCGAAACGAATTGATAGCATCGAACAGCTTTTTGCCTTTCCCCTTGCCGGGAGCAAGCATCACTTGGTTGGCTGCCTCTAGGTCGTCCTTGCGGTTTATATTCATTACGTCACCGTCTTCACCGTCGGCTTCCTTGACTATCGCCACCTTAAGTTCCTGTGCGAAATTGAACAAAGAGTCGCTCATGCGCTTCACGGCGGTAGCCTTGTCGAACCATGCCTTCACCTTCTGAGGGTTGGCTTTCATCTGAGCTTCAAAGTTACCGTAGATTGCCGCATTCTCCGAAGCCGAGTTTTTAGTCGTACGTTGCAGGCTTTCTTCTACCAATGAAAAGCCCTCAAGCACTTCCGTCGATACGTTGAGCGCAAGCATCGCCATCAAGACGACATACATAAGGTTTATCATCTTCTGGCGTGGAGATACCGGTCTTTTCTTTATTGCCATTCCTTATTACACTTCAGCATTATTCCCGTTGGTTGCGGTTGCACGCATATTCACGGTCATCGCCTCAATCATGCGGGCGTAAATCTTGTTAAGTTGCTCAATCTGAGAAGCCATTTTACGCGACTGTTCATTGATCTCATCAATCGTTCCGATTTGCGAACTTGCGCCTTTAAGCTGCATTTCGTACACCTTGCAGATGCCGGTGAGCGTGCGGTTGAGGTTTTCCATCTCTTCCGAATCGCGTGTCAGGCGTTCGCTTTGCTCTGAAACCTTAGCCAAAGTCTCGGTGAGTTTCTTCAATTCCTCCACATAATTAGTAGTGGCTTCTTCCATTTCAGGCGAAACTTGCTGCTGACCGGCCACCCATTCAGGTACTACCTGACCGGCAACAACAGGCTGACCTGCCGGAATTACGCCGTCTACAGAAGCGTCTGAAGCGCCAGTTCCGGCAACAGCAGGCCCTACATAAGCCACCATTCCCGGAGGAACCGCTGCACCGGCTGTCACAGGCTGGGCCTCAACTTGTTCTTCTCCAACAGTTTCATCCTCGTCTGTCACGTCATCGTCTGTGACATGCGTTGGCAAGTCTTTGCCTATAGCAGTCTTGTCGAACGGGCGGTCGAATGCCGAAATAAAGAACACTATCACCTCAGTACCCATACCGAGATAAAGCATGAGGTTGGCTCCCGGCAAGTGCGTCAACTTAAACAATGTACCGAGAATGACTATCGATGCACCCCAACTGTAAGCGTAGTTCAGGAATGTTTGCCCCGGTACGCTGTCCAACCACCGTTGCAGGCGGTATATCACGTTATATTTGCTATATTCAGTCATTATTTTCTTTTCTTTCCTTTTTGTTTAGTGCTTGTTGTAGTTGCCAGACTCCTTACGCAGCGGAAGCCAATGTAACAACGCGGCTGGTTCTGATACTCCCATGTACGCCATGCCGAACGTATATAAGACTCAGGGTCTTTCCATGATCCTCCGCGCACGCTCTTCTTCTTCAAGCGGTACGGGTCTTCCTTGGCCGCATTGTATTTAAGCTCCGGGTTGAGGTCGTTCATTGCGTCTATGCCTGCTTCCGTATAAGTGGTGCTTGTCCACTCGGCCACGTTGCCGGCCATGTCGAACAGTCCGTTTGAGTTCGATGAGAACAGCCCCACACGGCTCGTAATGAGGTTTCCGTCCTCGGTGTAGTTGCCACGGTCGGGCTTAAAGTTGGCAAAAAAGCATCCGTCCTCGGTCTTTACATCAACTTGCTCCCACGGGAACTCCGTGCCTTCCTTACCGCGGGCGGCGTATTCCCATTCAGCCTCGGTCGGCAAACGGTAGCGTTGTATATATCTGGCTTCACCACCAAGTCCTTTCAGCAAATAGTCCGTACGCCATGCGCAAAATGCGTTGGCCTGTTCCCACGTAACACCAACCACGGGATAATCATTATAAGTAGGACTGCTGAAATAGAGGCGCATGTAAGTCTCGTTGTCTGAATTCACAAAATCGTTCACCCAGCACGTCGTGTCAGGATATATATTTACTATATATGTATTAAGGAAGTCCCACGGTCCGCTCAACGGGCGGTCTATAGTCTGCCTTACTATCCGGCCTTCATCGTCGATATACGCCGTATCTTTTGAAATCATCACCACCTCGTCCGGATTCACCGGCACGTCGGTATTAAGGTTGCGCTGCGCCGGGTCAAGGCGGTTGCGGCGCAAGGCGGCGGCCGTATAGTCGTAAACCTCGTAACGATAGTTCATTTGGCTGGCGTCAAGCATCTTCTCGCCGGTCACCGGATTGGTGACATACAGGCTCTCGATAGCCCTCAGCTCGTCCTCATTAGGCTTGCGCGGCAGGGCTTTCTTCCAGTTCAGGTGGGGTGTCACGGGGTCGCCGTTCTTGTCTTCGGTTATCATATAAGTCTCGTCGCCGCCGTAAGCGGGGTCTGCAAGACGTGTTCTTAGAATAGAGTCGCGCACCCAGAAAACAAACTGCTTATACTCTGAGTTGGTAACCTCGGTCTCGTCCATCCAAAATCCGTCTACCGATATTTCCTTCGTAGGTGTCTGCCTGCCCCACAGGCTGTCGTCTTTTTCCAATCCCATTTTGAGGTATCCCCTCTTGATGAGAGTCATTCCGTAAGGCGTAGGCTCATTAAAGCTCCTGCCGCTGACGCCCACCACCTCGCCGCCACGTCCCGACGACGACATGCGTCCGCCGAAACATCCGGAAAGAATCAGCGTCACGGCAAAGCCGAGCGCAATCGTTATTTTAGTTTTCTTCATATCTTTGTTATAGTATTCTTACGCTTTTATGCTTATTACGGCCTTTCTTGAACAGGTTGATGTCGGTCTGGTAGCCTATTACGAGCTCGTGGCTGCCGTTGCCTATGCTTATCGCCGAGGTGTAAACCTCATAGCTGTAGCCAATGTGTATGCCGTGGAACATGCCTCCCACAAGCACGGTTACAGAGTTTGTCGGACTGTACGACACGCCTCCGTAGAGCATTTTCTTGTCGTTCGTGTAAATCAACCGTCCCGACACGTCCGCCCTCCATGCAAGGCCGTCCGTCCTTACGAGCACCGACGGATGTATAGTAAGAAACGGATTTCTCAGCTTTATATTGTATCCACCGGTCAAATAAAACGTAGGATCTATCTGCAATTCGTTGGTTTCGCCAAGCTCTATCAAGGGCGAGGTAAGATGCTGTGCCGACACGCCCACATACCAAGGACCGCGCGTGTAATATAAACCGAAACCCACGTCAAAGGCACTTCCGTTCACGTCTGACGTTGACAGGGCGGGGTCGCCCGAATCCTCGACGTCAAGTTTTGAGCCGTCAAAACCCTCGCTGAGGAATCCCAGCTGCACGCCTGCACTTATCATGCCGCCGAACAGTCGGTGCTTGTAAGCGTATTGCAGGGCCAAACGCTGGTGGGTGAACAAACCTATCTGGTCGTTAAGCAACGTAACACCCACGCCGTGATAATTCTTCAGGAAGTACAGTGGCATGTCGGCGCCCACGTACATCGACTTAGGGTTGTTCTCGAAACCGGCGAAGCTCATGGCGTATGCCGCCGTAACGTTGAGTTTCGACTGCTTGCCTACGGAACCGGGGTTATAATACGGCTCCACGTCCCAATAGTGGCTAAAGGCCACGTCATACTGCGCGCCGGCCTTCAAGACGGCGAACAGCAGCAATGCGGATATGATGACAAGACGGTTTCGCACGAAAATATAACGCACCCTTTAAACTTTTATTGCACAAAAACAATTAAGAACTAAAAGTTCTTGGATTAAGAATTAAGAGCGTAATGAATTAAGAATTAAGAGTTAAGAATTAAGAAAACATGTCCCGGCAACTGCCTACGAAGCATATTTTCTTAATTCTTAACTCTTAATTCTTAATTCAAGAACTCTCCGTTTAATACTCGTCCTCGTTGAAAAGAAAATCTTCTTTCGTAGGATAGTCAGGCCATATATCTTCGATGCTTTCGTAAACATCACCTTCGTCTTCTATCTCTTGCAGATTTTCCAGCACTTCCAAGGGTGCGCCCGAGCGTATGGCGTAGTCAATCAGCTCGTCCTTCGTTGCAGGCCACGGCGCATCTTCGAGTTTTGAAGCCAATTCAAGTGTCCAATACATAACCTAAAATTGTTTTAGTGTTTTTAATCGAGCGCAAAAGTAATATATTTTTTCTTATTTGCAAGATTTATGCCATGTTTTTTCTCTTACACCGTCAACAAAGTTTAATTTCCTAGCCAGCACGAACAAATAGTCACTAAGGCGGTTCATGTATTGTAGCACTTCGGGGTCAAGCTCTGTGCTCTCGGCCAAGAAGAATATCCTGCGCTCGGCGCGGCGGCACACAGTGCGGCACACATGGGCTATGGCCGCCTCGTGCGAACCTCCGGGCAGTATGAAGGCCGTTTGCTGCGGTATTCCGGCAACGATGGCGTCTATTTCCCGTTCAAGTACTTCCACCTCGGCCGGGTCGAGCGTGTATGACGGCGCGAGCTGTGTTTTCGTTTTGTCCGTGGCAAGATACGAGCACACGGTGAACAAATTGCGCTGTATGCGAAATACCAGCTGCTTGTCAGGCCCGTCTTTCATAAACGAGGCCAGCAATCCCAGATGCGCGCTGAGTTCGTCTACTGTGCCGTAAGCCTCAATGCGCGAGTTGGTTTTCTTCACTTTCACTCCCCCGATGAGACTGGTGGTCCCCTCGTCGCCCGTCTTTGTATATACCTTTGTTATTTTCATAGTCGTAAACGGTTAAAAGTTTATAATGTAGTTCTGTTTGAAACGATTTTTGTCGAAAAACACGAGGCCGCACCAATACAAATCGAACGTCACAACTCCCTGCGTGTCTCTTACAATCTCGCGCCATAAACGGCGCATCGCCTTGCTGCCGTGTATGTCCAAAAGCACCGCCACCGCGCCGTCGCGCGCCTCACTGGCAAAGGCGGCAAACATATCGCCGAAGCCTCCACCATGGCCTATCACGGCCATGTCAGCCTTCATCGCGCTTCCTGTTGCGCCACCATCGGGCAGCTCCGTTATCCCGGCGCGCCTGCATCCGGCCTTGATATACTCGCCGAACGGCACGTTGCCCGCGCCACATATCACCGCCATCCGCGGCTGTACATGGTTGGCCAGCCTGAAACAAAGCTCGCACAGCCGCCTGTCGCCACCAGCGAGCGACGGATGCAACGCCTTCAAGTCTGCGTAAGCATAATACGGCCAATGCTCGTTTATCACGTAGCGCACCATCCGATAGGCCCACGGCGACTGTACTCCGAACCCACGGCAGCGCCCTATCCTACCCAGCCATACCACCATGCGTTTGATGTCAAGCATATTACAACAGCGGTTTACAATACCGCCTCCAAATGCAAAGATATGAAATAAATTGCAAAATTCCATGCTTTTGCACCTATAAATAATGTAAGCACCGTGCAATATTGCAATTCATCCGTGGTTTGGTCATAACCCCGTCACGTAGAGAAGCTGTTCTTTGCGCCTCTTGCAAACGGCTATACGGCTAGCGGCGGCATACGTTATAAATAGCGTTCCTACAATAATTGGAATGTAACATTTTGCTTTTTTTCATGCACCCGGGATGCGGACGAACAGCGAAAGGCGGCAAATTGCGTTGCAAAAGGTGGCCTTTCACCGCCTAAAAGGCCACCTTTCGGCCCGCAAAGACGGTCTTAGGCTCTAGTTTAACAAGTCGTTGTAAAGTGGCATATTAATTGCATATATCTTTTT
>ENA-OOWN01001733-OOWN01001733.1-human-gut-metagenome-genome-assembly--contig:-NODE-1733-length-15040-cov-2.684551_pt1 | contig 15040 bp, 14 predicted proteins | sample MGYA00241406_ERZ501319 | MGnify/ENA primary metagenome ERZ501319 (study PRJEB25962, sample SAMEA2042734) | human gut metagenome | biome: human gut; feature: human-associated habitat; material: faeces... | reverse complement strand
AAACGGCAAGATTGATTTCACTGATAAGAGCGTAACAGAGAATACTCGTGTATCTTACCCAATAGATCACATCAAGAACATTGTAAGACCTATATCATCAGCACCAGCTGCAAAGAACGTAATATTCCTTTCAGCAGATGCATTTGGAGTACTTCCTCCAGTATCAATCCTTACACCAGAGCAGACACAGTACTACTTCCTGTCAGGATTCACAGCAAAGCTTGCTGGTACAGAGAGAGGTATCACAGAGCCAACACCTACATTCTCAGCTTGCTTCGGTCAGGCATTCCTCGAGCTGCATCCTACAAAGTATGCAGAGGAGCTTGTTAAGAAGATGGAGAAGAGCGGTGCTAAGGCATACCTTGTCAACACAGGATGGAATGGAACAGGTAAGAGAATTTCAATCAAGGATACAAGAGGAATCATCGATGCAATCCTCAGCGGTGCTATCAATGAGGCTCCTACAAAGAAGATCCCTATGTTCGACTTCGAGGTTCCAACAGAGCTTCCTGGCGTAGATCCAGCAATCCTTGACCCACGTGACACATACGCTGATGCTTCAGAGTGGGAGACAAAGGCTAAGGATCTTGCAGCAAGATTCCAGAAGAACTTTGCTAAGTACGAGGGTAATGCAGCAGGTAAGGCATTAGTTGCAGCAGGCCCACAGCTCTAAGATATAGCTTAGGATCATATAGAAGAAAGGAGCTGTCATAGTCCAGAGCCTTTCGCATAGAGAAGACCGGATACATTCGTTCAGAGTGTGTCTGGTCTTTTTTTGCGCCTATCAGTGCTGTGAAGTCCCAGTCGGATAACCAGAAATTACCTCTTGCAATATCGAACAAATGTTCGTATAATTGAATGCATGAACGAGATAATTACAGGACTTACAACAAAGGAAAAACTGAATATACTGGCAGATGCGGCGAAGTATGATGTGGCGTGTACCTCCAGCGGGGTGGACAGGAAAGGACAGAAGGGATCATTAGGCAACAGTGTATCCTGCGGAATATGCCACAGCTTTGCAGCGGATGGAAGATGTATATCGCTGCTTAAGGTCCTTATGACGAACCACTGTGTATATGACTGCAAGTACTGTCTGAACCGCAGAAGCAATGATGTGCCAAGAGCGACATTTGAACCGGAGGAGCTGTGCGATCTGGTCATAGAGTTCTACAAGAGGAATTATATAGAAGGGTTGTTCCTGAGCTCTGGAGTGCTCAGGGATCCGACATACACCATGCAGAGGATGTGTGAGACTCTGTATCTTCTCAGGACGAAGTACAGGTTCAATGGATATATCCATGTGAAGACCATTCCGGGGGCATCGGATGAGCTTATAAGCATGGTGGGATATTTAGCGGACAGGATAAGTGTTAATATGGAGCTGCCGACTGAGGAGGGGTTGAAGAAGCTTGCCCCGAACAAGAGTTTTGGCACCATACTTGATCCCATGGGCAAGCTGACCAGCACTATAGAATCCCACAGACTGGCGGTGGGCAAGACTGTGCGTATGGAGAGGAGCGGTATCAACAGATACCTTACTGGAAGCATATTCAACGAGAAGAATCTGCAGAAGGATCTGACTGCATACAAAGCAGAGCTGGCAGGGCAGGAAAGACATGGTGCTCTGCAGATGTCAGCAGCAGAGGCACTCACAGATGGAATGACCTCTGATAAAAGAGACATCGGTGCTGCCTCTTCGCCCCTCCCTGTCATGTTTGGAGATACAGACAGGAGACAGGCATTTGCCCCGGCGGGACAGAGCACACAGATGATAGTTGGAGCCAGCGGAGAGTCAGATTACACGCTCATACACACAGCCCAGAGACTGTATCAGCGATACGATCTGAAGCGTGTGTTCTACTCCGCGTATATACCGATCAACGAGGACTCGGCACTCCCTGCGTTGGATACGGCGGTTCCATTGCTCCGTGAGCACAGATTGTATCAGGCGGACTGGCTGCTCAGATATTATGGATTCCACGCTGAGGAGATATTGTCTGAGAACGAGCCGAACCTCGATCAGAGAATGGATCCGAAGTGCAACTGGGCAGTGAGGCATCTTGACCAGTTCCCGGTGGAGGTGCAGACGGCACCGTATGATCTGCTTCTCAGGATTCCCGGCATAGGGCCGAAGTCGGCGGGCAGGATAGTGAGAGCCCGCAGATACGGAAGTCTGGATTTCGATAATCTGAAGAAGATGGGGGTGGTGCTTAAGAGAGCACATTATTTTATAACGTGTGGCGGACGTATGATGTACAGGATCCCTATAGAGAGGGATTACATTGTCAGGGAGATGACGGATCTGAGCCGGGGAGAGAACTGGCAGGCATCACACGGCAATGAACAGTATAGACAGATGACTTTATTTGATATAGGAATGAAGACGTGAAGGTGGAAGTTATGGACAATATGAAGGTTTTCACATGCAGAGACAGATATGACGATATGGCTACATGCATATATGAGGCGTGGAGTATGGCACTGCAGGTCGGACACGACCATGTGATGCTTATGAAGGAGCCTGTGGAACAACTGGATATGTTCGCTGACTATATACATGTCGAGCCGGATGCGGACAAGGTGCAGAAGTTTACCCGGTCTGTGAAGAAGGTATCCTGGCTGGTGTACCGCAACGTATTCAATGCACTATTGTCGCATCAGGAGGATGCACTGGACACTGTGTACAGATATCTGATACTGGCATTTGCCGAGGGCCGAAAGGTGGAACATATGCTCATAAGTCCGGAGGTGATGCGTATCATGGAGCTTGGGCGGAGTGTGAGCAACGAGGCACATCTATTCAGGGAGATAGCCAGATTCACTGCTGTCCAAGGGCGGGTGTATGTATGTCATATAGAACCAAAGGACGATGTTGCGCTTCTTGTCGCCAGTCATTTTGCGGACAGGATGCCGTCAGAATACTGGCTGATAGTGGATGATGGCAGACGTTACGCCGTGGTGCATCCGGTGGATTCGGATATGTATGTGAGGCGGCTTACAGATCAGGAGATGGAGACGCTGGGCAGTGCAGAATATATGGAGGATGATTACACAGATATGTGGAGAACATTCTTCAGCGCGGTGGGCGTGGAGCAGAGAGAGAACTACAGATGCCAGAGAAGCATGTTCCCTTTGTGGTCGAGAAAGCATGCCACAGAATTTTTGGGATGATCATAGAAAAAATGCTTGAATTGGCTGGAAAAATATGATAGTATCTGAACTTGTGATGTATTAATCATATTTTCCTTGCTCACAGATGACTGTGGGCCAGAGACCATAAGGAGGTGCAATGTAATGAACAAATATGAATTAACTTTAGTTGTTAGTGCAAAGATTGATGAGGAAGCCAGAACAGCTGTAGTTGATAAGGTTAAGTCTTATATTGAGAAGGCTAACGCAACAATTACAGAAGTTAACGAGTGTGGACTCAAGAAGCTTGCTTACGAGATTCAGAAGATGGGCGAAGCATACTACTACTTCATTCAGTTTGATGCAGAGGCTGGAGTTCCAGCTCAGCTTGAGGCTAACATTCGTATTATGGAATCAGTTCTTAGATATCTTTGCGTTAGATTAGACGCCGAGTAATAGGAGGTATTCTATAATGAACAAGGTAATATTGATGGGTCGTCTCACAAGAGACCCGGAAGTTAGATATTCACAGTCAAACACAGGTGATGGCCAGATGGCTATTGCAAGATACACATTGGCTGTAGACAGAAGATTCAATAGAAATGGCGACCAGAGTGCAGACTTCATCGGCTGCGTTGCATTTGGCAGGAGCGCTGAGTTTGCAGAGAAGTACCTGAAGCAGGGAACGAAGATTGCTATAACAGGTAGAATCCAGACTGGAAGCTATACGAATAAGGATGGTAACAAGGTGTACACAACTGATGTTGTTGTTGAGGAGCAGGAGTTTGCTGAGAGCAAGGCTGCAAGCGGACAGGCATCAGGCGGTGGATATCAGCCAGCAGGAAGACCGGCACCTGGCAATGCAGGAACTGAGGGCTTCATGAGTATACCGGAAGGTATTGAGGACGATTTACCATTCAAGTAAAATAGGAGGTAAATACAATGGCTTACAATAAGACTGATAGAGCTGACGCTCCAATGAAGAGAAGAAATATCCGTAGAAGAAAGAAAGTCTGCGAGTATTGTGCTAATAAAGAGGCTGTGATCGATTACAAGGATTCAAACGCACTCAGAAAGTATATCTCAGAGAGAGGTAAGATCCTTCCAAGAAGAATCACAGGAACATGTGCTAAGCATCAGAGAGCAATCACAATTGCTGTTAAGAGAGCTAGACAGATCGCAATATTACCATACGTTCAGGATTAATTCTTATCATTGATAAGTATATAAAGGACCCGTTGTTCAGCTATGTGCTGGATGACGGGTTTTTGTGTAAATTCATAGAATATTATTTCCTGTAGGCGTATTTTATGAGGACAGAAAGGTGGGGGATAAATGGCAGAGAATGTTGTGAGAGTAAGCGGACTCACGAAGACATTTGGAAAGAATACTGTTTTGTCCAATGTCAATATATCTCTTGAAAGGGGGAAGATATATGGCTTTATAGGACAGAACGGGGCAGGAAAGACTACCCTGATCAATCATATCAATGGTCTGTTGTTTCCTGACGAGGGAGAGATAGAATTATTTGGCGCCAGTGACAGCAAGGGGCTGGTGAATGCCAGAAAGAGGATAGGAACGGTGTGCGAACATGCCGGACTGCACGACAATTATAATGCTGTAGACAACATAAAGCTTAATATGAAGCTGAGGGGGATAAAGAACGACAAGCTCATCGAGCAGACCATAGCAAATGTTGGATTGCAGGGCGTTGGCAAGAAGAAGTTTAGGAATTATTCGATGGGAATGAAGCAGAGGCTGGCGATTGGCTGTGCCATGCTGTCAGGTCCGGATCTCCTGCTATTAGATGAGCCGATAAACGGACTTGATCCGGTTGGAATAGTTGAGATAAGAAATCTTCTCAAGCAGATAAATCAGAGATTTGGTGTGACGATACTTATATCCAGCCATATACTCACAGAGCTTCACGAGCTGGCAACGGACTACATAATGATAGACAGAGGACAGATCATAGACTGCCTCTCTGCAGCGCAGCTTGACGCGAAGTGCCACAGGAGACTGAGATTGCGCACCAATGATGTGAAGAAGGTTCTTGATATACTTGCTATGAGATACAATATAGTGAATGTGTATGTGAATGGCGATGAGATAATCGTGGACCAGCCGGTAAACTCAGACGAGCTGGCATGGGTTCTCTACAATGAGAGGGTGTTTGTCAGTGAGTACCATCTCGAGGAGGAGAGCCTTGAGAACTACTTTATTCACAGGATAGGGGGTGCTCATTATGCGTGAACTGTTGTCGGCTGAATTTTATAAGCTGTATAAGAGCCTGGGCTTCAGGGTGTGCCTGATAGTTTTCTTTGTCCAGGATATAATATATCTGATCTCGGTGGGATTGGTTGGAGATATTCTCAGAATAGAACTCACGGGGGATTTTCAGTTCCAGTATCTGCTGGGCTCGTTTTCTGGAAGCTCGGTGTCCGGCATGCTGTTTGGATTTATTGCGGCGTCGCTCATCACCAGCGATTACAAGTCCAGGGATATCCAGTGTGCGATAGCCCAGGGACACAGCAGGGCACATATAATGTTTTCGAAGATCATAGTATATATAGTGGCGATATGGATACTCTCTCTTGAGGACATACTTGTATATACCATAGGAGGATGCATTTGTGGAGGCTTTGGAAAGGCATTTACCCTGAATGTGGCGGGATATATGCTGAGATCGATAGCGTGCGAGGGCTTTGTGCTTACGATGTTATATATGACATGCGTATTCCTTGCATTTGCGCTGACGTCCAAGGCAGCGTCCGTATCCGTGAATCTGCTGCTGTTTTTCCTGGTGGATCTCGGCGTGCAGATCATGCCTGTGCTGTTCCAGTCGGATGTTCTGGAGAAAATACTGGGCTATATGCCGTTCAGCTCTGTGAGGGAGATGAGTCAGGTCGATATAGACTGGAGTCACGCGGGAATATCCCTGGCAGTGGCCGCTGCGTATGGCGCGGTGATGATAGTGGCAACGTGGTTGACATTCAGGAAGAGAGATCTTCGATAGAGAATTATGACAGAATATACATTTGCTCAACCGTTCATCTGTGTTGACAAAAGTTCTGTCAAAGTTTATTATAACTCTAGCTATGAGAAAAACTCATAGGGATTTACATGCAGAGGATCAAACAATGTGTAGAAAAGGAGTATAACGATGGGAAAATACACAAAGGAAGACATACTGAAAAAGGTCAAAGAAGATGATGTTGAGTTTATAAGACTTCAGTTCACAGATATTTTTGGTGACCTTAAGAACGTAGCGATAACCTCAAGCCAGATAGAGAAGGCACTTGACAACAAGATCATGTTCGACGGTTCTTCTATAGAGGGCTTTGCGAGAATTGAGGAGTCAGATATGTATCTGTATCCTGATTATGATACATATGAGACATTCCCTTGGAGACCACAGCAGGGAAAAGTTGCAAGACTTATATGTGATGTATATAAGCCTGATGGAACACCATTTGAGGGCGATCCAAGATATGTACTTAAGAGAGCTCTGGCTGAGGCAAAAGAGATGGGTTACACTATGAATGTAGGTCCTGAGTGTGAGTTCTTCCTCTTCCAGACAGATGAGAACGGAATGCCTACAACTAACACATACGAGAGAGCAAGCTATTTTGATCTCGGACCACTGGATTTCGGTGAGAATGCGAGAAGAGATATGGTTCTTACTCTTGAGCAGATGGGATTTGAGATCGAGGCATCACACCATGAGGTAGCTCCTGCACAGCATGAGATAGATTTCAAGTACGGTGAGGCTTTGAGAACCGCCGACAACATCGAGACATTCAAACTGGTTGTAAAGACTATTGCCAAGAGACATGGTCTCTGCGCAACATTCATGCCAAAGCCAAAGTATGGCGTATGCGGTTCAGGTATGCATATGAACATGTCGCTCCAGAAGGATGGCAAGAACATATTTGCAGATGAGAACGATAAGCTCGGACTTAGCCAGGAGGCTTACTGGTTCATTGCCGGAATCATGGAGCATATGAAGGAGATGACAGCCATCACCAACCCACTTGTAAATTCATACAAGAGACTTGTTCCAGGCTATGAGGCTCCTATTTACATCGCATGGTCAGCAAAGAACAGAAGTCCACTTATCAGAATTCCAAGTGCACGTGGTGCAGGAACAAGAGTTGAGCTCAGATGTCCGGATCCAACAGCTAACCCATACCTTGCCATGGCAGTATGCCTTAGAGCAGGACTTGACGGAATCAAGCGTCAGCTTCCAGTTCCACCAAGTGTAGATACAAATATATTCAACCTCACTGCAGAGGAGAAGAAGACACGTCATATCCACAGCCTTCCTGCAAACCTCAGAGAGGCAACTCTTGCCATGAGCGAGAGCGACTTCATGAAGGAGGCAGTTGGTTCACACATCTTCGAGAGATATACAAGTGCCAAGATGGATGAGTGGAATGAGTACACAAGACAGGTTACAGACTGGGAGATCTCAAACTATCTGTACAAAGTCTGATCTTATACACGGACAATATAAAATGATGAGTAGTATAGGTAAGCGGAGCGAAAGGTCTGCTTACCTATATATTTGATAATAGCTATACATACACGATTGAGAGGGCTTTGATTTGGTAAATGTTATAATAGTTTTTCCGAAAATAGAGGAAGCAAAGAGTATAAAAAACCTGCTCATTCGCAATGGTATAAGTGTTACAAAGGTGTGTACAACCGGAGCCCAGGCGGCGCAGGCTGCGGATGCGTGTGACGATGGAGTCATAATATGTGGATATAAATTCCTGGATATGATGTATTCAGATCTTGAGAATTATATTCCGAAATATTTTGACATGATCGTGCTCAGCAGCAAGAAGAATTATGAGGAAGTCCGGGATAGCGGCGTGGTATGTCTGTCTATGCCGATAAAGTCCATGGACTTTGTGAATACCGTAAGTCTCACAATAGAGAATCTTCTGTGGGAGAGAAAAAAGAGAAAGTCCAGGCCGAAGGAGAGAACCAAGGAAGAGAAGAAGGTCATCAAGGCGGCAAAACTCAAGCTTATGCACGACTTTGAGTATGATGAACAGGGCGCTCACAGATATCTGCAAAAGAAGAGCATGGATAACGGTATAAATATAGTCGAGATGGCATATATGATACTGGATAATTCAGATTGTTTCTAAAACAGATCAAGAGGGAGGCTTTCTATTGCGATTCACGAAGATGGAAGGACTTGGAAATGACTACGTGTACGTGAACTGCTTCAGAGAAAAGGTATATGATCCGGAGATCTTAGCCAGGCTTGTCAGTGACAGGCACAGGGGCATTGGGGGCGACGGACTGATACTTATAGGACCTTCGGCCAGGGCTGATTTTAATATGGATATATACAATGCGGATGGCAGCAGGGCAGAGATGTGTGGAAATGGCATAAGATGCCTTGGCAAGTATGTATACGACCATGGAATGACGGAGAAGACGGAATTTACTGTGGAGACACAGGCGGGTATAAAACGGCTCAGATGCATTCTGCAGGATGGAAGAGTGGTTGCGGTGTGTGTGGATATGGGCAGACCGGATATAGGTGCGGCTGTCGAGATGGCTGTTCTGCCTGATGAAACCGTGGATTTTGTCCGGGTATCCATGGGCAATCCCCATGCCATTGTATTTATGAACGGGGTAAAGGATCTCGACATTGAGAAGATCGGACCGAAGTTCGAGAACCATTCCTGCTTCCCGAACCGGACGAACACGGAATTCGTAGAGATCCTGGACCGGAAAAATGTATTCATGCGCGTTTGGGAGAGAGGCACCGGGGAGACCCTTGCCTGTGGTACCGGATGTTGCGCCACGGCGGTGGCTTGTGTACTAAATGGTTTGACGGACGAGGAAATAACTGTTAAACTATTAGGCGGTGAACTGCACATCAAATGGGACCGCAAGGAGAATCTGGTCTACATGACCGGTCCTGCGAAGATCGTATTTGAAGGTGAAGTCGACCCGGACTCCATCGACTGATATAGAAAAGGACAATAGAGAGGAGAACGTACTATGTTTAAAGTAAACGACAACTATTTAAAACTTCCCGGAAGCTATTTATTTTCCACCATCGGCAAAAAGGTAAGTGCGTATTCCGCAGCACACCCGGACAAGAAGATCATCCGTCTGGGCATCGGTGACGTGACACAGCCTTTGGCGCCTGCTATCATTGATGCGCTGCACGGTGCAGTGGATGAGATGGGAAAAGCGGAGACTTTTCATGGTTACGCTCCCGACCTTGGTTATGAATTCCTGCGCAATGCCATTGCAGAGAATGATTATAAGGCAAGAGGCTGCGATATTGCACCGGACGAGATTTTTGTATCCGACGGAGCAAAATGTGACTGTGGCAATATTCAGGAGATCTTCAGTCTGGACAACAAGATTGCAGTATGTGACCCCGTTTACCCCGTATACGTAGATTCTAATGTTATGGCGGGCAGAACCGGCACTTACGATCCGAAGTCCGAGACCTGGAGTGATGTGATCTATATGCCCTGTCTGGCAGAGAACGGATTCGCACCGGAGCTGCCGAAGACCACACCGGATCTGATCTATTTATGCTTCCCCAACAACCCTACCGGTGCCACCATTACCAAGGCGCAGTTGCAGGAGTGGGTGGACTATGCGAATAAGGTAGGTGCTGTCATTCTGTATGATGCGGCTTATGAAGCATATATTTCCGAGCCGGATGTGCCTCACAGTATCTATGAATGTGAAGGAGCCAGAACCTGTGCCATCGAGTTCCGTTCCTTCTCCAAAAATGCCGGCTTTACCGGAGTGCGTCTGGGCTTCACCGTGATCCCCAAGGATTTAAAGAGCGGGGATGTCAGTCTCCATGCACTGTGGGCGAGAAGACACGGCACCAAATACAACGGAGCACCCTACATCGTACAGCGTGCCGGTGAAGCCGTATATTCTGCGGCAGGTAAGGCACAGCTGAAGGAGCAGGTTGCTTATTACATGAACAACGCACAGTATATCCTGAAGGGCTTGCAGGAAGCGGGCTTCACGGTATCCGGCGGTGTGAACGCTCCCTATATCTGGCTGAAAGCGCCTAACGGCATGACCAGCTGGGAGTTCTTCGATTACCTTCTGGAGAATGTCAACGTGGTGGGTACGCCCGGATCCGGTTTCGGACCCAGCGGAGAGCATTATTTCCGTCTGACGGCTTTCGGAAGCTATGAGAATACCGTGGAGGCAGTGGATCGTCTGAAGAAGATTCAGTTATAGGCAGCCGTTCTTTGCCATAAGAGGAATGGAGCAGATATATGCAGGAAAAGCAGAAAAAAGCAATCCGGTGGATCAGCCCGGTACTGATCGCATTGACAGCACTGATCGTGTGGCGCGTCAACTATGAGATCGAATTTATGATGGATGATGAGTGGTATTCGACGGTATTGTATGCGGATACACCGATCCGGAATCTCAGTGACATTATCCGTGCGCAGATCTGGCATTATTTCAACTGGGGCGGCAGAAGCATGGCGCATGCACTGCTGCAGCTGATCCTGCTGGCCGGAGAACACTGGGCGGATATCCTGAATACAGGAATGACACTGCTGTTGGGATGGCTGGCCTGCATGATAGCAGACAGACGTAAGCTCCCGTACTGGTTTGCAGCGTTGGGGATGATCCTGGGGCTGAATGCCAACTGGAAAATGAGCATGTTCTGGGAAGCAGGTGCAGCGAATTATCTGTACATGACAGGATTTCTTCTGGCATTTTTGTTCTGCTATCTGAAATATGAGGAGAAAAATCTGCCGGGGATCGTCATCTGGATCCTTCCACTGGGACTGATCGCAGGCTGGAGCAATGAGAATATGGGGCCTGCGGTATGGCTCCTGAGTCTTCTGGTGATCCTGTTAAGACACAGAGAGCACAAAAAAGCTCCGGTGTGGATGTATCTGGGAAACATCAGCTGCCTGGCGGGAACTATTCTGATGATCGCTGCACCGGGCAATTTTGTCCGCAGCGGGGAGACGGGGGAAGAAGCCTACAGCCTGCTGTGGAGAATGTATCTGCGCTGCTACGCAGAAGCGAAGGGAGTTATGGAGTATCTGTTCCCTGCCCTGCTGCTTACGGTATTTGCACTGATCGTCTGCAAAGGCATTCTGAAAGAAAACCTGGGCAGAAATACAGTGCTGTTATTGCTGGGGGCACTGTTGTCCTGGGGTGCCATGATCCTGTCCCCACACTATCCGGATCGGGCGGCTTTCGGAACGATGGTTTTGTTGATTTGTGCGATTTTATCCATGGCAGGGAAAATCGCAGACAGGCAGAAAGAAAATGTCTGGATGTTCTATGGCTGTGCCGTGCTGATATGGCTGCGGGGGATGTATTTTCTGGTGGAATATCTGGGATTATGCTGGGGCTGGATCAAATAAGTGAATAAATGTCCATTATAAAAGACCTCACTGCCGGCGCATCTGCCGACTGTGAGGTCTTTTATGAGTGTACACATTATTTTCTGGCATACCGGCTCCGGTACTGGCGCGGTGTCATGCCGGTCTTTTTATGGAAGATCTGTGAGAAATAAGACTGCGAAGAAAAACCGACACTGGTGGCTACCTGCGCTACCGACAGATTGGAGGATACCAGAAGCTCCTTACAGGCTTCCAGTCTCCGGTCTGTCAGGTAATTGATCGGAGACTGTCCGACACATTCGGTAAAGGAGTGTGCCAGATAGAATTTGTTGATATGCGTGATCTCCGCCAGGGAATCCAAAGTAATGTTCTGGGAATAATTGGAGTCGATATAGCGTTTCGCCAGAGCACATTCCTTGGATAATTGGAAGGAGGAGTCGGAGATGACAGACAGGTTCTGCTTCCGGGAAATATATACCAGGAGCACCTGAAGCAGTCCGTGACATACCTGTTCAAAACCGGGAAGCTTGTCGCGGAATTCCTGCATCATCAGCTGGGCAAAGTTGATGAACTGTTTTTTATCAGATCCGTAGCTGTAGAAGCTGTAGCCCTTCGGGTTGTCCTGCCCTGCACCGGAAAAGGAAAATGCGAGCCCTTCCACACCGAATACGATATATTCCATGGGATCGTTGGGAAGGGTTTTCTCCGTGTGCTCTACATAAGGGTTGATGATGACCAGATCGTCCGTCTTCACAGGCACCTTTTCATTCTCTATATAGAAGGCTCCCTCACCCCGCAGGACATAGAACAGTTCTGAAAAGTGATGGGTATGCGGAAGGGACTGCCAGTCACCTTCGTATTTGGAGATGGAGATGTAACGCAGCTGGAAATGTTCCGGAGAACTGTTTGCGTTTGCAGAATCAATATTGATAAATTCATTACTCATAACTAGACACCTTCTTTATCTTATTTTATTGTGCACTTTTTCAAGTCTATCGTATTTTTTTATATTGAATATATAAAAAGAACAACATTTCACAAAAACATTCGTAAAAAAGACGAAAAAATAAAAATATGTATGATCTGGATAAGCATATTATACATAATCATTTCAAAAAATCCACCATTTTAGTAACAAAATAGCAATAAACATAATAAAACAAGCAACAAAGAAATTGATATCAGGTCCGGAAGCCGATATACTTTAGTCATCAGCTGCAAGATAGTACAAAAGCGATGGGGAGGAAAACATGCGATGACAGGAAGACTGACGCTGCCGACCGATGCAGACATCATTGACGAAACAATACGGTTAAAAAATCTTCTGGGCGCAGACGCGTTAAGAGACTGTGACGGAACCGAGATGCCGGAAGCACTTTTGTCAGAGCCGGTGAAGAAATATGCGACTTATTATACCACGAGAAAGGATAATGAGTGGGCGATGAAGCATCCGGAGGAGATCCAGCAGGAATACCTGATCAGCAACCGCATCACCGCCAGAGGGGAAACACTCCGCATCCGTCTGATGGAAGGCTTTCATACGGAGCAGCTTAAGGTCAACACGCTGGACGATCCGAAGCGTTGGTGGGAAGTGATCGACAGAACGACCGGTGAGGTAGTGCCGACGGATGCATGGGAATTTGATGAGGCATCCGGTGAAGTGGAGATCCGTACGATCCCCTATCATGAGTATACGGTAAGCTTCCTGGCATTTCTGATCTGGGATCCGGTGCACATGTACAATTTCATCACGAATGACTGGAAGGATACACCGCATCAGCTGACTTACGATGTGAGACAGCCCAAGACCAAACAGTATGTGAAAGACAAGCTGAGAAAATGGTGTGAGGACAATCCTCATATCGACGTTGTCCGCTTCACTACCTTTTTCCATCAGTTTACACTGACCTTCGATGACAAGAAGCGGGAAAAATTTGTAGAGTGGTTCGGATACAGCGCAAGTGTGAGCCCCTATATCCTGGAACAGTTTGAGAAATGGGCAGGCTACAAATTCCGCCCGGAGTACATTGTGGATCAGGGATATCACAACTGCATGTTCCGCGTTCCCAGCAGACAGTTCCTGGATTTCATAGAGTTCCAGCAGATCGAGGTATGTGCGCTGGCGAAGGAGCTGGTAGACATTGTACATTCTTATGGCAAGGAAGCGATGATGTTCCTCGGAGATCATTGGATCGGAACAGAGCCCTACGGTAAATATTTCGCAGGCATCGGACTGGATGCAGTGGTAGGCTCTGTCGGAAGCGGTGTGACACTCCGCATGATCTCTGATATCAAGGGAGTGGATTATACCGAAGGACGGCTGCTGCCTTACTTTTTCCCGGATGTGTTCTGCGAGGGCGGTGACCCGATCGGAGAGGCAAGGGATAACTGGAGAAAAGCAAGACGTGCATTACTCAGGTCTCCTCTGGACAGGATCGGATACGGAGGTTATCTGAAGCTGGCAAGTAATTGGCCCGGTTTCATTGATGAAATACAAAATGTAGTAACACAGTTTCGGGAGATCCATGAAAATATGCAGGGTACAGCTTCCTATGTGGCACCTTTCAAGGTGGCGATCCTGAACTGCTGGGGCAGTCAGAGAAGGTGGATGTCCAATCAGGTACATCATGCGATCTGGCACAGGGAAACTTATTCCGCAGAGGGAGTACTGGAATGCTTAAGCGGAATGCCTTTTGAGGTCGAGTTCATTTCCTTTGATGATGTCAGGAACGGCATCCCTGAGGAAATCAAGGTCATCATTAATGTCGGGGATGCGTACACAGCATTCAGCGGCGCGGAGAACTGGATCGACGAAAAGGTCCTGACCAATATCAGACGCTTTGTGGATCAGGGAGGTGGCTTCATCGGTGTGGGTGAGCCTACCGCTTATCAGTATCAGGGAAGATATTTCCAATTGTCCGATGTGCTCGGTGTAGACCGCGAGATGTGCTTCTCTCTCAGTACAGACAAATATAATGAGAAAAATGACGATCACTTTATCTTAGAGGATATTGAAGGAGCCTTGGATTTCGGCGAGGGCACCAGCCGCGTCTATGCGCAGGGCGGACATTATCAGATCCTTGCGATGGATGGGGAATACAGCCAGCTGGTAGTCAATGAATATGGCAGAGGACACAGCGTATATTTTGCAGGTCTTCCGTATTCTCCCCAGAACTGCAGGCTTCTGCTTCGGGCAATCTATTATGCAGCCGGCATGGAGCAGGAGATGAAGCGTTACTATGTAACGAATGTGGATACCGAAGTAACGGTATTCCAGAAGACCGGCAAGATCGCAGTGATCAACAACTCAGCACAGGCACAGCACACAGAGCTGTATATCAAAGGAAAATGTGCGTATGTGCTGGATCTGAAGCCCGGCGAAATGCGTTGGGTGGACGATATGGAAGACAGGTAACTTATGGAAGGCAAAAAGCGTTTCATATTTTATAAGGTAGTACTTTACAAGTATAAGGAGGTTATTTAAGATGAAAAAGAAAGTATTAAGCGTGCTCTTAGTAGCGGCAATG
>ENA-OOWN01001724-OOWN01001724.1-human-gut-metagenome-genome-assembly--contig:-NODE-1724-length-15098-cov-2.409493_pt1 | contig 15098 bp, 16 predicted proteins | sample MGYA00241406_ERZ501319 | MGnify/ENA primary metagenome ERZ501319 (study PRJEB25962, sample SAMEA2042734) | human gut metagenome | biome: human gut; feature: human-associated habitat; material: faeces... | reverse complement strand
GCTTTTGTCGGCCTTCCACACCGGCTTCGTCCCGCATATCCGTTGAGCCGGGGCTCCTGCCGGGCTTATGCCCCTGTTCTGCCTACGCACCTGCCTGTCTGACGCATGTGTCAGCCCCTCTTATATACAGCGGCTTCGGAAAATCAAGGTTTTTCTGCAAATATTTTTGATAGGTTGTGCGAAACAGCGCTTCGGTACTCATCATGTCCGTAATCTCAACCTGTTTGATTTGCAGCCCCATGGAAACCGACAGCAGCCGCTCTGCCCCGTCGCCGATAAAGCTGGTCTGGCGGCTCTTCAGGCGATTGGCAATTTCCTCCCGCGTCAAAGCCAGCGGTTCGCTGATTTTTTTCAGATTCTCGTCAAACAGCTGAAAATAGAAGTCCTCGCGTTTAGTTTCGATAACCACGGCATTATAAAAAGTACGGTCGCTTTCTTTAAGCATATTCGCATAAACTTCAAAAGCCGAAACGCCGGTCAGTTTCAAATCCGGACTGCCCAGCGCCAGCCCGCGCGCAAATGCCAGCCCTGCCCGCACGCCGGTAAAAGAGCCCGGCCCGATACAAACGCCCAAAAGCCCGATTTCGCCAAACTTCAGCTTATTTTCCTTAAGCATCTTTTCAACATTGCAAGCCAAATCTTCTGCCTGCCCGAACTCTTCTATTTTTTCGATTCCCGCAACGCGGGACAAATCCCGGTAAAGGGCTGCCCCCATACCGCTGCCGGTCGTATCAAAAACCAAAGTATACATATTGTTCACTCTTTCAATTTTTAATTTGCTATCAAATGACAAATATCTTAAAAAAGCCTATATACCAAAATAAAAAAACAAACAACCTTTATTTTGGCTCCGTCGGCGTTTTGTCCCCCCCGGAACATATTTCAGACACCGGCCAAAACAAAACTCCGGACATCCTTGTCGGATGTCTGCTAAAATAGAATTATCAGGACGTCCTTGTCGGATGCCTGCTAAAATAGAATTATCAGGACGTCTTTGCCGGCTGTCCGTTAAAAAAAACTATCGGAACGTCTTTGCCGGCCGTCCGTTGAAAACAAAACTATCCGGCCGTCTCCCCAGGCGTCCGCTGAAAACAAAACACTCGGCCCTTTCGGCCGTATACTATGGAAAAAGGAATGACGATAGAAACTGTAACCATATTGCTTTATATCTGGCTTTCCGTCAGTCTGTTTTTCCCGCTGCTCGCGGTAATTCTGCTGCGCCGCGGCCGGCGGATGAAAGCCGAGCTGGCCAAGAAAGATTTGTCCAACCGCCACTATGAAGAAATGCTATATGCCTCCAAAGACGGCTATCTGACCCATTCCGTATATAAAAGCAAAGACTATCAGTACTGTTCGCGCCGTCTGGCAACCATGCTGAATCTGTCCGCCGGCGAAAAAAGTACGTTTGCCGACGTTGCCGCCGCATTTGAACGCGCCGATGCCGAAAAGCTGAACGGCATGTTTACCGCCCTGCTCAAAGACGGAAAAAGCTTTGAAACCATCGTCAGGACGCCCGCAGGCAAAGCCGCTCTTTCCGGCAAAACATTCGTCGTCTCCGGCGTGCGGATTAACTCCGCCGATTCGCTGATAAACAGCAGTTGCCTCTGGTTTCGCGATATCACGCGTGAAACCGACTTTATTGACCGTGCCACCGAAGACGCCCTCGCCTGCCGCCGCGAAGTTGAGGACTTTCGCATTCTGATAGACAATCTGCCCAGCCCTGTCTGGCTCCGGGACGAAAGTCTGAACATCCGCATTATGAACCGGCGTTACCTGAACCTGCTAGGCCTGAAAGACTTCAAAGACGCCACGCCGGAAAACACAATCCTGCGCGACCTCGGCAATGCCACCAATTTGCTGGAACTCGCCAAAACCGCCCGCGAATCAAACACGCCGCAGAAAAAGCAGATTAACATCTTACATGACGGCGAACTCAAAAAATACGAAATCACCGAAACGCCGTATTACGATTCGTCGCTGAAGACATCGCATACTGTCGGTTCGCTGACGGATATCACCGGCTTTGACGAAGCCAAGCGCAGCTATCAGGTACATCTGGACACCCATCTTGATATTTTAAGCTCGCTGGATACGGCATTCTGCATCATCAACACCGGACACGAATTCACCTTTGGCAACGCCGCATTCCTGAAATTGTGGAACCTTCCCGAAAACTTTATCGACAACGCGCCGCACTACAACGTTTTCCTTGACCGGATTCGCGAACAGCGGACTTTGCCCGAAGTCTCGGATTTCAAAGCCTACAAAGACGAAGAGAATAAAGCTTTTGACGCATTGACGGAACAGCGGGAAGACCTGCTTTATATCCCGGACGGCCGCACTTTCCGCCGCATCCGCGCCCCGCATCCGGACGGCACGATTATCGCTTACGAAGACATTACCGACCGTCTGGCCGCCGCCCGCCGCCTCAGCGACCTGCTTGCGGTTCAGCGCGGCATTCTTGACAACATCAGCGATTCGGTCGTTATCTTCTCGCCTAACCTGAAGCTGAAATCTTACAACGTGGCTTTCCTCAGGCTCTGGGGGCTGGGCGCGGCGGAACTTGATGCTTCGCCATACCTGCGCGAACTGCTTGACCTGCTGAAGCCCAAACTGCCGGAACTGGAAGACTGGAACACATTCCGCGAAGACATGCTCAAGCATATAACTTCCTGCACTCCTTTCACGCTGAAGCTCCGCAGCAAACAGCGTATTATGGTAACGCCGGTCATCTTGGCGGACACGTCGCTGATGATTACATATCATAAGGAATAACGGAAAACAAATAATCCTTGCATTCGCGCAGGACGTCATCCATAATATCCGGCAGATATCAGTCCAAGCGGCAGTTGCCGTAAAATGTCGGCCGCCGCAGCAAAAGCCTTGAAAAGCTCAAAGGAGAAAAGCAATGACGGAACAATTGGCGCCAAACCAGAAAAAAATTGTCGACTGGGACAAAAAATCCGATTCGGATGCCGAACGCATCAGTAAACGGCTGGAAGGAAGAAGCGAACTAGACGACCGCACGTCCACCGCCAATGACGTTTCTGTCCGTCCGGTTGCTGAGCGCACTGCCGCTCCCGTCCGGCCGGCGACGCACCCCGCCGCCGCAAACCCTGCCGCTTCACGTCCAGCTCCGGACAACCGCTGCAGCGCCTGCGCCAAAAAATTAAAGAAGTTTACGACGATGATGATGACGAAGACGAAAACGCCCCCGGTTTCTTCAATATCAGCCTGCTGGACGAAGAAGAAGCCGAAAACGGCGTTCTCCCTGCAGGCACTGTTCCCGACCCGGCCCGCAACGAGTCGGAAACACTGCGCATTACCCGCGAACAGCAACTGGCCGGAAAGCTGGACGCCATTCTCAGCTCCTCAATGGCCGCAAGAGAAGCCGGACTGTCCCCCCGCGCTTCCCGCACCGATGCCAGGCTGGCAAATTCGGCAGAATATGATGTGAAAAAAATCCGCCGTCAAACCTTAAAAGAGAAAATATCCGAACCGCTCGGACTGAAAGGTCATCTCCCTGAAAAAGAGCTTGGCCAAGCGCTTCGCGGTTTGAAAAATGCCGCCGAAACGCTGGAACCCTCCCTGCACTCAGCCGCATCCCAAGCGCCGCTTTCGGCCGCACCGCTGGCTTCTTTGCAGCGCGAAACATCAGATATCCTGAACGGCCTTCCCGCCGAAACCGCTCCGGAATTGGCGAAAGAAGACGATGAAAAAGCGCTCGCCAGACTGATACTGGAAAAATCGGGACGCGGCGCCCCGCGAAAAAAATTATCCGAAATTGCCAAAGGGTTGAAGCCATTTAAAAAAAATGAAAATACGGCTGACAACAGCAAAGAAAATAGCTGATTCCGCCACGCCCCGGAAGCACTTATTAAACAAACCTGATTGACACTTATAAATCTTTGTGATATTCTGGACAGTGTTGATAACCTCATAAAACCAAAGGCCAAACTATGGAAAACCAATATTATACGTTAATTGAAAAACAGGACTTTTTCGAAATCATCGAAAACAAGTTCGGCGAACTGGCGGGATTTATTGACGCCCGCAAAGGCGAACCGGTCAATCCGCAGCTGGAATATGACGGCAAAACCACAGCTTTGCTCAAACGCGACGGCAGGCTCGCGGTCAAGCTTGAAGGCATAAACGCCGAAACCGGCGCCGTTCTGGCTGAATCCGAATTTGTTATGATTGTAGAACTCTCCGGCGAAACAGTCGAACGCACCTACGGCGTTCCGGTTGAAACGGTTGAGGAATTTTCATTCAAAGGCCGTCAGACCCGTGCCGACGAACTGGAACGCATTAAAAGCAAACAGGAAATCATTGAAGCGTTTGGCGCCGTTAAAATCTGGAAAAGCGGAGAAAAATAGATGATAGGAATAGTATTGGTAACCCATGGCCGGCTGGCTGACGAATTTCTGTCTGCCATGCAGCACATTGTCGGCCCTCAGAATCAGATTGCCCCCGCCTGCATCGGCCCCAATGACGATATGAACGAACGGCGCAACGACATCTTAAACAAAGTTCAGGCGGTTGACAGCGGCGACGGGGTCATTGTTTTGACCGATATGTTTGGCGGTACGCCGTCCAACCTTGCCATTTCGATTATGGACCGTGCCAACATTGAAGTTATCGCCGGCATAAATCTGCCGATGCTCGTCAAACTCAATACGCTGAGAAAAGAAAAAGGGCTGAAGGAGGCCGTTACCGGCGCCAAAGAAGCCGGCATCAAATATATAACTATCGCATCTGAACTGCTGGGAAAATAAAATGAGCGACACCATTTCTGTAGAACTTGAAATCATTAACGAACGCGGATTGCATGCCCGTGCCGCCGCCAGTTTCGTCAAAACGATTGACGGGCTGAACGCCGACGTGCAGGTTGAACGTCTGGGACAGGTTGTAGACGGCAATTCGATTATGGGGCTGATGATGCTTGCCGCCGCCAAAGGCACCAAAATTAAGGTTTCCGCCGCCGGAACAGACGCCGAAACCGCCATCGCCAACATTACCCAACTTGTCAACGGCAGATTCGGCGAAGATAGATGACGCAAACGCCCGACACCCTTGCCGATACTCTTGCTGCGCTTTCTCCCGCTCAGCCAACGCCCTCCGCAGTTTCTCTCTCAACCTCCCGGAAAAGAGGCCGCCGCCCTGCCGCATCCCCTGCCGCGACAGCCAAAGCGCCGGCACCGCGCAACAAGACCATCACGTTGACAGAACCGGAAATCTCCGAATATTCTTCCCGTGCCATATCCCTGAAAGGCAAAGCTACCCTGCGCGACATCATTGACAAAACGATTTGGCAGGACACTTTTGAAGCTCTTAAATTTCTCCCCGCCAACTTTGCCGATTTGGTGGTCGTCGACCCGCCGTACAACCTGACCAAAAAATTCGGCACCAAAGAATTTAAGTCCATGGACTGGAACGACTACAAGCGCTGGATGGACAAGTGGCTCGCGGAAGTCTTTATCTCGCTGAAACCCAACGGCAGCCTGTACATTTGCTCGGACTGGAACACGTCTATCGCCGTTCCCGAAATCGCCGGCAAATATTTTCTTCTGAAAAACCGCATCACTTGGGAACGGGAAAAAGGCCGCAGTTCAGGCAATAACTGGAAAAACTGTATTGAAGACGTCTGGTTTTTCACCAAATCTTCCGAATACACTTTCAATCTGGATGCCGTTAAGCTGAAGCGCCCGGTTCTCGCCCCGTACAAAGACGGCAACGGCATTCCCAAAGACTGGCAGGAAGACGAAGAAATTGAAGGGGGAAAATACCGGCTGACTGCGCCGTCCAATCTGTGGACGGACATTTCCATCCCGTTCTGGTCTATGGCCGAAAACACGCCCCATCCCACCCAAAAGCCGGAAAAGCTGATAGCCAAGCTGATTTTGGCCTCCAGCAACGAAGGCGATGTCGTTTTTGACCCTTTCCTCGGCTCCGGTACCACTTCGGTAACCGCCGCCAAGCTCGGCCGTCATTATGTCGGCATTGAACGCGAAAAAGAATACGTAGCCCTTGCCGAAAAGAGGCTTGAAATGGCACAAACAGACAAGACCATTCAGGGATACGAAAACGGCGTATTCAAACTTCGCCACGCCTGATTTGTCCGCAAAAAAAGCCATCTCTGCCGCCAATTTTCCTGCTCCGCCGGGGATTAACCGCCGGATTTTGCCCGGTACAGGCCAAAAACTTTTCACAAAACGAAAAAAATTGTTGCAAATACATATAACCTGATATATGTTATCAACGAATTTAATAGATATTAAGTTCAGGGCGTCAGAATCCCTTAAGCAGTCAGTCCGCAGCAGGACAAAATAAATATGCCACGTTCGGACGGATGTCGACGAATAAGAGCTTCTCAAATAAGTCGAGCCGTCAATTGCTTACGGTTTCTGAACATCCGCCCGCCTTTGCGGGCTTTTTATTTTCCCTCTCTTCTTTCCGCTCATCGCCAATATATCCGTTTTTTGAAGTGCGTTTATCTGCCTGCATTCTTTCTGACCACTCCTCGTCTGGTTCTATTGCCCTACTGTCCGCCCCTACAGCCCGTTCCCATCTGTTCCTATCGTCCTACTGCCCGCCCCCTTTAGCAGCTGCCCGTCTGCTACTCACGGGTCATCCTCTCCCAACGATACAAACTCCCTCAAACGGTACAAACTCTCCCAAACGGCACCACCTCCCCCAAACGCCTGATACATTTATTCTGCCCCCAACATTCGCTAAAAACAAAAATTGCTATTGAGTTTTAATCCGCACCGCTCTATATAATATATCTGTGCAATATGTATTTCTGATATGTTGCCGCACCGAACCGCCATATGCGATTCTCCAACCAACAACAGGGAAATGACAACAGATGAAACCAATGAAAAATATTATGTTCTGGCTTGTTGCCTTCATACTTTTGAGTGTGATTATGAACGGCTTCTCTCCAAGTGCTCGGCAGAACGCCGCCGCGCCGATTGCTTTTTCGGAATTTATGGACAAAGCCGAAAACAACCATATTGACGCGGTAACGATTGTCGGCAACGACATTTACGGCACCTACGACAACGGTAACAAATTCCGCACTTACGCTCCCTTCGACCCGAGCATGGTCGAAACGCTGCGCAAACTCGGCGTCAAAATTGAAGCCAAGCCGATAGACACGTCCGAAAGCACATTCTGGGGCATTGTCATTTCTTGGTTCCCGATGCTTCTGCTGATTGGCGTCTGGATTTTCTTTATGCGCCAGGCCAGTTCCGGCAACAACAAAGCCATGAGTTTCGGCAAATCCCGCGCAAAATTGATAGAAAACACCAAACGCGTTACGTTTGCCGACGTTGCCGGAGCAGACGAAAGCAAGCAGGAACTTGAAGAAATTATTGATTTTCTGAAAGACCCGCAGAAATTTCAGCGTCTCGGCGGCAAAATTCCGAAGGGCGTCCTGCTCGTCGGCCCTCCGGGAACCGGCAAAACCCTCTTGGCAAAAGCCGTAGCCGGCGAAGCCAATGTCCCGTTTTTCTCTATTTCCGGTTCGGACTTTGTCGAAATGTTTGTCGGCGTCGGTGCGTCGCGTGTGCGTGATATGTTCGCTCAGGCCAAGAAAAACGCCCCCTGCCTGCTGTTTATTGATGAAATAGATGCCGTGGGCCGCCATCGCGGCGCCGGCCTGGGCGGCGGCAACGACGAACGCGAACAGACTCTAAACCAGCTTCTGGTGGAAATGGACGGGTTTGATGCCAACGAAAACGTTATTCTGATTGCGGCGACCAACCGCCCCGATGTTTTGGATCCGGCCTTGCTGCGTCCCGGACGTTTTGACCGTCAGGTAACTGTCAGCAATCCGGACGTCAAAGGACGAGAGGAAATTCTGAAAGTCCACACCCGCAAGGTTCCGCTCTCCAAAGACGTCAACCTCAGCGTCGTCGCCCGCGGCACACCCGGATTTTCCGGAGCTGATTTGGCCAATCTGGTTAATGAAGCGGCTCTCCTTGCCGCCCGTAAAAACAAACTCAAGGTCAGCTCTGCCGACTTTGACGCAGCCAAGGACAAAGTCTTGATGGGCAACGAGCGGAAATCCATGGCGATGGACGAAAAAGAAAAGCAGCTGACCGCTTATCACGAAGCCGGACACGCCATCTGTTCTCTGAACGTCAAAGACACCGACCCCATTCACAAAGCGACGATTATTCCGCGCGGCCGGGCACTCGGAATGGTTCAGCAGCTGCCGGAAAAGGACAAATACTCCTATACCCGCGCTCAAATGTTGTCCCGTTTGGCAATATTGATGGGCGGACGCGTTGCCGAAGAAATCAAATTCGGTTACGATGCGGTTACTTCGGGTGCGTCTTCCGATATTAATGCTGCCACGGATTTGGCGCGTGCCATGGTAACGGAATGGGGAATGAGCGACGCGCTGGGGCCGATTCGCTATTCCGAAAACTCCAACGAAGTCTTCCTCGGACGCTCCGTTACGCAAAACCAGAATATGAGCGAAGAAACCGCCCGTCTGGTCGACGCGGAAATCAAGCGTCTGGTTACCGGCGGCTACGAAGAAGCGAAAAAAATTCTCCAACAGCACCAAAAAGATTGGGAAACGCTTGCCCAGGCGCTGATGGAGTATGAAACGCTGACCGGAGAAGAAATCCAGGATGTCCTGGCCGGAAAGCAAATTGATAAAAATAAAGACGCTCCGGTATCGGAAGAAAAACGTACCAAAGCGTCTGTACCGGAACTGTAAACCAATGTTCCAGGCAGCTGACCGCCAAGCAGCCGGCTCCTCAATCACCTGGTTCTGTATTAAACAGCCTGCCTTCCGGCAGGCTGTTTTTTATTGCCGCTATGCTCCATTACTATCGGCACAGCCGTCCTGCAAAACGGTTCAACATCCCTGCAAAAACGGCCTCCTGCTTGATTAATACCCTTTCCAATTATCGCCCGTTCAAATTTCCGTTGCACGATATTATCAAAATTCTCCTCCCCAAAAACATCTCCGTAAAAGACATCGCCGTTCCGTGAATCATTCCCACAAAAGAAAAGCCCCCAACCTAGTTGATGGTACTAAAAAAAAGAGCCGCATACCGCAGCTCCTTTTTTATTCCGGATATTCCGTCCTTTGACTCAACGTCAGAAATGCAGAACATCATAACAATGCGCATCCCACATATTAAGATGCATTTTTCCGCGTTCATCAAAAAACAGACACCGTCTGCCTTCCGACAAATTCGCCTTCTTGAAGCATCTGCCGCGAGCAGGCGCCCCACAACGCTCGCAAAGCATCCAGCCTCCGCTCTCATAACGGATAAGATGGAAACGCTCATTGAGAGGCATAAAGCCGCGCACATTTTCGTGCACCACCATGCCGTTCGCATCAGCCACCTTCAGCCTATGACCTTTAACGAGCTGAAAGTCTGCGTTAACTTCAAGTTCTTCCACTGAAGAAACATAAAAGCCGCCAACTGAAACACTATGCTGCGCTTCAAAAGAAACCAGTTTCCAGTCCGGCGTATAGACATAAGTCGTCCCGTCCGTCATGAAAATTCTGTTAAAACGGGTACCTACCGAAACCTTGTCCACTCCAGACATCAACGGATATTTTCCGTTTGCAGAAGAATACAATTTTCCGTCACGCAAATGCATTCCGTTGAATACGTTGTTTCTCACTTTGCTGTTTGCAGACGCCGCATGGGCAGTCGTTGAACTAAAATTTTTCATATTAAAAAATTTATGTGAATAATAATTTACCTATCTCTAAAAAACTTACCTAACATACCACATTTTTCCGCCCGGCGCAAGTGTTTTTTGTCAATTTTTTCAAAAAAAAACACCTCAACGCCATTGCCACGCAATTATCCCTGTCTAATTCCGCTGCACGCTGTCTTCTTTCTGCAGCCTGAACTGATATAATGCGGCAATCGCAATATACGGCAGGAACATTTCTCCCGATTCTTCCACCAGCTGGCAAAGGGCATACGTTTCATCAGCCAGAGGAACGCCGCCGTGCGCTTTTTTCCAATTCGACGGAAAACGGTCAACGATCTTGGAGCAAACACCGACCGTGCACAAAACGGCAATCGACCACGTTACCGGATTAAGCTTAAAAAACGAACCTACCAGATGCTTGGAATATTTAACCGCCAGATATGCAACCGCTCCGGCAACAACCAGCAAGACCAATCCGAAAATAATCTTTTCGCTCAACGGATTATTCGGATTAAGAAAAAATCTCGATTTAAACGGAGTCGTATCCGTTCTGGACAGATGGTGCTGTATCCCTTCCTCACGCAACAGAGCACAAATTGCCAAAAACAAAAGAATACCCCATGTTCTAATCCTGTCCTTGTAATCATCACAAACAACAAGCAACATTCCGATAAGCAAAACATATCCTATATGGGTAATATTCTCAATCAGTTCCCCTTCAACCGTTACTTTCAGCACATTTTCGGGAAATCCATAATAAACAGTCCCCATAAAAGACAACCACAAAATCAAAAAAGCCGCAGGTACAAAAAACGGCGACATAAATATCTTTTTCATCAAAAAAGTCCTTCAATTCATTAAAATTGCATAAAGTATAGATACCTTGCCGTTCCCTCGCAACAAAAACAAAAAATTCCTAACAACAAAACCGTATGCTACAGAATGTTTATTTCTTTCAAACCGCAAGTTTCCGCGCTTTAAAGCCGTTCCTTAATGATATCCGATAAATGTCGCCAAAACGTTTCGCCTTTTGCAACCGCAGACATTCAACAACGGACCTGCGCAACAGATAAAATCCCTCCCGCATTTTTCATCATTCCCAAACGATTGTTGCGCCTTTTTCCAAAATCCCCGCAATTCGCTTCAAAACACTCTGCTCCACAAAGTCGCCTTTGCGAACCCAAACTGCGCTTTTAACATTGTCCAAAACATAAAAAGGCGATATCCGCCGATACCCTTTCAGCATCACCGCCACGCTGTCCGCAATGCTGATTTTTTCTCCCGGCAAATCAGCTGTTTCACCCTCATATACGCAATCGACGACAATCTGCGGTTTCAGCTTCTCCTTTCCCGTCATAAACAAATAATATACTGCGGCTCCGCCGGCAACGTAAATGTCAGTTTCTTCCTCGGCCAGCGCCTTTTGCCCGCTGATAACGCGGTGCGCCGCCAAATCCGAAACTTCATATTCCGGATTAGAGGTCAGCACCAGCATCTTACAGCCGTCAATTGTCCGCCCGGGAAAACTTTCGTACGTTATCCTGCCGCAAACGACGGTCTGCCTGGACACGACATCAAGAAAATGTTTCGTATCGCTGGGAACATTCCACGGTATATTATCGCCAATGCCGATTAAATCGTCCCCGGCATGCCGGCACCACATCGCTACCACCGTCATTTCAAAAACTCCTTTACCGGCGCATAAGACCTCCGGTGTTCGGGTGTAACGCCAAACCGTTTCAATCCCTCAATATGCGCTTTCGTACCGTAACCGGCATTTTTCTCAAAACCGTATTCCGGATACTGCGTTGCCATCTGTTCCATCAGCCGATCGCGATAAACTTTGGCTAAAATGGAAGCCGCGGCAATGGAATAAGACTTCGCATCCCCTTTTACCACCGCCCGCACCGCACAACCAAAATCTTTCGGCGTTCTGTTCCCGTCAACCAACACCATATCCGCAGCAATATCGGCCGCCGCCATTGCCCGTTTCATTGCCAGAAACGACGCATTTAAAATATTGATTTCATCAATTTCCCGTGCCGATGCCTGCCCGATTCCCAGCCGCACCGTTCCCTTTTTTGCTTCTTCTTGCAGCAGGCTATACAACATTTCTCTTTTCTTTTTGGAAAGCTTTTTGGAGTCATTCAGATTTTCTAACAGCCGGATGTCAACTTTCCGGTTCAAAAAAACAGCACACCCGGCAACCACCGGTCCGACCCATGGGCCGCGCCCGGCTTCATCAACGCCGGCAACAACCCCGCCGGCCTCATCTTCAAGTAAAAAATCAGGCATACCGCCTCTCCTTCGTCCGAAACGATATCCTATCCAACACCCCCGCTTCGTTCTCGCCAAAAACGGCGGCTTGCCGACATATCGTTTTCCCTTTGTCCCAAACGACACCTCTCACAACCCCGTTTCGTTCTCACCTGAAACGGCAGCTTGCCGACATATCGCTTTCCCTTTATCCAAACGACATCCCACACAACACCGTTTCGTTCTCGCCTGAAACGGTATTATGCCGGTATATCGCTCCTTATAACCAAAACGATAATACCCTATTGCCTTTATAACTCAACAATTTTTTAATTTTTAAGCACTTTTACGCCCTCATACTCTGCTTCGATTATACCGCCGACGACAACTGCGACATTCGGATAACCCGCCTCTTCAAACTTCTCGGCAACCTCCGAAGCAACGCCGCCCGACGTACAGAGAATATTAACCAGCTTGTCGCCGCCGGGATTATATTCCGCCATAAACTTGTCCGGATCTACTTTATCCGCTTTTATGACAATATGCGGCAAAGCCAAACGCTCATGCGCATATTCGTCCGCCCCGCGCACATCAAGAATAATCGAATCTTTGTCCAGGCTTTCCGGTTTCACAAAACGCATCGACTCCTCCTTCTTTGTCTTCCATAAACATAAGCCTGTTATGCAGCGGTTAAACCTCTATTTTAGTTTAAAAAGCAAAAACGGCTGCAATTGCAGCCGTCTCCCTCTCTCATATTTTCCGCCGTTCCTCACAAGCGCCCCTTCCGGTACATTCCGTTCCCGGAAACGCGCCCTCTGCCAAAAGCCGCCCTTTTCTCAAAGCGCTGACTTTTATCCAGACGCCGGCTTTTACCTACACGCAACTCTTTTGCCTAAAGCGCCAGAACTTTATACTCGATTCCGCTCTCGTCAGCACCGAGAACTTCGATTTTTATCGTGCCGATGTTTACGTTTTTGTCATACATCGGAAATTTATACGTTTTGTTTTCTTCCAAAGGCATACCGTTATTCGGCACTACCGTTTTATATTTAAAGACCATCTTGTAGTCTTCAATACCTGCATAACGGACTTCAAAGCTTGAAAGCATATCTTCCTCGCCCGAGCGGCTCTTAAGCTCGTTTTGGAATTTCAAATCTTCCGGCTCCAGCTGAAAAGCAGTTTCCAGCAAAGCCAGCCGGTCATTGTAAATTCTTCCTACGCGCGGATAAATGTTTCCGTTTCCGTCCAACAGAACGATATCGCCAAAGCGATTCGGCTCGACCATCCGATAAATATGCTCGTTAATTTCAACCTCACCGATGATTTTATATACCTGCTCGTCCGAAAACTGTACCGGAACCGTATAGGAAACCAGCGCCCCTTTCTTCGTCGGCCGAACAATCTCATCGGAATAAACTTCCTTTTCAAACACTTTGGAAGAAACGACGATTCCGCCCGGAACGGCATGGCGTACCACGCCTGCTTCATAATCGCTGACGGTTTCTGTTTCCTTCTCTACGCTGGAAAACTCGTCCGTATCGTAATAGCGGATATTGTAAGTATAGAAAAAATCATTAAACGTATTGCGTTTCCCGAGAGTATAGTCGCCTTTCATATAGTATGAACACGAAGCTACTGCCAATGCTGCCAGACCGATAAATATTTTTTTCATAATATAATCTCTTGTTAACGTTTTCCTCACTAATATTTATGCATCTTGAAATACAACTTGTAAACAAAAAAAATATTTTTGAGGCAAACCTATGCATAACCCTGGCAAAAGCTGCAAACTGATAAAATTCTCCCCTCTAGCGTCCCTCCCCGAAGCCGAAGCGGAATTTCTGGAAGAAACCTTTGACGTCGTTGCCGTCAATTATACCGACGACGGTCTTGAAGAATACGTCGGCTACGCGCCGCTGGATTTCGATGCCGAAGATTTCCGCCGCCGGGTTGCCGCACACGGCCTGAAATTGCCGCTGTTTTGCGAAGAAACGCTGGAAAGCAAAAACTGGCTGAAAGAAAACGTCATAAAATTTGCCCCGTTTGAAATCGGTGCATTTATGGTTTACGGCATTCATGAAGCAGCCTGCCCGCCCACAGAAAAAATTCCGGTGCAGGTCTATGCCGCCACCGCTTTCGGGTCCGAACACCAGACGACAAAAATGTGCCTGTCGCTCATCAGCCGGCTGTATGAGGACTTTCCCACACCCCAAAAAATTCTCGATATGGGAACCGGCTCCGGCATTCTTTCCGTTGCCGCTGCCAAAATCTGGCATCAGACGCCGCAGATTATTGCCGCCGATATTGACGCTGAGGCAGTCGATGTCGCCGCCAGCAATGCCGTAACCAACGGTGTGGAAAAAAACATCGCTGCAATCTTAAGCGACGGATATGCCAACCCGGCCATTGCCGCCGCCGCACCGTACGACCTGATTTTTGCCAACATCCTCGCCAACCCGCTGCGGGAAATGTCTGCCGCGGCATACGCAAATCTCCGCCCCGGCGGCTGTTACTTAATTTCGGGATTTATTGACAATCAGGAAAACGATATTATAGAACATCATCGGCAGACCGGTTTCAAATTGCTGCAAACCTGCCGGATAGAAAACTGGCGCGCCGCCCTCCTGCAAAAATAACATCGGCAAATCGGCGGTTTCTCCGCTGCAGAAACACCAGCTCGGAGCATCCGCCACCCCTAACTAACGGAGTTAATGCAATGGACATTAAAAGCATTCAAAAAGAACTGAAAGCGCAAAAACTCTCCGGAAGGATATTTACGCTCGGCAACCTGTTTATCGGCGAAGACATTCTTCCCGAAGAAAACCGGATATGCGAATTGACCGGCTTCACCGGTTCCTACGCTCTTCTGTTTGTAACGCCTGCCAAAGCATACCTGTTTGTTGACGGACGCTACGAACTCCAAGCCAAAAAGGAAGTAAATCTCCGCCGGATTGAAATCGTTAAGCTGTCAGAAATAAGCTTTTGTTCATGGCTGAAAAACAATTTCGCCAAGTCCTCCGCCCGCATTGCCTACAACCCTTGGATAATCAGCCTGAGCACGCTCAACGGGCTGAAGAAGCTGCTGCCCGCCGCCGAATTTATCCCTGCCGCCGATGCCGGCAGGCTGTTAAGCCCCAAGCCGGTAA
>ENA-OOWN01001720-OOWN01001720.1-human-gut-metagenome-genome-assembly--contig:-NODE-1720-length-15120-cov-3.228211_pt1 | contig 15120 bp, 11 predicted proteins | sample MGYA00241406_ERZ501319 | MGnify/ENA primary metagenome ERZ501319 (study PRJEB25962, sample SAMEA2042734) | human gut metagenome | biome: human gut; feature: human-associated habitat; material: faeces... | reverse complement strand
TAGGTAGCCGCCTTTTTTTCAGGTAAGAGAGGATATTCCGGTCAAGACGGGATATCCTCTTTTTTTGTTTCCTTTTTGCCGTGTCGGTAATCCGTCAAGGCTGTCTGTCCCTTGGTAAGAGAGCAATTCCGTCAGCACGGGGGATTTTCGTTTGTATGCGGGCTGAAGCGCCCAGAAAGCCGGACATATTAGCCTTCCCGTACATGCCGTAAGGGGGCCGTCGGACATGTCCGGCATTTTCCCCAACTATATACTTTAATATACTAACTGATATTATATTATAATTCAAATAAAATAGGAAACAGTATCAAAGAACAATCATTTTAATAGAGCTTTCTGGTTCCCCATTTAGCTCGGTAATATGCATGTACAAGTTCTAATTTACCGTTTTTGACCCGATAATGAGAGCGTACAAGCACGAATCTATTGTTACTTTCTTCGCAATAAATCCAACTGAAATAATTACCCATTTTATAAATTGTTATTGTCTCTATTATTAGAGAAATTCAATCGTGGTAACTTCAGCGGGGATTTATATACACCAACTGTTTCCTATTTATTTGCAAATATACTAAGTTTATAATCAAACAAAAACAGCTCAACACTGAATTAACAATGTTGAGCTGTTTTTGCGTTATATTGAACTCTAAATTATTTGCCAATCAATGGGAATCTAAATAATGGCATGGTTACTATAACAGTCTGTAATTCAATACTACCATCAAATACAAATGTTCTGTTACCATTATTGATTTCTGCTACTGATACTGTCTTTGATGATGAATTGCTTTTTAGCTTTCCATGAAATCCAGTAATAGTTTCGTGATCGCAGTAATCAAGGATTCCATTGGTTGCTTTACCTGTATATGTAATATCATTGTATTCAAACTTAAAGTTGCCTGTCAAGAAACCTTTGTATATCTGAAAATTATATGTTTGGTTCAAATTGGTATTTGCTGTATTGAATGTTGACTTTGTATTAAGTTTACGTTGATAACTAAAGCTACCATGCAAAATGCCGTTACGATAATGATATGTAATTGTTTCAGTGCCATTTGGAAAAGCCGCTTTACTTTGACCCTTTTGGGCAAATAGGATTTACCACCCTTGGCCGCGATATGATTGACCCTTTAAAGTCCTGGTGATGGGGGTCAATTTAATTTTACCCTTTTAAGTTTTTCAGTTTTTCTTAGCCCTTAACTTACGCATGCTTTCACCGTATAATTCTATGGTATGAGCTGTGTGAATGATGCGGTCAAGGATGGCATCTGCTATTGTCGGGTCACCTACCATATCATACCAATTGGACGATGGATACTGCGAAGTTATGATGATGGATTTTCGTTCATGCCTGTCTTCAATGATTTCTAGCAGTATAGGACGTTCTTTGACATCAAGAGGTACAAGGAACAAGTCATCAAGAATGAGCAACTGACATCGTTCAATCTTCTTGAGTTCTGTTTCAAGTGTACCTTTGACCTTGGCAACTTTCAGTGATCCAGTCAGTTTTGGAGCATTGGCATAGAAAGTTCGGAATCCTCTTTTACATGCCTCGTGGCCAAGGGCGCAAGCCAGATAGCTTTTCCCCGTGCCTGAAGAACCGGTGATAAAAAGGTTCTGCCCTTTATGTACAAAATCAAGGGTGGCGAGTCATTCCATCTGATTGCGCTCCAATCCCCGGTTTGTGGCATAGTCAATCTGTTCAAGATAGGCCTTGTAGCGGAATGCCGCATTTTTGGTCAGCTGTGCAATGGCAGCTTGGGCGCGGTAATCCCATTCGCGTGCAAGAAGCATGGAAAGGAAAGTATTTGCGGTCATGGACTGCGGAGTGGTGCCGGCGAGACTTTCCTTGAAAGCCTCTGCCATGCCGTGTAACTTCATGCGGTTCATCAAATCCAGTGATATGGTATTCTGATCTTGTTGTCCCGTAACGGGAGCTGTCTTATTGTTTGTTTCCATAAATCTAAACTTTATTGTTCTTGTTTGTCTTTTCTGTAATATTCGCGTCCTCGTATGTTTTTGTGGGACAGTGGAGCCGGAGAAGTCGCAGGAGACTGTACCTTCCCGTCTTCATCAGGAAGGAAGTCCGCATCTTCTCCCAGTTCAAGCACTTCACGTAAGGCCTGATAACCGTATTGCAACTTCTGGTCCGCGCAAACGCAAGCCGCAACTAGACGGTCACGACCATACTTTTTCTCCAGTGCCAGTATGCCTCTGCAGGATCTGAATGCCTTTGGAGGATATTGCATGATACGCTCCACTTCCCGAAGATAATTCAATACGATATTGTCTATTTCCGAAGCACACCGGAACAGTTCCTCCAAATCCTTGTCATAAGGGCCATAGTGCCCCGGAAGGTTGTGTTCTTTCTTCCATGAATAAGTATAGGGGATGTCACAGCGATCGTGTGTGGCAACAAGGTTCATACCGCAGTAGATTTCCACCGTATCGGCATCATAGAGAATTGTCACACGCCTTCCTACATATTCCTTTGGAACACTGTAATGGTGTTTGAACAACGAGACGTAAGAATTTCTGCCCACGGTCATGAGCTTTCTCTCTTTCATCACGTAACGATTCCGGGGAAGCGGGCGAAGATAGTCTTTCTCGCTGTGCAGGAACATTTCCTTACGTGACATCTCCCGACCGGCCATTGCCTTTTCATTGAAATCGAGCAGGGAAATATGGATGGCGGTATTGAGTTCGTCCAGACTGGCGAACGTCATCCCCTCTATGTCCAGGTAAACGGAACGATAGAGAAGTTTCACGGCATTTTCCACCAGGGCCTTGTCCTTGGGATGGCATACACGGGCGGGATAGACCGCACAGCCGTAATGTTCGGCAAAAGCGGCGAAATCATCATTGATGACAGGTTCGTTGCGGTCGCTTCGTGTGACGGCAGCCTTCAGATTGTCGGGGACGATAGCCGCAGGAACACCTTCAAAATATTGAATGGCATTCTCGCATGCCTTTATCAGGTCTTCCTTGCGTTGCGACCATACGGCTTCGCAGTAGGTATAATGGCTGAACGGAAGGATGGCAACAAATACCTCGGCTTTCTTCGTCTCGCCCGTCATTTCATCAACAACTTCAAGTCTGTCACCGGCAAAGTCAATATACATCTGCTCTGCGGCATAGTGCTCTACATGACCGACAACCTTAATGTGAAACCTGTATTCGCTGACAATCCGTTTGAAGGAAGACAACTGATAGCCGTCCGGATATTCGGTATGGTACTCCTTGAACAGTTTTCGGACACTCATACCTTTGCGTGACAGACGAGATACATATCCGGGAAGCAAGGCCTCCAATTCAATCCTTTTGGATGAAGGCTCCCGATGCCGGGTATCCGTGCAGCCGAACAGTTCATCCAACTGTCCATTGGGCAGGGAAAGAAGCTGTTCAATACTCTTGCCGCTTGAAAGGAATAAGCGGACATATTTGCGGACTGTATTACGGGAAATATGAAACGTAAATGCCGTTTCCTTGATTCCTATGCCAGCCGCATAACATCTTAAAATATTTTTGATTCGTTTATTCATTTGTATAGATTTTATTTTCTCCCCCGTTACACCAGGACAAGGGTACTCAAATCTACACAAAAAAACTATAATTATAGGTGAAGCAAGTGGGCAACACTATTTTAGCCAAAGGGGGCAATCATATTTTAGCAAAAAGGGATAATTCTGCGTGGCCAAAAGGGTCAAAGTTGAGTGGCTTTTCCACATTGAGTTCAATTATGAGCATATGCCTTTCTCTATTGAGGTCAGGAAAAAGAAAGCAGAGTTCATTTTAACTATTATTCCAAAAGTAGAAGTAGTACTGCGGAATCTAGAAAACAAACAAATAGAAGGTACCTCAAATTCTGAGAGAATAGTATATGGAGGTTTGCGAAAAGGTTTATACCAAATAGAATCTCCACTTCTGAATAAAACGATAACAATTAGATTAAAGTAATAATATGGCAGGAACTTACATCCCACTCATAAAAAGAACTAAATGGGTTGATCTTAGTAACGAACATAAAAAACTAAGAGAAACTGTAGAGTCTGATCTAAAAGAAGGCTGTAACAAAGGCAATATCCAACCAATAATGTTACAGGGGGCTTTTGGTATTGGTAAATCAACAACATTATACTATCTATTCCATTACGGTTGGGAAGTGCTAAAAACGCCTACCTTCTACATGCCTTTGGCTAAGATTGTTGATGCTGTAAAGAAGGAAGCAGAGTCATTGGAATCTGGTAAGGTTCAAAATAACCAACTTAGCAGAATTATCAATAGTATCATTAAAGAGCAGATCGACAAATTGAGAAACTCTAATTGGAATGATATAAGCGATATTGATTTCCCTGATTTTAAGTCTGGTGATGATTCTGAGAATCCAAGCTTAAACCAGTATTTGGAAGATTTCATTCCTGTCACATTGGATTCAAATAATACCAAAGAATCAGAAATTAGCAAACTTGTTTTTTCCGAAGAAGTTATCCGCCAAGCATTAGAAAGCACTACACCTCCTATACTCCTTGTGGATGAATTTGAGTCAAAATTCTATGAACTCAAACGTTATGTTGAATCATCTGGGGGTGGTATCCTTCGTGAATTGTTTGATCAAGTTGTTCAGACAAAACCTTTCTTATTAGTTATTGGCAATGGACCAGCTTCTGGCTATGAAGTAGTAAAAGAAAAGGGAACAGATGGAAATAATGATAGCGAAACAGCTGCTAATAGAAGACTGAAGACAATTCAGATTCCATTTCCAACGGTAGCCTTACTTAAACGTAAGTTTATGAAGGAGTGCGCTAATGGATATGTGAATTTTATATGGTGGATGTCTCGTTGTCGTCCAGGTCATATACAGAAATTGTGGGATGCCATTGATTATAGTATTTATAAGGAATATGATGCAACAGAATTCCTTGTAAAGGACATTTTCAATGAGCCAATAGATGAAAGTGGTGAAGAAGTAAAATACCTAAAGGTTTCTTATTTCAATCAAATGAATAGTTACATTCGTCCGATTGTTGGTAGACTTTTACTAGATTTTGAACCACAATCCATTAAGATTGAGGATTCATACAGAGAGGCAATGAAGGATAGTGCAGAAGATTTCTTCTGTACAGATGAGTTAGTATCTGTAGTAAAAGAACTCAATCCTGCAATTAGTGATGATTTTTCTGCATATCTTGAAAAGTGTAAAGAACAAGGGAAATACACAAGCGTTGATTATATAAGAAATGTTGGTAAGTATTTTAGCTATATTCTCTCTGCTTGTTCTAATTCTGACGGTAAAATTGCTTTTTCAACTGCATGCAGAAATAACAAAGAGAAAGCACTTGCTACAACTTTCTTGATTCCATTACTAGAGTTAACATACGACTTTATTAGTCAGTATGAGGATAATGAGGATCAAGTAACACGAGAGACAAAAGATTTTATCTTAGATTCTATCAAATTTATTGAATCTTCTGTCGAAGAGGAAACAATTGATGATAACTTTGAGAATCTTAATAGTATTTTTGAAACTTGCAAAATTAAATCAGGAAATGAGATTTATATGCAGTATTCATTACGTGCCATTAGGGAAATCATTGAACAGCCTATTGGCTCTCCGAAGTTGAAATATAAGGATATGAGTTTGGATAAAAAACTTGAATCCTCAAATTTCAGACAGAGTGTCCTTTTGACTTCTCGTAGTAGTGACAATACAATTATCTTTGTACCTATTTTAGAGGATGAACCTTTAAAAAAGTATATCCTCAGGCTTAAAGACTATATCAAATCACAAAAGAATGACTTGCATACCAATGCAAGTAAAACTATTAGAATAGTATATCTCCAAGAACATGAATATATAAGCCAACTGAAAGAAGAAGTATGTAAGGATGGTTCAGGTAACCTTCTGCCAATCTGTAAAATGAAAAAGTTGGTTTTTGAGGATTACAATCACTATCAGTTCAATTTTGGGGGACAAATAGCAGATTTTATTGACTCTGTGGCAAAAATTGTCATAGTAGCTGGATCTTGCAATGATATTGTTTTGATTGACGACAATCGTACATACGACTTCCATACAGCCATTGACGTTATTAAAAATAGAGAATGGACAAAGCAAAAGGAGGCTATTAGAACAATTGAACACTATTCCAGACTTGTATTGGAAGGGGATAGTTGTGTTATTAACACAATTTCTCTTGCGCAGAAAAAAGACCATGAGTCAGCAATGGAAAACCTAATCTGCGAAAAGAGGGATTATGAAGACAATATTCTTTGGGATTTTACCAGTCTTGAATCTGCAGATATAACTGATACAAAAAGTAAGTATCTTGCAATGTACTATATATTGGAGAATGCAAAGAAGCCTACATCAAGTTATCAATCATTATTAAAGATCCTTCAAGAAGTAGGAAACTTTAGAAATGCTTTGTATCTGCCCCCAATTGAAGATAGGATTAACGAATCCTTATTCTTTGATCAAATATTAAATATTTTATCAAGAGAAACTGCCAGTAAATTGATGAGTTCTTATGATAATGAAGACTACATCATTAAACATCTGTGTTCTTTCACAGCTATGATGAATAATGAGAGATCTGTAAGTAAGTTGGACGAACTGCTGACTTTTATGAAGGATTCTCTAAATGATCATTGGATAGCTTCATATAATAATGATATGTCTTATGGATTTAGCAAGGGGCGTACATTGATAAAATTGCTATATCTTAAAGCGTATATCGAAAAGATTGATTTCTCTTTGTTGCGTAGTCAGTTGAATACAAGAATTGAAGAAAAGCAAACAGAGCTTGTTTCAACAATATCGAATTCAACTCAACACATAGCAGCTATAACAGATTTGTTGTATTCTAAGAATTATGCGAAAGCGAATCCAGAGAAAATGCCTTTCCAAGGATATGTATCTGAATTACAATTGGTATCTAGATTACTGTCAAACTGTAAGAGAATCGTATTAGAAGACAAGGATGGTGTATCAATATTTGCAATAATTTCATCAATCGTATGGAGAATCTCAAATATAGTTTCACAAGCCAAAGTTGTTGAACATCAAATTAATGGTATTTTGATATCCTTAAAGAATAAGAAGGAACTTATCGAGAAAGAATATCAGTTACCTATCAATACAATATATCAGGATTCATTGACATCAAAACTTATTAACCTTTCTGATCTTAAGCCTAATGGTCAGCCACAAAGATATGATGGTGATTGGTGTTGGACACAGTATGCTAGATATTTGACGCCAAGATCAGAAGTTCAAAATGTCATTGATGCAAAATTGCATCCTGCAAAAGAAACTTCAATTGACGAGTCTGATATTCATAAGTTCAAGGCCTTTCTTCAAACAAGTTTGACTAATTCTACATATAAAGTTCGAATGGACGAAACCTTAAAGTTCTGTAGAGATTGTCAGGCAGAAGCATTGAGTTATACCAAGGTTTATGAATATATCAAAGATTTATTAAAAGAGTAACCATATGAATATTGATAAAATTACAAAGCAATACAATAAGGCTCTTGAGATAAAAAAAGGTGATAAATATGCCGAAACTCTTAAATTAGAGCTTAGCAAGCAAGAGTGGCAAGATGAGCTTAACGCAATTGAGGAAAGGATTTCAAACATCCTTACCAAAAAAGATTTTGAAAAATGCACAAAGCAACTTGAACAGTTATTTGATTCTTTGTATGAAAAAATGACAGCTCCAGGGTTAGATGCATTTGTGTCATGGGTTGAGGAACATACAAAGAATAACGAAAATAATATTGCTAAATTGCGAGATTTCCTAAAAGGTAATTATGAAACATATTCTTCTAGAATTGATTCAATATTAAGTACACTTGAAAACATTTCTTTTGATGATGACAAGTGTATATTTGATAAAATCATCTCTGAATTTAATAAAAAGTTGAAATCAGATGTCTCAGCATTTGTTAATAAGCCAGATGAATTTGAGAATAATATTGATGGATTCTTGACAGATTTAGAGGATGAATTTGTTGGTTTAGCAGACATTTCTGAATTGGCTTATACAAAGGTAGAAGATCTATATACGGAAGAACAAAAGAATGATGAGACAATATCATTCTATTCCGAAATAATTAAGCAGTCTATAAAAAATGGACAGAATCTTACAGCACTTAATGAGTCCGAAAATAAGTCAAAACTATACTTGCGAGTAAGAAACAGAATCGCGTCTATTAAGAAAGTAATAACCATACTTTCTGATACTGGCATCTCAAGTAATTCGGATGATACACTTAAGCAACTTTTCAAGAAGTTCGATGACACCATGTTGGCAACAAAAGGAGATGTAGCTGAATGCTTGAATAATTTTATTAAGAATACTTGGAATGATATTGAAGCCAAGTACATTGACATAAAAGAATTCTATGCAGAAGATGAATTGTCGTTTAATAAAACTTGGGATGGATTCGAAAAAGAAGGTGAGATAGATCTGCTCATAAAGAATTACAAGACAGTAAGAAACGCTAATGTACTACCACAGATACTTACTGTGAAATTTGAGGAAATTGTTCCAAAACTAAACAAATGTCATAATGAAATTGCAAAGCTCCATAGTTCAGAAATAAAGATTTTTGACGAAGTAAAAGACTGCTTTGATGAATTCTTGGCAAACTATAACAAGACCAAAAAAGCTATGTTGGAAAAGATTGCAAAAACTCATCCAGAATTACAAAATGATATTGACTCAATATATGATTCTGAAAATGGAACTCTGGCAACAATTGTGAATGGTTTAGGGCCACTCTCTGATTTTATGAATTCTATTTCTGATGAAACTTTAGATACAATGCTTGAGGATAAGAATAAAACTCAGCAGATATTTGAAGACATCATGAAAAAATCTGGATTGGAAACAGAGATAAACTGGCTTCAACAAAAAGAGTCTTTAGAGTTAACGCCATCTGATTTAGATCATGACTATCTCCGAAAACTATTGGAGAGTGGACTTATTAAATTATCATATACAAAAGAATACTAATAATGACAAATATTGATATAATTCAGGCATTGGATAACATACGAATAAACAATTTGTATGTGCACAATTCAGAACTTGAAGGTGCAAAGTTCTCGAACGAGAAGTTGAAAGATCGAAAAGTGTATTTGGTAGAAACGCTTGCTGTAATCAATGCACTTGTTGAGCGTGGCACAATGATGTTGTATGGAGGACATGGCGGAGGAAAAACCACCTTGTCTAAGTATTTAGGTCAGTTGTTTTGCCATCTTACCAAGGAAAAGATTGAAGATTGTATATTGAGAGGACATCCACAATTGACAGAAGAAAAAATCCTTGGTAGTTTAGATTTTACTCAAATGACAGGAAACAAACCACTTGATAATGGTAAGTTGTCAGTGGTCTGGAACGAATTTGTCACATCAAGATGGAAAATCATTGATGAGATAAATCGTTTATCTCCATACGCACAAAATATTCTATTGTCATTGCTCGCAGAAGGGTCAGTAAAATATCATGATCAGAGTATGATTGTTCCTGCTTTCACCCTGTTTGCAACCTTGAACCCAAAGGACAATGCGAACACAGAATTGTCTTTGCCATTCAAGGATAGATTTGCTCTTGCACTTCCGATAACCATGCCTGATTATGACAGTTTCAGTACTATTGGAAAACGAGATAAATCATCTTATAATGATCGTATTGAGGAATATCTTCAGGATGTTAATCTAGAAGAACTTCAAGAAATTGTTAAGAATATTCCATATACAGAAGAAGCCGAATTGTTTATCAACTACATAATTGCTTCATATCGCCTATGTGAAAGAGCCTTTAAGGAGTCTAATGATAACTTGTCTGTTGACAAGATTCTTTGTGAGAATTGTCATATGTGTGCACCAGAAAAAGTGTGCTCAAAAATCAAGTTACCACTAAGCGTCAGAGTAAAAGAAGACCTGTACAGATATGGAAAAGCTCTTGCATGGTTCCTTGGAAACAGAGAAGTCAATGTAAATCATATTGAGGTTTTAGCCCCATATATGATTTGGCATAGAGCTGTTCTGAGCAAAAAGTATGTGTCAACTTTAACTGAACATTGGAAAAATACAAATTCAGGGAAGCAAACATCCATTTTTGTAACAAATATTGATTTAGATGGAACTCGAAATATCATACAAATGATCAAAAATGAGTTTGATGGTATTAAAGATCTTCTTATGGGTTTTGAAAGAGTTAAGACAGGAACACTTTCAGTTCCAGAATTCAATGAGTATCTTAAAGAAATAAGAAACTCATCATATAATTCTCTTGTAATATCTGCAGAGATTGTTCCAGTCTTAAATGAAAAATATGCTCCAGTTTATGATAAGATTGTGTCCTATAACAACCAGATAGATAACTCAAAAGGTGACATTTCGAAGCTTAAGGCTATAAAATCAGAATTAGCATTTAGATATGATATTCCCAATCGACAGTACATTTCAGAGCGAGTTAACCGTTCTATCAAAAAGATAGAAATAAAGGAATATACATTTAAGCTCGAAAAAGATTCAATAATATCGAATCCTCAACTGTCATCTCTTATTCAAGCGGTTATTCCTGGTACCGATCTTGCAAATGGTGACATACAAAAAGTAAAACCATTTAAGTTGTTGGATATTACACGAGATGCATGCGACTTGTCAGTTAAGAGATTGAAAAAATATATCTTTACCTACCAAGGGGACGAAGATTCTGAATTATTCAAATACTTACAAGCAAACAATGTCAATTGATATTGAAACATATAGATTGAAAGCCCAAGAAGCAATTGAGTATGTATTCGTCAAGGAGTATCACAATTCCTTGGGGATTCCTATGCCTATTGTCAAAATGCTTTTGCCGGATGATGCTAATTATTCAACTGGGCAATACTATATTACTATAGATAAGACTTGGCAGATTCATCTTAATTTCGGAAAACTTCCTATAAGTTATCATGAGTTTCAGAATGAAGTAAAAGTACTTACAAGACATGAAATAGAGCACTATATGTGTTGCCCATTTGATGTAATTACTCATTTTAGAATGCTAAAAAGAATTAGAGATGTTTATTATAAGCATTTCTCTCATCTTGGTATAAATATCGAGTATGCGTGTGGAGCAATTTCAAATCAAGCAGCTGATATTATTGTTGATACAAAAAACTATTATAGACATAGTAAAGAAACTTTAAAGAGTGAAATCGATTGGATAAAAATAGGTGCAAATATCAGTGCTTGTCCAAGGCATTGCAAATTAATGTTTCTAACAAAAGAGGCAATTTGGAAAGAAGATCTTGGTATAAATGAAACTGATCCTGAATTTTTAAAAATTGTCCATCAATTAGCTGATTCATTCACGAAAAACGGCATAGAAGATAAATCGTCATTTTTAGATAAAGTTGAAGAATATGCAGAAATATTCTTTAAACTATATGTTGAAGACCAAAAGAATCCCCAGCAGAGTAGTCAACAAGGATCTCAGCAACAGAGCGGTCAGCAAGGATCACAGCAACAGAGCGGTCAATGGGGTGTTGGTAGACCTAAAGATGGCGATGAACACGGAAATGCTTTTGTTTTTGCGGATCCTGATAAAGTCAAAGAAGCAATAGAAGTACTCGCAGAAGAAACCTCTGTAGAAGAGTTCATCGACCTATTAGCAATTGCTGGTATTATAGGTATGTCTGATAAGCAGAAGGGAGTTCTTTGGTTTAATGTTCAAAGTGCTAATATCATACCAATTGTTGAATTTTCGAATACAGGAAACAAGTCTTCATATACATATCCCTCTGTATGGAGAATTGGTGACCCAATAGAGGAGCTGGATTTAATGTTAACATATATGACATCTCCACGACTTATTCCTGGAATGACTACAAAAAAGTGGGAATATGTATCTAATGATGATAATGGTACTGAAAGCAAACAAATGGATTTGTTGTTGGTCGTTGATACATCCGGTAGTATGGGGTCTGCGATGAAGGAATCTGCTAATATGCATCAGGCTGTTCTTGCATCATATGGTATTTTATCATACTTTGAATCAACAAAAAGCAAGGTTGCATTTATAGGATTTAGTGATAAAATTGATGCATACGTTGATTGGAGTGATAAATATGATGACGTAAGGGAGCGTCTATTAACAAATGGTCACGGTGGAACTAAGTTTCCAATTTCAAGAATTAAATCAACGTTAGACGTAAGATCTAGAGATCTAGTTACCGTGTTGATTACAAATGGTGACTTAGGCAATATCAATGAATCTGTAAGCTATTTCCGTGATTATTTGAATGATGATAATAAGTTATATATATTTTTACTTGGTGGTTCAAAATCTCTACATAGCTATGAACCATTAAAGAATATTGGCGCTAAAATTTATAATGCAAATAATGCAAACGAATTTTGCGATATGGTTTTAACCGATATGGAATAAGAGGTAAGTATATGAAACAGATAGAACTCGTCGTTGGTGGCATAACCAAGCTGGCAGTTGATGCAATCGTTAATGCAGCTAACCGCTCGTTGTTAGATGGTGGAGGAGTGGATGGTGCTATTCATCGTGCTGCAGGTCGCGAACTCTTGAAGGAGTGCATGACTCTTGCGGTTGCGAGACTGGTCAGAGTAAGATAACAGGGGCATATAACTTGCCTTGCAAGTATGTAATCCATACCGTCGGACCTGTTTTTATGGTAATGGTGACGAGTCTCAGTTGCTGGTTTCATGCTATAAGACTGCACTTGACATTGCTAAGGAAAAGAGCATTAAGAGTATCGCTTTCCCTTGTATTAGTACTGGTGTGTATGGCTATCCAAAGGCAGAGGCTGCTTAGATTGCGTTGAAGGCAATTCATGAGAGTGACTTTGATGGTAAAGTAATCATCTGTTGTTTCTGTGAGTCAGATGCTACATATTATAAAATATAAAGGGGAATCGTTATGTTCGATAGAACTCTAAACATTTAAATAAATAGTAGGTCAATACGTTATATATAAAATGGAAGTACTAGACATTCACCAACTGATAGGCGGGGTAACAAAATATGATAAGAAGGGGGCTCTGGAGGTGAAGAAACCGAAAAGTTGGTGCAAGAGTGTGAGCACCTTTGCCAATGGTATTGGTGGCAGACTCATTTGGGGTATTGCTAATGATAAAACTATCGGTCGGTCTTGATGACGTAAAAGATGATGCGGAGAAGATCAGCAAAGCTATCAAGTCTCACATTGATCCAATACCTGATTCAACCTCTCGTTCGCAAAGGCTGAAGACAAGGAGTTCGTTGTACTCACAGTGATGCCTGGTGCTCAGATATCTTATTATAACATAGATGATGGACCGATGTAGGCATTTGTTCGTGTTGGTAACTAGAGTGTAGTAGCTAGTATCTTGAAGCACAAAGAACTGGTGCTGAAGGGTAGTAACATGTCGTATGAGCCTTGTGTATTGTTGGAAGTTCGTGGATATGGTATTTACCGTGCTTCGTGCCACATACTTTAAGCGCACTAAACGTTTGTTTGAGAATAGCGACTATGAATCATTCGGCATTATCAACGAGAAGTGTGAACTGATTAATACTGGTGCTCTGCTCGCAGACTATCCTCCTGTTCGCCACTCACATTTGTTCTGTACTCGCTGGAATGAACTTGACAAGGCTAATGGTATGGTGGTTAATTTTTGAATAAAATTATCATTGAAAGATATTTTACCAAAATAAATTGAACAATATTAGCTTTTTACATTGAATTTTGATATATTTGCATTAAACTACAAATTATTTCAATTATGAAGCAATTGAATAGGATTAAAATAGTCCTTGTTGAAAAGAATAAAACGGCTAAATGGCTCTCTGAGCAAGTTGGTAGGAATGTGACATCTGTTTCTCGTTGGTGTACTAATGCTTCACAACCAGATTTGGAAACATTATTTCGCATAGCAGAACTTTTGGATGTTGATGTAAGAGAATTGCTTCATGTAGAAAAGGATAAATCTAAATAAGTATATCAAGATGGCTATTCCGGTAAACATAGAAGACTTGCTTCATAAGCGTAAAATAGAATCTACCCGTATTTTTAAAACAGGGTGGAATCCAGATAAAATTTATCGCACCATCTGTGCTTTCGCTAATGATTTTGATAACATTGGCGGAGGATACATCATCGTAGGTGTTCAAGAAGAAGAAAACACAGGTATCGCAAAACGGCCAGTGACAGGTGTTCCTATAGAGGAACTTGATAAGATACAACGTGATATGGTTGGGTTCAATCATAAGATTGAGCCATTCTATTTGCCACGAATCGACATGCAGGAGATTGACGGGAAATACGTTTTGCTTATTTGGGTGCCAGCTGGAGTGAACCGTCCTTATAATGTACGTGAACGAGTTACAGCAAGTAATCAGTCGCCATGTAAGTGGTATGTTCGTAGTGGAACCAATACTATTGAGGCGAGAGGTGAAGTCTTAGATGAATTGCGTGAGATGGCGAATCGTACTCCATTTGATGAAAGGGGTAATGAGAGTATAGAGATAACAGATATTTCAAGAGCCTTGGTTCTGGATTACTTGCAAACAGTCAACAGTCGTTTGGTTGCTGATTTCGAAAAGCTGTCCCTGTTCGAGTTGTTGTCGCAAATGGACCTGCTGGTAGGGCCCGTTGAACGTCAACTAGTCAAGAATGTGGCCGCTATGATGTTCTGTAAGAATCCTGCCAAATTTTTCCCGACAACACAAGTAGATATTGTTATCTTTCCCGAGGGCTGCATTAAGAATCCCAATAACATGATTGAGGTTCCAAAGATTGTTGGCCCTGTTCCCGATATGATAAAACAGGCATTGGACTATATCAAAACGAATGTTATCAAGAAACGTATCATTAAGCAGAAAGACAAGGCTGAATCTATAATCTTCTTCAACTATCCTTATCAAGCAATTGAAGAGGCAGTCGTTAATGCTTTGTATCATAGAGATTATCAAGAACGAGAACCGGTTGAGATTACGATTGAGCCAGAAAAGATTTCCATTCTTAGTTATGCCGGTCCGGACCGTTCCATCAGCATTGATGCTATCCAAAAGGCTGAACGTCTGAAGTCACGCCGCTACCGTAATCGTCG
>ENA-OOWN01001710-OOWN01001710.1-human-gut-metagenome-genome-assembly--contig:-NODE-1710-length-15250-cov-2.044752_pt1 | contig 15250 bp, 13 predicted proteins | sample MGYA00241406_ERZ501319 | MGnify/ENA primary metagenome ERZ501319 (study PRJEB25962, sample SAMEA2042734) | human gut metagenome | biome: human gut; feature: human-associated habitat; material: faeces... | reverse complement strand
CCGCACCCTACCAGGCTGAGCGCCATCGCAGCGGCTGCTACCACTGCTAAAATGATAGTCTTACGTTTCATATTCAATTCTCCTTTACATCCCGGCGTCTAGCGCCGGGGCCACATTCAACTAATAGGTTCGACGTCAGCCCTACGCAGCTTTGGATTTCGTCATCGACGATGCCGTGGACTCTATGCCGCCTATCCTTCTGTACAATTGCATAATACCATCTATGTGGTAATCACACAATACGAACCCCGAAAAGTTCACAGATTGTTAATGCGGTCTATCGAATACCTTTATTTTACCGACACTGTTTTGCAAAGTCAATTACATGATTAACAAAAAGCAATAAATGCTTTTATTGATTATGACGAAATATGGCAAAAAGAAAGCGCACAGGCTGGTATAGTTCATAGAGGGACGGTTCTTCATGCAAAAAAGAAAGCGTACAGACCGGTATAGCCTATACGCTGTTATAATGATAGAAATGTAATTGTATTAGATTGTTTCCGTCCTGCCTTACGAACAGGGTGCATCACTCGCATTTCAAACTTTCAAGGAAAGAAATTGCTTCTTGTACAGTAGAAAACGTTCTGCAATTCTTACACAGCCAGAGATTGCGCTCGTCTGTATCCTCCAGACCGGGCATTCCTTCTTTTAAGAGATTCTGCAATACGATTCCTGCATTCTTCACTGCCGTGGGATAATGTTGGGCAATGCGTGCCGTAGCGATATAGTTCCCCTTCTTGTAAGTAGGTTCTTCTTTTATGACTTGTCGCAGCATTTGTTCTTTTTCTGGAACGGTCAATACCGGAGGGGCAAACAACCTGTAATGAAGCATCAACCAATACTCGATGCATCCAGTTGTCATTAGCAGACGAACTCTAATCTGTGGCTTTTTCCGAAGACGTCGCAAACGCTTGATGATTTCCAGTCGTTTGCTCAAGTTATCTACATCTTTTTCTTCTACATCAAAGAAAAACCATATCTCATCGATTACATCCGCATAGTCACGGTACTTTGGGTCCTTTTTGAAGCGGCTATCCGCATCGTCAAATAAGCCAGTTGATGACGGTCGCTTAAATACAGCTACATCCTGAAATTTACTTTTAAGAAAATCAGTATATGCCTGTTCACTTTCTCCTTCACAGAAAACACAGATACTGACCTTGGACTTCTTTAGCTTGCGAGCCATCATTCAACCTCCTCAATTTCGACATTGGGAGTCGCGCCATATTTTCCGAGGAGATAGCCCTTGCGGACATTTTCGGTCGTGCGAGTGGAAAAATCGCTGATGCTGTAGAGTTCTGAAGTACCATTTTCTTTGTCCTTGTCCACAAAATACAACTGGTCCTTACGAAGTAATTCCATGCTCAACAGGTCAGTGTTGTGTGTCGTAAAGACAATTTGTGCTCCATTCGGGTTTGTCTTTTTGCTCTGGAATTTGGCAACAATAAACTCTACCAGAGCAGGATGCAGTTCTTTTTCGATTTCATCTACCAGCAAAAGGCCACCCTTTAACAATACAGACTCAATCGCGGGAGCAATGGCCATCAGTTTTCTTGTGCCATCAGACTCGTCTGCCAGCTCCATCGAAAACATATGGCTTGTTCCGTCCTTGTTTTGGCCTTGATGCATGGATGTTGCGTTAACCTGCCCCATCTTGAGGTGTGTTTCCGAATTATTAGAGGTTTCAGAAAGCACGTGTATGAACTGTACAAGTGCAGCTTTAACCTCTTCGGGAATGTTTGCAGGCAAATCAGCTTCTTCGTTAATTTCTTTACTATTGATTTCGAATTTCATATCTTCGATACCAACATCTGCAGCCTTCGCATAATCGGAAATTGCTTTCAGCATATTAGAGTCGTTCGAATATTCAAGCAGCTGCCGGGGAATATCCGAATAGTCTCTTGAAAAATAGATTTTCTCCCGGAACCAAGTCATAGCTTTGGAGCAGGCAACGTCGTTCATGGTACATGCTACAGAAAAGAACAGTTGATTTTCGGCAACAACCTGACTAATCAGATTTCTACGAGCCTTCTCTTCGGTAAAGGTGAATTCCTGTCCTTCTCTAGCAAAAACCAGTGCCTTCTGCCCTTTCGGTGCATGATACAACGACTCAGCATATACCTTTTCTTTTGTGGCAGAAAAGGCATACCAATACTTGATTCCATCCAAGGTATATACAAACGAAAACTCTGTCGGCTCAGATGCCGAGTAGTCATTCAATGCAAACGGAACAACGGGGATAGCTGCTTTCTCATGCTGTGTCTTTTGTGCGTTTCTGATGAATTGAACCGCAAGCCAAAAAGCTCGGATAACATTGCTCTTACCGCCACCGTTCTTTCCGTATATGGCAGCACCCGGCAGAATTCGCATCCCGCCATATGGGATAAGCACACTTTTCAACGTACTTACTCCCGTAGCTTCCATCGAAAGAGTCGCTTCGTCTCGAAAAGACCGATAATTTTTCACAGTAAACTCAATCAGCACAATACCACTCCCTTCCTTCTAATAGTATACCCTGCAAATTAAAGAAATTCAATCGAATTTATCAAAATTCATGATTTTTTGTTCCTGATTTAGTGCAAACAAATCGATACAGAAAATCACATTAAATTTTATCAAGCAAAAAAATGCCCCACCAGGCAACTGGCAGGGCAGTGAGAACGCAATCAACCAATATTTAGGTTTGCTTTAAGTGCTTCTTGCAACACCCCGGAGAAGTTGATGTCTGCTCGCTCAGCCATATCATTCAGACAGCTTGGAATCGACAGAGTTTTCTTGGCGGCCTTGTTGCGAATCCTCCCACGACTAAAGTCACGAGAATGCGGCGGCCAAATTATTCAACATTTTCACTATTCTCCTCTTCCGATACAGCTTCTTCGCTACTGTCTGTACTTTCCTCTGTGGTTTTTTCTGTTTCACTCTTCTTGCTCAATCGTCTACCCACCAGAACAAGGCGGCCGTTGTTGATGCTGTAATCACAAGTCACCAAGAAGAGGTACTTGTCCTTTTCGAGGTTAAAGGATTCCCCTCTAAAGATAGACGCACGGTCTGCAATCGTGTTGAGCATGTCGGCAGTCTGCTCTTCGTCCAGAACGTTGTTCCAGGCTTGAAGGTCGATAAAATCAGGGGCTGTACTGTATCCGGGTAAAACCAAGAGCGCAAAAATCTGATAGTACTCTTTGCCCTTCTCACTTTCCCAGCAAACCGTTCCGTTATTATCAAAGAACTCTTCATCCTCGAATTTGTCCAGAGTCCCGAACATGGTCCCGTCATTCATCTTGTGACCATAGATGATAAGGTTGCCATCCTGAGTCAAATCAGTGGTTTCATCGAGGAACAGTGTCCCCGCTTCAGCGTGTTCGCCATTGATGTTGGTACGCAGGTAGGTTTCGTTTGTTTCACCCTGCACGACTGGTTCGGAGATTTGTGTTCCGTAAATCGTAAGCCAACCTTTATAGTCGGAATTGATATCCAGCATTCCCTTAGACCAATCCGTGTTATCTTCTTCGGTTTCTGCTTCCTGGCGCATCTCAACCAGCTGAACATTGAGGTTCTGCGTTTCTTTTGTTTGCTTTGCATTTTGAAACAACAGATAGCTGATTCCAAGCACAGCTAGAAGTGCAACGATGCTGATAAGCCGGAAGATACCCCCAACAACCAGTCGGAGAACCCCGACCCAAGTCAGTTTTGTTTTGTTATCTGTATGCATTTGTACACCCCACAACGGCGCAAATTACGATATTGTCTATTTTTATTGTATGAGAATCGCACAATCCGGCAACTAACCACTGACCATCATACCAATTCTAAATTACAATATATTTTCTAAATTCCTAATATTTCTTACATTCGTTGTACCTATCGCGAATATGTTGACCTCAAATATGTGTCATGATATAATGAAAACAACACAACGCCAACAGAAATCCAACAAAAAGGAGTGTTTGAAATGAAGGAGTTAAGGCGTTTACTTTTGATTACAGCGGCAACCGCTGGGCTCGCACTGTCACTCACAGGATGTTCCAAGAACGTTGATTTTCTGCAATACGCGGATGTCACGTTCGACGGGATAAATGGTCAAGCAACAGCAACTGTCAATGTTGACTATAACAAAATCGGAACCGATGTTTTCGACAAAGGCAAAACTCAGACGGATATGGATGAAGCTCGCACGGAAACGGCCATGATGGGCGAAGTGAACTACGAGGTCACGCCATCCGAGAACCTGTCAAACGGCGATACTGTTACTTTGAGCGTTGAGATTTCCGATTATTTCCAGAAAGAATACAAAGTCACTGCAAAAGCGGCAAGCAAGGAAATCACAGTATCCGGCTTGCAGGAGCCTGAAATGGTAGACCCGTTCGATGATTCGATATTCACAACAATTTTTAGCGAAAATCCTGAAGAAGGCAAAGTTTCGTTTGAAATCATCGGGACAATCCCTGAATTGAGACTCAACCTCATAAATGATGCCCCCGAAGATAGTCCGCTTAAAAATCTACAATATTATGTGGATGATTTCGACACGTACAAGGAATACAGCGAAGACGACACCATCGCCTTACATGTAAAACCAAAAGCTCCACAAGATTTTGCTAAAAAATATGCACTCACCCGCGACACGATTGAGATTCCCGTTAAGGGAGCACCCAAATATATTCGCTCTGTGGACGAAGTGACTCAGGACGTTCTGGATGCCGTCAAGCCGATTGCCGTTGCCAGATTGGAAGACAGCGCCGGGTCTGACTATAACGTCCACAAAGAATCGGTGTTTGATGCTGACCACAATGAAATTGGCTTTTCGAGAGAAAATGTTGGTGAGCCGCGTTGGGCTGATGTCGGGTACATGATTTCCTGGCGTAGTGGAGAAGGAGAACGCAACTACTCCAGCGAATACAACGACTTGTTCATTCCCTATAAAGTCGAATACATCGATGACAAGACTGAAGAAACCGGCACCGCAGTTCTCGGCTTCTGGATTAAGAATGTTATCATCGATGAAAACGGTGAGGTCGATGTAGACGGCCATGCATATAGCATCACGATGACAGCATATGACAGTCTGGAAGCATTTAAGAAGAACGAAGTTGACCGTCACTCGAATGAATACGATATTTATGAATTCCCGGTAAACTGGTAATAAGCCTCCTAATATAAAGAAAAGCCCCGATGCATTTCAGCACCGGGGCTCTTCTTATGCGTTTTTCAGTTCCGCAGTCTTCTTAGGTTTACGGCGTCCACCCTTGCAAGCAACAGCCACGCCATCGCTCACAAGATAGCAGCCACCCGCTATCAGCAGGGCCTGGAGCAGGGATTCTTGAGGAATGCCGGTATCGCCCATCTTAGGAACATCCTTTTTAATAGGAGGAACCGTTTCGGGGATGTCAGGCGCAAGATACAAATTGAACTTTGTACCCATATTCGGCTTCTCATCGTAAGCCTTATCGGTTTCTTCAGAGACCATAGCCTTGTCAACCGTGCCATGCTCACCAGGATGCGGAGAATCGGCTGCAAAGCCAACGCCCAAACACATCGTTGCGGCCAGCGAAAAAGACGCGAGAACTTTCGCAAACTGTTTCACGAAAATGCCTCCTTTGCAGCATCACAAGTTCCAAAAAAGCCCCGGAGCAAACCGAAGTCTGCACCGGGGCGAATCGTTAAGACAGCACAGAAATCGTAATCTTGGCAGCAGCAGTGCCAACCTCGATAGGATTCTCGGCATCGGTGGTATCATAAGCCGTGAAGGTAGCGGTGCAGTCATAAGAACCGGCAGCCAGGGCCTCGGACAGCTTATCTGTCTGGATGTGATAGTTAGGCTGGATAAGTCCACTGTTGTAGATTTCCTTGCCGCTATCATCCAGGGTGATGCTCACAACCTGAGCGTATTTATTACCGGGAGCATTCTCGATTTCGAGAGTGCCTTCAGAATCGCCGGAATCAAACACCGGATTGACGTTGATGGAGATGGCCATTGTACCCTCTTCCACGACGCGGTTCAGTTCTTCCTGAATCTCTGCCTCGCTCTTGCCTTCGAGCTGGCCAAGCTGTGCAGCGACCGAATCTTCCAGGCGGTTGTCGGAAGCAGTAGCATTTTTATTGTGCCAGAAGAACAGACCCACGCACAGGAGAAGCAGGAGAATCACACAAATCGTAACGGTCCGATGCAGGAGCTTGTTACCACTCTTCTTCGAATTTTTTTCAGGGGTCGTCATTGTAGTTGCCATGATATTCAATTCCTTTCCGTCAATTTCTTGACTGAGCTGTTATTAACAAAAGTTGGCCGCCGAGCGGCAGGTCACTCGACAGCCAACCCTTACATTTGGGCTTGCTTTATATTAGGTCCGGAGACTCTATCAGCGGTTGCTGGAGACGCCGCCTGCGGTAGCAGTCTGAGTATCGCCAGTCTCGAACATCGGGATGATGCTGTAGGTCACGCGAACGACAGGAGTGCAGCCAGCGTCGTTGACGTTGGAACCAGCAATCTTGGCGGTGGTAATCAGCGGCAGGGCCGGAGCATCGTCATGCTTGACAGCATCGGTGCCAGCGCCATCCTGAGCAACCTTGGCCTTTTCAGCACCAGCGATGAACCAGCCGTTCTCGGTGATGTCCAGAGGAGCGGAGCAGGTGGACAGGTCGATAGCAGAAGCGTTGTACATTGCAGAAGCAGGAGCAATGCTCATAGCGATTTCGCCGCGCTTCAAGGCGCTGTTGCTCATAGGCACAACACGCCAGGTTGCGGGCTCAGCCTGCAGCTCAGAAACCTTGATGGCCAGACCTTCACGCTTGGAGTTGTCGGTCTTGCTGTCGCCAACGGCGAAAGCCTTGCCGAAGTTGCACTGAGTATCGCCATCACCGATGATGAAGTCCTGAGACAGCTGATGGTTCTGGTCGATAGCCTTCACAGTCTGGCGCAGCTCGTCGCCGGTCAGAGTACCAGCGGCCTTGAAGTCCCACTCGCCATCGATGTAGATGACGTAGCACTCACCGGAAGCGTTGATATGCTCATCAGCCAGGGTCTTGTAGATAGCAGGCTGCTGCCAACCCTGAGTGGTGGAGGGGTCGCTGTACCAGTAGGTGTAGGTCTTGCTGGTGGCATCGTAAGCGATGGAGAACAGCTCGTCGTTGGAGTGGTCGGCATCGTAGATGCGGCTGTAATGGGTAACCTTCACGATATCGGCAATGTAGGTGCGGCTGTTCTTGTCGATGGTGGAGTAGTTACGCAGCTGGTAAGCATCCTTGGTCGGGGTAACAACGTTGCCGGTGGAACGGAAACCGTACATGCAGACGTACAGAGGAACAGTAGCCTTCATGTTGACATGGTTCACGGTAGCAACGGTGATATCGTACTCAACGCGGCCGTCATCGGTCTTCACGCCAGGATTCTCTTTCTCGGTCGGAGGAGTCTCGGGAGGAATCTCGGTGTCGTTGTCCAGGTAGATGTAGAACTGGGTGGACATCGTCGGGTCTTCGTTGGTGGCGGTGTCGGTGCCCTCAGCCTTGGTATCGTCAGAAACCTTAGCTTCATCAGCAGTGCCGTGGTTCCAGTTCACGCCACCCTGAGTCTGCTGGCAGTCAGAAATCTTGACGTAATGCATCTGGAAGGTGTCATCAGCCTTTTTGGTGGTATAAACGCCGTACTCTTCGCCATCGTTATACTTGCTGCCTACAATATAAGCGGCAGGAACTGCAGTGTAGCCTTCGGCATCCTGGTCGGCGTAGACAACGGAACCGTCGTCGTTCACCTTGTAGAAGGATTTGGCGCCGATGCGGTAAACGGGAGTGCTGTGCAGCATGGTCTCGTTATTGGGATGGTTGGCAATAGCAGTATTGTCAGTGGGCTGTTTGGTGTCTTCCATTGCGTAAGCGGTGATAGGAGCCATGCAGCTGGCGGCCATTGCCATACCCATCACAGCGCTTGCAACGCGCTTGTAACATTTCATTGGGGTAATCTCCTTTCAAATAGTGGATTCGAACTAGGCCATCTCTTTTGATTCCTTTGCTCCTGCATGCATCGGGTCAAAAGTCAAGCCATGCATATCCGCGTCCTCTCGACGCTGACTGCATCAAAACACGATGTACTTGGCAGCAATGAGGGATTCATCGCTTCCCTCGCCTGACCATTCTTGCAACACCGCAAGGCCCGTCAGTCTACCATGTGATGACTTGATGACGCAGATATGCACCATGAGTTCGCCCTTATCAGGGAGCTCTGGGGCTTACTGCTCTGAGCCACTGATTTTATTATCTGCGACTCGCACACCCACGCAAGCACAAACATCACGTTTTTTTCGCATTTTTTTCACTTTTTTCAAAATTTTTCTTGCCTTCGCGTTTTTTACCATATATTTGATGGCTTTGCCACCTTTTGTCATAGTCAATTCATAAATATATGGTATAATTTTCTCATAAAAAGTCGGAGGGAAATGATGGTTGCAGAGAAAAGGATTTACAGCACCACGGCATTGCAAAACTGCTATCGTGCATTGCGTTCCGCTCGCTGGAGTGTGAGACTTGACACCTCCCACGGTTGAAACCGTGGGCTTTCCCGGCCTTCATTTTGTAAATTTGGGATGTGTTCTTTTTGACCCGGATATGTCTCCAGCCAAAGATTATCTCGACATGGTCAAAGGCAAAAAGGTGACAAAACGGCAGTTAGACATTCAGCTGAGAAACTGCAAGCGATATCTGTTGTATCAATTCGATGAGCTCGAAAAAAGCGTTGCGGGCATTCCCACTGAAAAAACATCCTGACAAAAAAAAGCTGCTCTCCGTTTTGAGGAGAACAGCTTCTTTTTTATTGATTTTCCTTGCCAAAAATCAGGTCATAAATGCCCGGAATGTCATAGGGACTAACAATGCGCGGCGCAGGAGTATCCTTATCCGTCACCTTGAACTTTTCAGGTTCATCAGATACGATAACACTTGCGTGTTTCCATTCGTCGCCTTTCAGGAACTGTGCATAGCGCATACCGAGCATTTCCTTGATAGACAGGCTCTTCAGCTGCATCGCGTAGGTGCAGGCTGCTACTGTAGGTACATAGTCTGTCACAACATTCCGGCACGCCAAACGGAACTGAGCCACGCTCTTATCCACCGTAATGACTTCACGGGTCATGAGGTCTATAACGACCATAACGAGCTGGTCAGAATCCGTAGTGAGAGCAAAGCGGTCCTTGACAGTCGCAGGTTCAAACTGCTCACCCGTCTTGCCATCCCGAACCATTACGCCGCAGAAAGCGTTCTCCATCTCAGAGAACTTCTCCCCAGAGTAGGATTTTACAGTGAGGGCGGCATAACGGAACCCGTTCTGAAAGCACTTCTTGATATCGAAATCTACATACTCAACGGCACCATTCTTACCGCTGCAGCGGCGGTCGCCGGAATGAACAGCGCCGAGCGTCTCGTCCTTAGGGTTCGCGTAGTACACGAACTTCGCTTTTTCCTCTCCGTAGAACACAACCGAGAGGTCCAGGTCAATGCCATTCCACAGGTCAGGGCCATCGTTTCCCTTCCAGTAAAGGAATGCACGGAGCACATTTCCGTCCGGCAGATTCGTGCGAGAGCCGCAGGCTGCAGCACGCACGGCGGAAGTGACCTGACGGGGATTATCCGGAAAAATCAGCTTATTGCAATGGCAATCCGGGTCGATGTACACGCTCTTCGGTTCGGTGTCCTCTGCGCGAAGGACCTGCCACAGCTGGTTAAAGATATCGCGTGCCACACGTTTGCAGATATCCTCAGACAAAGGTTCAATGTCCCGTTCCAGAGCTTTGCTGGCAGCGCCGTTTGCCTTGCCGGTTGCCAAATGCACAGGATTGTTGCGATTCCGAAAATGGTTGATGAGCTGGACCAGGACACGCGGTTCAATACTCTTGCATACCGAGATGAATCGGAACAGAACATTTTCCATCTGCTGTTCATTGGAGCAGTTGCGCAGCGCAAAGTCCAGGTTTCGGGCAAACATACCGGGCCGCATCATCAGGTGAGCGGAAAGCAGTTCAGCATTGACCGGTTTCTTCATAAGTTCTTGGAGCTTGGAATTGTAGGTTTCAATCTTGACACCATTGCGAATCTTCGTAAAAATCTCATAATCTTCCTTGAAGATATAAGAGTAATCACCCGGATGCAGGCGTTCGCCCAATCGCTTGAACTCTTCGGGATGCAATGCAAAGCCCTCGTTCTTATCAGTGTGTTCCAGAAGTTCCAGCAGCTGACGACGTTCACCGCGCTTAAAGTTCCGGAATTTCGGGGCTTTCGAAAGACTCACATCCTGGTCGCTCATTGCTGCGGCCAGGCGCAGCACATCGGTAGAGCTCTTGAAATCCCTGAAGCATGCCTGTTCCCGCCATTCGGGACGAGAGATAATGCGAGACACATACAGAGCAAGATTTTCCTTGCATGGAATATGCTTGGGTTTCATGCGGTCTATCAGCTCAGATGTGAAATCAATATCATGCATCAGAGCATCGAAAACGCAGGACACCTCGTCAGGAGACAGAGGAGAATGCCCGGTAATGCTCTGTACGGAATAGCGGTAGATTTCCTTCTCATCACACGCCGGAATCTGTTTCACAGCAGGAAGATGGCTGCGGTCCAGTGCCGGGCAAAATTTTGTCGGGTCAAAGTCTGGCTGCCATTCGCCGCAAGTCAGATAATTGAGGAAGTTGACAACATACAGGTCCACAAGGTCGGCTTTCATCGCATCGTCCGGGAAATTCGGCCAGATGGGAGAAGTCTGAGAAATTGCCTTGCCATCCTCCGTGACGCAGTCATACAGCGCAGACCAGGTCTTGAGGAAGTCGTTGTATTCCGCCTTGCAGCAGGCATCAAAGAGGTCTCGCGCCATAATATAGCCGTATTCCATCAATTTCATGTTCGCTGAACAGACATAGCGTTTCTCCACCGCTTTCTCCCCTTCTTGTGCGGGCATGGGTGGTACGATGCCGCGATGATGTGCAAACGTGACGCGGTTAAAATCATAAACAGTCAGCATAATGACCTCCTAACAAAACAAAAATCCCGCGCCGAGAAAAACTCGACACGGGTGGATGAGACACGTAATAGATACGGAGAGCATATCCGCTAACGTGTTGAAGTCAGCAGCACAAAAAATGCGAGCCGACTTCCTTGTTCTTCTAGAAATGAAGGAAGCGGATATATAGCCGTATTGTTATGTTCTCGAGCCGTGACGGAGAGCGAAACCGCTGACATGATTTCATATCATCTTCAAGTAGAAGGAAGCGGTCTCATAGCCATACACGAAAATGCTCAAACTTTAGGTTCTTTGCTATCATTTGAGCCAGTAGATATATTGTACCACAATATATGGTATATTGCAATACTAAAACACAATATATTGTGTCTGCTTTTTATGCCGGAAACAAGATAGGCCATAGCTGCCGTGTTCAGAACGTACAACAAATGCCTAGCAAAAAGCCGCCTACCCAAAAGGGCAAGCGGTATAAGATTTGTTGGCATTTATTGCACCAAGCATTCAAACGTCACTGTGCCAGTCCAGTCGCCAGGAGCAAGAACTGCGCTTACGGAATAGTCTGAACTCGTTCCGTCTCCAAGCATCTCAGTGCGATTCCATTCAACCTTTGGTGTTGCGATGGTCATAGGCACATCTACAGAGCCTTTCGCCTGCAGAGGCGTAGCAGTGGTTTTGACTTGAACAGTTCCCTTGAGAGGGATGTCGCCAGTTAAAGTCACCGAAATCGTGCCTGTCTTGATTCCTGTGCCATCAGTACCGCTCAGCGTGATTTCTTCCGGAACGGTCAATGTATAAAAGCTGTCCACTTCTGCTGTGACCTGTGTTGCTGTATCTTTGGAAGCACTTAGCCAGGCAACATCGTTAGAATCAGCATTCGAGGCAGGCGTATCTATCGTCATCGTCTCATCTGTATCGGGCACAGAGTCGTCGAAATCAGCAGATTCAGAGAACGCCAATACAGGACAGGCAACCATCAGCGCGGTAAATGCACTTGCTATAATAGATTTCAAGCGCATACATTCTCCTCCTTTCCCAAAAAATTATTTATACGTTTTCTCACAGCTGAACGTTGCTGTGCCGGTCCAGTGTCCGGGGTCAAGCTCCGCAGAGACTTTGCAAGTTGCGCTCGTTCCATCGTTCAACAAGTCTGCGCGGGACCATTTACTTTTGGTCTGATTGGATACTGTGACAGCAGCGGTTTTGCCCGCAGTGTTGGTCATGGTTCCACCGTCCACAGATACCACAATCACCGCATTCTCCTCGACATCACCTTTCAAAGTCATGGTGATGTCAGCCGTATATGAGCCAGGGCCACTGTCAACGCCTGTCAGCTTAACAGTTTCGGGAACCGTAATCGTATAGACCGCCGTTGCACTCGCAAGCAGCTGAGTGGAAGCCGTTTTCGGCAATCCTTTACCTGTAGAAGTAGCAGCGCCCATCGTACTCAGACAATTCGAGCACAGAGGCTTTCCGTTAATGGTCGTTGCATAGACATTTGCATCCGTAATTGCGGTATAAGTAGCGCTCTTATCCGACTCAACGCCTTTAATCGAGTTTACCTTGTTGTACGCCTCGAATGTTTTGGCGTCATCAGCGGCCGGGGTTGTCACAGTGAATTTCTGCCCACAGACCGAACATGTCCGTGTAGCGGTATCGGCAAATCCGAACGACACATTCAAAAGAAAAGGAGACAGCACTGCCAAAAGCATAGCAAAGCGCTTGATAGCCTTCATGTTCATCCCCTCCTTATGCTGCCGTAGATGTATCAGGTTGTGTGTTTTCTGAATCCGGAGTTTTAGTTTCGGCTTCATCCTCTTTGTTTTTTGCTTTGCTTTCAGCTTGCTCGGAATTTCCCTCAGACGAATCCGCATCAGTATCAGTGTTCTCTGTATCATTGGCTATCTCCGGTGCTTTTTCGCACAGTGCGCCAGCAAACATGTTCTCTTTGTTCGTCACGCTGCTGGTATCCCAGCCATCTGTCGGCGAAGCATCCGAGAGAGAAAGACAACCGGCAAAAGCTTCACTCATATCAGTTACTTTCGAGGTATCCCACTTCTCCATCCCGGCAATAGACTGCAAAGCCTCACACTGATAACACATCCTGTTCATCGTAGTGATGTTCGACGTGCTCCAGTTCTCTAATCCACCAATGCTGGTGAGCTTCTTCATCCCGGAAAAAGCAGATGCCGCAGAAGTCACCTGCGAAGTATCAACGTTCTGATACTCGATGTTTTCAATGTCGGCAAATGCCTCATTTTCATCAAAAGAAATGCTGTTTCCCTCACCAAAGACAAGTGTTCCGCCAGCCGAATTCGTGACGTAGAGCCGGTTCTCGCCTTCTTTTACAAAAGCCAGAATTGCACTGGAGCCGATTCCAGAGACATCAAATACTTTGGCCGATTCCGGGACCTGATAGCCGCCAAAGGAAATCGCCTTGATTTCAGTCCCGGATTCCTTGAGCTGCGTCATTGCCTGCGCCAGGTTTGAAACGTTCATCGAAGCTGTCGGCGCAGGTGCCACGGTGCTGTCGGAATCCTCGTTCGGAAATTCATTATCGGACTCATCATCAGATGCGGTAGAAGTATCGTATGTCACGGTACGGTTATCGGAAGTGAAATTATAGCTGCTCAAAGCCCTGGAAGGGTTTCCGGCAATGGTAAGACCCATCTTGCTGCTCACGTAGGTAAAGCCCGTGGAAAAGCCCGGAGTCGGGAGATAAGCTGTCGCAAAAGTATCCGCGACCGTGATTTTCGAAAGACCCGTGCATCCATACATCATGCTGGAGAAATCCGTGACATTTTTGGTGTTAAAGCTGCTGAAATCAAGGCTTTTAAGTCCTGTGCATCCCTTGAACATGCTGTTCATCGTCGTGATTTTACTGGTATCCCAACGGCTGAGTCCAGTAATTGTAGTCAGTGACTTCATGTTATAGAATGCGTAAGCAGCGGATGTCACGCGAGTCGTGTCAACTGCATCAAAGTTAATGGTCTTGATATTGTCAAAAACCGTAGAAGTGTCAGACGCACCGCTTTTGAAGCAAACGCTGTTACCGGAAGCAAACGCCACCATATCACGGTTCGTATCTGTCACTCGAAGCTCTGTGCCATTCTGAACGCCCCACCACCAGCCGCCGTACATCGTGGTCGGAACATACGCGACAATCGATTTGTCACCCTGGCCGGATACGTCATAGGTCGTTGCATTGCCCGGAACTGTATAATTGCCGAACGAAATAACGGTGATGTTTTTTCCCTGAGAGGAAAGAGTCGTCAATACAGAAGCAAGACGGCTCACATCCATCAACGGCATCTGCGCCGTGACATTGATGGTGTATTTGGACGAATAGATGACGCGAGTCCCGGTACTGTCATATGCGGTCTTCGTGATGTTCGCAGTTCCGATTGCCGAAGCGATAATATGGCCGTCCGAACTAATGGAAGCCACGGAGGGGTTATCGGATTCAAATACAATATGAGTTTTATCCTCATAAGCGGGAGAAAGCAATACAGAATTGTCTCCTACCTCAACTGTATAGGTATCTCCTACCGAAGCGTAAAACACCATATTGCCGGTCCATTCGCCTGGAGTGAGGTGCGCAGTCACGGAATAATCGGTTTGTGCAGTTTTCCCTTTTACAGCAGTTGCGTCCCATTCTGTTGCAGTGGTAGCAGTGGCGGTGCAGACAACATCGGTGCTGCCGTCGCGGTGCATGGTCGGAGCAGAGGTATTAAAAAATACTTTCTGGTTTGTCAGCAGTTTGCCCGTTGCCTTGATAGAAACGGTGTTAGCATAATCTCCAGTGCCACCGTTTTCATTGCTTAGTGTCACTGATTCGGGAACGGTAATGATGTACACTGATTCATCAACTTCACCGCCCGTGTCGCCTTTGTGTTCGCTGATAATACGTTCAACGCAATTTGTGCAGATAACGCCATCTGCGTTGCTGACAACGTACATATTTTTCAGGGCATATCGTTGAGTTGTGCTCGATGTTAGGCCCTCAACTTCTTCACAGTTGTAGAATTCAGTGTACTTCTGTGTGCCACCATATGTAGGCATAGGCGTTACCAATGCGCCGCACAGCACGCAGTTTTTGTAGCCCATACCACCCCAGCTTGCAAATGCCATGGACACATTACATACCATGGCAAAAATCATAAACAGAAAACTCGCAGCCGCTTTTTTGATGTTCACAGATTTTCACATCCTTTCGAATTTGGCATTATGACATCGTGCAGGAAAATGTAGCTGTAC
>ENA-OOWN01001699-OOWN01001699.1-human-gut-metagenome-genome-assembly--contig:-NODE-1699-length-15306-cov-2.401613_pt1 | contig 15306 bp, 10 predicted proteins | sample MGYA00241406_ERZ501319 | MGnify/ENA primary metagenome ERZ501319 (study PRJEB25962, sample SAMEA2042734) | human gut metagenome | biome: human gut; feature: human-associated habitat; material: faeces... | reverse complement strand
GCAAGCCTTGCAGCCCCGATACACTCTTCATCTGTCGCATCCAGCTTGCCATAGCGGATATTTTCCATGACAGTGCCGGTAAAGAGCACCGTATCCTGCAGAATAATGCCAAGAGAACGGCGCAGATCCGCTTTTTTTATCTTGTTGATATTAATTCCGTCATAACGGATTTTGCCGTCCGCGATATCATAAAACCGGTTGATCAGGTTTGTGATCGTCGTCTTTCCGGCGCCGGTCGCGCCTACAAACGCCACCTTCTGTCCGGGCTCTGCGTACAGACTGACATCATGCAGGACGATTTTATCCGGATTGTAACCAAAATCCACATCCTTCAGGCGCACGTCGCCCGTCAGACGCGTATAGGTCACGCTGCCGTCCGCGCTGTGCGGATGCTTCCATGCCCAGATATCTGTACGCTCGCTGCATTCGACCAGTTCACCATTTTCTTCTTTTGCATTGACCAGGGTTACATAGCCATCGTCTGTCTCCGGCTCTTCATCCAGCAGGCTGAAAATACGATCTGCCCCCGCAAGACCCATGACAACTGAGTTGACCTGATTGGACACCTGTCCGATATTGCCGCAGAACTGTCTTGTCATATTCAAAAAAGGTACGGTAATACTGATGGAAAGTGCCATGCCTGACAAACTCAAGTTCGGCGCGCCGGACAATAACAGCATGCCTCCGACAAGCGCTACGACAACATAAAGGATATTGCCCATATTCATCAGAATCGGCATCAGCATGTTCGCATAACGGTTTGCCTGACAGGACATTTCAAACAGCTCGTCGTTGACCCGGTCAAAATCCTTTTTTGTCTCGGTCTCATGACTGAACACCTTGACAACCTTCTGTCCGTTCATGATCTCTTCCACAAAGCCCTCTGTCTTGCCGACTGCGATCTGCTGCTTTAAGAAAAAATGTGCCGAGCTGCTGCCGACCTTTTTGGTAACGACAAACATCAATGCAACGCCACAGAGCACGACCAAAAGCAGCCACATGCTGTAATACAGCATGATGGAAAAAATCGTAACCACGGTGATACAGGAAATCAACAGCTGCGGAATACTCTGAGAAATCAACTGGCGCAGCGTGTCGATATCGTTAGTATAATAGCTCATGATATCGCCGTGGTTATGTGTATCAAAATACTTGATCGGCAAATCCTGCATGCGGTTGAACATCTTTTCCCGCATCTTCTTCAGAGAGCCCTGTGTGATAATCGCCATTCCATAGGAATACGCATAGCCTGCTGCCAGAGACAGCGCATACAGTACAACCAGGATGAGGACCAGTCTGGTCACCGTCGGCGCTGCCGCCGCCCAGTCCTTCGTCTGCCAGTACTGCTCGACCACTGCGATGATATTCTGCTGAAAAATAGCGGGAATCGAGCTGATCAGCGCATTCAGTACGATGCAGACCAAAACTAACGGCAGAAGTACCGGATAAAACTCGAACAGCATCCTGATCAGACGCTTCATCGTTCCTTTTTTCGCCTGTCCCTTATTTTTCATCAGAATCACCTCCCTTGTTCTGGGAAGTATATACTTCCCGGTAAATCTCGCTCGTCTTGAGAAGCTCTTCATGGGTGCCGATATTGCAGATCGTACCGCCGTCCATGACCAGAATCCGATCCGCATCCTGCACAGAGGAAATTCTCTGTGCGATGATGATCTTGGTCGTTTCCGGAATGTACTCACGCAGCGCCTTGCGGATCTGTGCGTCCGTCTTGGTATCCACCGCACTGGTCGAATCGTCGAGAATCAGGATCTTCGGCTTCTTTAACAGCGCTCTTGCGATACAAAGTCTCTGCTTCTGACCGCCGGACACATTGCTGCCTCCCTGTTCGATATGCGTATCGTATTGATCCGGGAACTGCATGATAAATTCATCCGCCTGCGCCAGACGGCATGCTTCCTTTAATTCCTCATCCGTCGCGTTCTGGTTGCCCCAGCGCAGGTTTTCCTTGATCGTTCCGGAAAACAGAATATTTTTCTGCAATACAACTGCTACCTGGTTGCGCAGCGCTTCCAGATCATATTCTCTGACGTCTTTTCCGCCAACCTTTACAACGCCCTCTGTCGCGTCATAAAGTCTGGAAATCAGTTGGATCAGGGAAGACTTCGAAGAACCGGTGCCACCGATAATTCCAATCGTCTCCCCGGAACGGATATGCAGATCGATATCGGCAAGCGCCATCTTCTCCGCCTGCAGAGAATATTTGAAGCTGACATGGTCGAAATCGATCGAACCATCTGCCACTTCCTCCACCGGGTCTGCAGGACTTGTCAGCGTACTGTCCTCTTTTAACACTTCCACGATTCGCTGTGCGGATTCCGCAGCCATCGTCACCATGACAAATACCATTGAGAACATCATCAGGCTATTTAATATCTGGAAGCTGTATACTAAAAGGGCAGAAAACTGTCCGACGTCCAGATCCAGGCCGCCGCTCGTGATGATCGTATAAGAACCAAAGGACAGGACAAAAATCATAACCACATACAGGCAGAACTGCATCAGAGGGCTGTTGATCGCCAGAATCTTCTCCGCGCGGGTGAAATCCTGACAAACCTCTTCTGCCGCATGATGGAATTTTTCTTTTTCGTACGCCTCGCGCACAAAGGATTTTACCACGCGCATGCCCTTGACATTTTCCTGAATCGAATTGTTCAGAGCGTCGTACTTACGGAATACCCGTTTAAACAGCGGGCCTACCTTATGGATCACGGCAAACAGTCCGATCCCCAGAATCGGGATGACCACCAGGAAGATCAGCGCCATCTTTCCGCCCATAATAAACGCCATCGTAAAGGAAAAGATCAACATCAGCGGGCTGCGGATCGCAAGTCGGATCAGCATCATAAATGCCAGCTGGACGTTCATAACGTCCGTCGTCATTCTCGTCACTAAAGACGAGGTAGAAAATTTGTCGATATTTTCAAAGGAAAAATCCTGAATCCGGTAAAACATATCCTTGCGCAGGTTTTTGGCGAATCCGCAGGACGCGGACGCGCAGACCGAACCGGCTCCGGCTCCGAATGCGAGGGACATAAGCGCCATCACCACCAGAATCAGACCATACCGTGAAATGACGCCCATACCGCTTCCGGCTTTAATTTCATTGACCAGCTGAGCGACTATAAACGGGATGATACATTCCATGACCACTTCCAGAGATACCAGAATCGGTGTCAGGATCGAATCGCGCTTGTATTCCCTGATCGACTTCATCAGTTCTTTTATCATACTTTTTACGTTTGTCTCCTTTCATCTGTGAAATTGCCCGTTCAAACGAGCTTTGTATCCACCTTTTGCCCCGGCAGGCTATGTATACGCTCAAACCGGTGCGTAAAGAGGAAAAAAAGCGGCGGGCGATAAGGCTCGCACGCCGACTTTTTCTGCTCTATGCAGATATGAAATAATTATACATGGATTTTCTTGTAAGTCAAGTCCCGGACTCCAGATGTACATCCATCTGCGGATACGGAATGCGGATGCCCGCTTCATCGAAGCCGTATTTGATATCCTCCAGCATCGTATAGCGCGCCTGCCAGTAGTTTTCCTTCTTCGCCCAGAATTTCACAACAAGGACAACACTGCTGTCTGCCAGTTCGTCTACGTTGACTGTGATCTCCCGTTCCGGAAGCACATACGGGTTTTTCTTCGCAATTTCCTGCACTGCTTTCCGTGCGCTGCGGATATCAGAATCATACGAAATTCCGACTTTCAAATCCACACGCCGTTCCGCCTCATCCGTCACGTTCGTCAGGCTGCTGTTTGCGAGGTTTCCGTTCGGGATCAGAATAATCTGATTGTCATAGGTTGCAAGCTTCGTATAAAAGACAGATATCTGCTGAACAATCCCTTCGTTACCGCCCCCTTCGATGATATAATCTCCGACATGAAACGGCTTCAGCATCATGATCAGGATTCCGCCAATACAGTTACTTAAGCTTCCCTGGATCGCCAGACCGATCGTTACGCCGACCGAACCGATCACCGTCGCAATGCTTGCTGCCTCCACACCAAACAGCTGCAGAATCATGAACACCAGAATCGTATACGAAACAAACTTAATCGAGGAGTCCAGAAACTGCGCCGCTTCCTCCGACGCGCTGGAACGCTCCATCGCCCGTCTGAAAAAATGCCGGATCATCGCAATCAGTCTGCTGCCGATCACAAACAGGATGAGCGCCAGCACCGTGCGGACGCCCAGCCCCAGAAGCTTGTCCGGCAGCTCGTTTAAGTAGCGTTCCAGCAGGCTCAGCTGTTTTTCCATATCCTTTAAGGATTCGTCCGGTGCAAGGCTTTCTATCTCCTCGCCTGTCAGTGTCACGGAGGATGTCAAAAATGCTGCGCCGGACATCAGCACCTTCCTCATGCTTTGGTTCCTTTCGTCACTTTCGCGGAAGAGGTAGACTTCTTAGCTGCAGACGCAGGCTTCTTAGCCGTCGGCTCTTTCGGTGCGACAGCCTTCGCGGTCGCTGTCTTTTTGCGGGTCGTGCGGCGTGCAGGCTTTTCTTTTTCTTTTCCCTCAAGAATCGCGCTGTCCGCCTGCTCTGCCTTTTCGGTCAGCTCTTCCTTCAGGGTTTTCTTTTTCATGGCAGCTGCTTTCTTCGCAGCCTCTTCCACCGCTTTTTTGGCAGCAGCCGTTTTTCTTACAACCTCTTCTGCTGCCTGCCTTGCCACCGCTTCCTTTTCAGCCGCCTCTTCTGCAGCTTTTCTCGCAGCTTCTTCCTTCTTTGCAGCCTCCTCCGCTGCTTTTTTAGCGATTGCTTCTTTTTTCGCAGCTTCCTCTGTAGCTTTTCTCACAGCCTCTTCCGCCGCTTTTTGGGCAGCCTCGGCGATCTTTCTGCGCTCTTCTTTTTCTTCGTCCGTGTAAGGCGTATAAGCAAAAATGCTCACAGACAGCGGCGCCTGATGCATCAGGATCGAATTTTCCCTGCCGTCAGATGCGACTTCTTCCGCTTCCAGTACATAGGAGTTAATTCTTCCTTTTCCGCCAAAGGCGATATCGTCAGAGTTTAAAACTTCCGTATATTTTCCTTCAAAAGGTACACCCACCCGATACTCCGGTCTGTCCACATTTGCAAAGTTCAGGCATACCAAAAGCGTCTCTTCCTCTTTGTCGCTCTTTCTCAGATAGGAAAGCGTGCATTCGTTTGCATCAATGCAGTCAATCCATTCGAAGCCGTCCCAGCTGTCGTCTTCCGCATACAGCGCAGGGTTTTTACGATACAGCTCATTTAACCGCTTCACAAACCGGCGTATCTGCTCATGATAATCATATTTTAGCAGTTCCCATTCCACGCCCCGCTCTTCGTTCCACTCGTCGTACTCTGCGATATCCTGTCCCATAAACAAAAGCTTCTTGCCCGGATGTGTCATCATATAACCGTAGCCTGCGCGCAGGTTCGCGAATTTGTCCGCTTCCTCTCCAGGCATCTTGCTAAGCATCGACGATTTGCCGTGAACGACCTCGTCATGGGATAACACGAGCATGAACTTTTCGGAATACGCATAAACCATCGAAAACGTCAGATCGTTGTGATGATACGCACGGAAATATGGGTCATACTGCATGTAGTCGAGAAAATCGTTCATCCAGCCCATATTCCATTTCATCGTAAAGCCAAGACCACCATCGTTTAAATCGCCCGTCACCTTCGGCCATGCTGTGGATTCCTCCGCGATCGTAACCGCGCCCCTGCCGCGTTTTTGAATCATGCTGTTTGTATGCTTTAAAAATTCGACCGCTTCCAGATTTTCATTGCCGCCGTACATGTTGGCAATCCATTCGCCATCCTGCTTTCCGTAATCGAGATACAGCATTGAAGCGACCGCGTCCATCCGGATTCCGTCTGCATGGAACTGCTCCACCCAGTAAAGCGCATTGGCAATCAGGTAGTTACTTACCTGAGGTCTGCCGTAATTATAGATCAGCGTTCCCCAATGCGGATGCGCCCCCTGTCTCGGGTCTTTGTGCTCATACAGGCATGTCCCGTCGAACCCGGACAGTCCGTAAGCATCTCTCGGAAAATGGGCCGGAACCCAGTCCAGAATCACGCCGATTCCTGCTTTGTGCAGCTCGTTGACAAAATACATAAAATCCTGCGGTGTGCCATAACGTGCAGTCGGCGCATAATAGCCGATGACCTGATAGCCCCAGGATCCATCCAGCGGGTGCTCCATAACCGGCATCAGCTCCACATGGGTATAGCCCATTTCCTTCACATAGGAAATGACCTTTGGTGCAAACTCCCGGTAGTTATAATATCTGCGGCCATCCTCGGGCTTTGCAAAGGAGCCCAGATACATTTCATAAACGCTCATCGGCTCTTTTTCAGGACAGCTTTTTTCTCGTGCCAAGATCCATGCTTCATCTTCCCAGGCAAAGCCATCGATGTTGCGAACAACAGATGCCGTGTCCGGGCGGAGCTGTTGTCCAAACGCATAGGGATCTGCCTTCAGGTAAGTCAGACCGCCCTTTAATTTCAGCTCAAACTTATAATTCTCGCCCTCTCTAACTCCGGGAATAAAAATTTCAAAAATACCGGAATCCCACAGGCGACGCATCTGATGTCTGCGTCCATCCCAATGGTTAAAATCTCCCACAACACTGACCCGCAGCGCATTCGGTGCCCAGACTGCAAAATGTACGCCCTTGGTTTTGTCGATGGTCATCATATGCGCACCAAGGATACGGTAAGCTTCATAATGGATTCCTGCCGCAAACCGCGCCGTATCCTCTTTGGTAATGACCGGAGCAAACCGATAGGGATCTTCAAATTCTTCTGTTGTGCCATCTTCCAAAGAAGCCTTTAATGTATAGCTTCCGATTTCCTTACCGCCAACCAGTACGGCATAATAGCCAGCCTCGTCCGCCTGCTCCATTTCCACGGTCTTTTGACCAGGCAGCTTCAGTTCCATCGAAACAGCGCCCGGATAAAATGCCTGCACCACCGTCGCATTGCCTTCCCGGTGCGGTCCCAAAAGCCGGTGCGGATCGTCCTCCTCAGAATAAATAATTGCCTCTATTTCAGGCCAGTTCATCAGCCTATACAGTTTTTCGTTCATTCGATACCCTCCTGCCGGACGCTTTTGCCGCGCTCCTCTTATTTTTATTTTACCCTTCCCGGGCACAATAGGCAAGGGAAAATGTCTAAGCAGTGTACTTCAGCAGTCCCACGCGATTTCCCTGATGATCATCTGCATCATGTGCCCGATCATGAGTCTCGTCGCTACCCTGCTGTTCAAGGAGCCCAGCTTCGGCACATGGGCGCACACCTTTGGCTGCAACCTGCCGATGGCATTTTTCTGGCAGATGTTCTACTGCGGACCGCTCTCCCGCCTGATTTTCCGCACCCTGTTTAAAAAACAGCTGGCAGCGCAGAACATACCGGCACAGGGGCAGAAATAAATAGCTTGTGCAAACGCAGCACGGATCGCACGCTCAAACACAGAATATACCCACAATACCATACAGAAAAGACCCCGAAGACTGGCACCATACTGCCTTTCTCCGGGGTCTGTGAGTTTCCGTTACAGAACACCTGCGTTTTACTTCACCACCCTCACGCGGAACACGCCATCGATCGTCTTTAACTGATTGACAATACTACCGCTTACGGGGGACTCCAGGTCGATCATCGTATATGCAACATCGCCTTTGGATTTGTTCATCATATTGGCGATGTTTAAGTTGTTCCAGCCGAGGACGGAGGAGAACTTCGCGATCATGTTTGCGATATTCTTATGGAAAATCACGACTCTACTTTCTGCCGTGCACACACCCATATCGCAGTCCGGGAAGTTGACACTGTGGAGAATATTTCCGTTTTCGAGATATTCCTGCAGCTGTCTGACTGCCATAACCGCACAGTTTTCTTCCGACTCCTCAGTCGAAGCGCCCAGATGCGGGATGACGATGCAGCCCGGCTTTCCTGCCGTGACCGGATTCGGGAAATCCGAAACGTAGCGGCGGATTTTTCCGGCGGTAATCCCGTCTAACACAGCTTCTTCATCCACCAGCAGATCTCTTGCAAAGTTTAACAAAATCACGCCGTCCTTCATCCGGGAGATAGCTTCTGCGCTGATCATATTTTTTGTGCTGTCCATCAGCGGCACATGGATTGTGATATAATCGCACTGCTCATAAATTTCATTGACATCCAGCACATGTCTGACGTCGCGGCTTAACTTCCACGCCGCATCGACCGATACATACGGATCATAGCCGAGCACTTCCATTCCGAGATGACGCGCCACATTAGCAACCTTAACGCCGATCGCGCCCAGTCCGATGATACCAAGGCGTTTGCCCATCACCTCTGTACCGGCAAACTTCTTCTTCGCTTTCTCCGCATCCTTCGCAATATTTTCATCTTCCTGATTTTCTTCCACCCAGTTGATGCCCGATACAACGTCACGGCTTGCTAAAAGCATTCCGGCAATGACCAGCTCTTTTACGCCGTTTGCGTTTGCACCCGGTGTATTGAACACGACGACACCTTTTTCCGCGCATTTCTCCAGCGGGATATTGTTGACACCGGCTCCCGCTCTTGCAACCGCTAAAAGTCCATCCGGCAGCTCCATCTCATGCATCGATGCGCTTCGAACCAGGATGCCTTCCGCTTCTGTAATTTCGTCTGTTTTGATATAATTTTTCGAAAAATTATCGAGTCCGACCTGTGCGATCGGATTCATGCAATAATATTTTCTCATTGAAACCTCCCACTCTGCTTACTGATTCTGCGCTTCAAACTCTTTCATAAAGGCAACCAGCTTTTCCACGCCCTCCACCGGCATTGCATTGTAAATGCTTGCGCGCATGCCGCCGACGCTTCTGTGTCCCTTTAAGTTCTCCAGACCGTTTTTCTTTGCCTCTGCAACAAATTTTGCATCCAGATCGGTATTGCCTGTGATAAACGGAACGTTCATCAACGAACGGTCTTCCTTGCGGACGGTGCCTTTGAACAGCTTGCTTTCATCCAGGAAATCATACAGAATTTTCGCTTTTTTCTCGTTGTATTCTTTCATTGCTTCCAGACCGCCGCGCTTTTGCAGCCACTTAAATACTTTGCCGCAGATGTAAATTCCGTATGCCGGAGGCGTGTTGTAAAGGGATTTCGCATCCGCATGAATTTTATATTTTAACATGGTGGGCGTGCCGGGCAGCACATCTTCTGTAATCAGGTCTTCCCGGATAATTGCGATAACTACGCCGGCAGGTCCAATATTCTTCTGAACGCCACCGTAAATCATGCCATATTTGGTCACATCAACCGGCTCGGATAAGAAGCAGGAGGAAACATCCGCAACAAGGGGTTTTCCCTTTGTATTCGGAAGCGTTTTGAATTTGGTTCCGTAAATGGTGTTATTTTCACAAATATATACATAATCCGCGTCCGGGTCGATCGGCAGATCGGAGCAGTCCGGAATATAGGAAAAGGTCTGATCCTCGGAGGATGCAACCGCATTTGCCTTTCCGTAAATGGAAGCCTCTTTCCATGCCTTTTTCGCCCACTGTCCGGTTATGATGTAATCCGCTACGCGGTTTTTCATCAGGTTCATCGGAATCATCGCAAACTGCTGGCTTGCGCCACCCTGTAAAAACAGCACTTTATAGTTATCGGGGATTCCCATCAGCTGACGTAAATCAGCCTCCGCCTCATCGATGATTTTCTGATAGGTACCGGAACGATGGCTCATCTCCATAACTGACATTCCACAGCCTCTGTAATCAAGCATTTCGTCTGCTGCTTCCTGCAGCACTTCTTCCGGCAGGACAGCCGGGCCTGCACTGAAATTGTACACTCTGGACATTTTTACCTCTCATTCCGCCGCCTGTGCGGCACTTGAATTTTCTAAAAAGCCGATCTGCCCGTTCTTACCAAACATGTGTTTTTGTGATACGGACATTTGGATTAAAAAAAATGATATCGAATACCGCTCATGCCTGAATAAAAATACGGATACCGACCTTTCGGTCTATTGTACCCGTATTTTTCGCTTTAGTCAACTACTACGTTAATTTATTTGCTTGCAAGGTCATCCCCATCGAAAACCTCGCTGATCGCTGCACCCGCTGGAACCATCGGAAATACCTTATCGTCTTCAGGAATTCTGCAGTCGATGACAACCGGCTTCTGAAGTGCGATTGCCTTTTCAATTGCCGGAGCAACCTCCTCCTTCGCGGTGACGCGGATTGCCGCGCATCCCAATCCTTCTGCTACCTTGCAGTAATCCACTGCATCCTCCAGAACCGTCTGGGAATAGCGTTTTCCATAAAAGAGCGTCTGCCACTGGCGCACCATGCCCAGAACATGATTGTTGATGATGATCTGAATGATCGGAATCTGATATCTGCTGGCTGTCGCAAGCTCGATCAGGTTCATACGGAAGCATCCGTCTCCGCCGATATTAACGCAGATTTTATCCGGACAGCCTGTTTTCGCGCCGATGCATGCCCCGATACCGTAGCCCATCGTGCCAAGACCGCCGGAGGACAAAAACGTGCGGGGCTTCGTATAATGATAATACTGCGCCGCCCACATCTGATGCTGTCCGACGTCGGTTGTGATAATTGCATTGCCTTTCGTAATGCGGTCTAATTCTTCTATAATATAAGGGCAGCTCAACTGGCTGTCGTCATATTTGAGCGGATACTTTTCTTTTAATTCCAGAATATGCGCCGTCCACTCCGGATGATGCATCTGTTCCATCCGTGCGATCAGCTTTGTCAAAACATCCTTCAGATCTCCGACAATGGACACATCCGCATGGATATTTTTATTGATCTCAGCAGCATCAATATCGATATGCAGGATCTTTGCATTCTTTGCAAATAAGGATGCATTGCCGATGACACGGTCAGAAAATCTCGCGCCCAGTGCAACCAAAAGGTCACATTCGCTCACTCCGAGGTTGGAGGTCTTTGTGCCGTGCATACCGATCATACCGGTATAGAGCGGATCGTAACCGTCATATGCCCCCTTTCCCATCAGGGTATCACAGACCGGAGAATCCAGTTTTTTGGCAAAGGCACGCACCTCTTCTGAAGCGCCAGAAAGAATTGCTCCGCCGCCCAGATAAATATAGGGTTTTTTCGCCTTGGAAATCACTTCCAGCGCGGCATCCAGATCTTCCTGCGTGTAATGTCCGGCACGTTCAACTGATTCCGGCTCTTTGGGTGTATATTCACAGCTTGCTGCCGTTACATCTTTGGTAATATCTACCAGTACCGGTCCGGGTCTTCCGGATTTTGCAATGTGAAATGCCTTGCGCAGCGTGTCTGCCAGAATATTGACATCTTTTACAATGTAACCGTGTTTGGTGATCGGCATCGTCACGCCTGCGATATCGACCTCCTGGAAGGAATCTTTTCCCAGAAGCGGCAGCGTCACATTACAGGTAATCGCTACCATCGGAACGGAATCCATGTACGCGGTCGCAATGCCGGTAACCAGATTCGTCGCGCCGGGACCGCTGGTCGCCATACACACACCGACTTTTCCGGTTGCACGCGCATAGCCATCTGCTGCATGTGCAGCACCCTGTTCATGAGATGTCAGCACATGGAAAATCTCATCGCTATGCTTGTATAACGCATCATATACATTCAAAATGGAGCCGCCCGGATACCCGAACACAACATCCACGCCCTGTTCTTTTAAACACTCTATGACGATTTCAGCACCTGTACGAACCATATCGTCCTCCCCTTTTTATCCTTATTTCTTAATTTCGAGTACAGCGCCTCTGTTTCCGCTGGTTACCATTTCCCGGTAACGTGCAAGATATCCGGTGGTTACCTTCGGCTCTCTGGGCTGCCATTTTGCCCTTCTCTCTGCCAGCACTTCATCAGAGACCTTCATATCCAGACGATTTTCCGGAATATTGATGCTGATGATATCGCCCTCTTCTACCAGTGCGATGGGACCGCCGACAGCAGCCTCCGGGGAAACATGACCAATCGACGCACCTCTGGATGCACCGGAGAAACGACCGTCCGTAATCAGCGCAACACTGGAACCAAGACCCATACCTGCGATTGCAGAAGTCGGATTCAGCATTTCTCTCATGCCGGGGCCGCCTTTGGGTCCTTCGTAACGGATCACAACGACATCGCCGGGAACAATCTTGCCGCCCTTGATCGCAGCAATCGCGTCCTCCTCGCAGTCAAATACCCTTGCAGGACCTTCATGAACCATCATTTCCGGTACAACAGCGCTTCTCTTTACAACACCGGTATCCGGAGCCAGGTTGCCTTTGAGTACAGCGATACCGCCTGTCTCAGAATAGGGATTTTCAATCGGACGAATCACTTCGGGATTGCGGTTTACACAGGCTTCGATATTTTCGCCGACGGTCTTTCCGGTTACCGTCATCAGGTCTGTCTTTAACAGTCCCTTCTTATTTAATTCATTCATAACTGCGTATACGCCGCCAGCCTCATTTAAGTCTTCAATGTAGGTCGGACCTGCAGGTGCCAGATGACACAGGTTCGGTGTATGGGAAGAAATTTCATTTGCGATTTCCATGTTCAGCTCTACGCCTGCCTCATGCGCGATTGCAGGCAGATGCAGCATGGAGTTTGTAGAACAGCCGAGCGCCATATCGACGGTCAGGGCGTTTAAGAACGCATCCTTTGTCATGATGTCGCGGGGCTTGATATCCTTGCGAACCAGCTCCATAATCTGCATACCGGCATGCTTTGCCAGCTGGATACGTGCAGAATATACTGCCGGAATTGTGCCGTTGCCCTTTAAGCCCATGCCCAACGCCTCTGTCAGACAGTTCATGGAGTTTGCGGTGTACATACCGGAACAGGAACCGCAGGTCGGACATACTTTTTCTTCGTATTCCTGCAGCTCTTCCAGCGACATGGTGCCTGCTGCCACGGAGCCTACTGCTTCAAACATAGAAGATAAGCTTCTCTTTCTGCCGTGCAGATGTCCTGCCAGCATTGGACCGCCGGAAACAAAAATCGTCGGGATATTCAGTCTTGCCGCTGCCATCAAAAGACCGGGCACATTTTTATCACAGTTAGGGATACATACCAGACCATCGAACTGATGTGCCATCGCCATACACTCGGTGCTGTCGCAGATCAGGTCTCTGGTTACGAGGGAATATTTCATGCCGACATGTCCCATCGCGATACCATCGCAGACTGCGATTGCCGGGAATACAACCGGGGTGCCTCCAGCCATCGCGACGCCGAGCTTGACCGCTTCTGTAATTTTATCCAGGTTCATATGTCCGGGCACGATTTCGTTATAGGAGTTTACGATACCGATCAGCGGTCTGTTCTTTTCCTCCTCTGTCATTCCCAGTGCATTCATCAGACTTCTGTGCGGTGCCTGCTGGACGCCTTTTGTTACATTATCACTTCTCATTTGTTCGTTCCTCACATTCTATTGTCATGAATTAAATTCTCTCTGCAAGCAGATCGCCCATCTTGCTGCATCCAACCAGTGTACAGCCCTCGGACATGATATCTCCGGTGCGGTAGCCCTCTGCCAGAACCTTGCGAACCGCTTCTTCCACTGCGTCTGCCTCTTTATCCAGATCAAAGGTGTAACGCAGCATCATGGCAGCACTCAGCACAGTTGCAATGGGATTTGCGAGATCTTTGCCCGCGATATCCGGCGCACTGCCGTGACTGGGCTCATATAAGCCGAACTTTGTATCGTTTAAGCTTGCGGAAGACAGCATACCGATCGAGCCGGTCACCATGCTCGCTTCATCCGAAAGAATATCGCCAAACATATTTTCGGTCAGGATCACATCGAACTGCGCCGGATCTTTGACCAGCTGCATCGCACAGTTGTCCACAAGCATATGAGACAGCTCCACGTCAGGATAATCCTTTGCCACCTCTTCCACCACGCTTCTCCACAGTCTCGAGGAATCCAGCACGTTTGCCTTGTCCACGCTCGTCACTTTGCCTTTTCTCTTGCGCGCTACATCAAACGCTTTGATCGCGATTCGGCGGATTTCCTCTTCGGTGTAGGTCAGGGTATCGACGGCCTTGCGCACGCCGTTTTCTGTCGTCGTATGGCGCTCGCCAAAATACAGACCGCCGGTCAGCTCTCTCATAATCAGCATGTCAAAGCCTGCCTGGCTAATTTCTTCTTTTAACGGGCACGCGCCTGCAAGCTGCGGATACAAATAAGCCGGTCTTAAATTTGCAAACAAATTCAACGACTTTCTTAATTTTAACAATCCTGCCTCCGGTCTTAATTCCGGTGCTAATTTATACCACGGAGAGGTTGCTGTATTACCGCCGATGGAACCCATAAGCACTGCATCGGACGCTTTTGCTGCTGCGATCGCCTCATCGGTTAACGGCACGCCTGTCGCATCAATCGAACATCCGCCCATTAAAATCGCTTCATAATGGAAACTGTGACCATACTTTGTTCCGATTTTGTCTAATACTTTTTTTGCCTCTGCCACGATCTCCGGTCCGATTCCGTCACCGGAAATCACGCCAATCTTACATTCCATGCTCTAATCCCTCTTTCTTTTCCCCTGTCAGATATGTGTAACTGATTTTTCGCCTGCCAGAAAGTATCCCACCTTTCTGCACCATAGAATGCATACTCTGCGAACCTCCTGCTTTATTATGAATAAAAAGAAAATCAGCGGCCGCTGTGTGCCAGCACTTTATCACATTACTAACAGACAGTATGTATAATGTCTATAATAATGTAATTTTGGCAACATTGCAACCTCTGATTCTATTTTTCTTTTTTATAATATTTATAACTGGGTATTATGAAAGAGCTTTCTTTTCATTACTTTGTTGTATACTATATTATCAAAAATAAAGCGTGGCCAAGTTTTATAGACGGCAAAATCCCCCTCTGATGGCTATTTTGTCTGCCACTACTCTTTAGGTATATATTCTTTATTTCAATCATAAAACTGACCACTTACTGATTTCCCATTTTATATAACCGGCAAAACTTTCCATCTGCCGCCATCAGTTTTTCAAATGTTCCCTGTTCCACAATATTTCCCTGTTCTAAAACCACGATCGCATCGCATTTTTCCAGATTACTTCTGTTATAATGATGCGTGATCATAATGACGGTAATGCCTGGTATATCAAGCACTGCTTTTTCCACCTGGTATGCCATTTTATTATCCAGACTTGAGGTTGCTTCATCAAGCACCCACAATTTCCTGTGGTGTAAAAAAGCTCTTGCGATGGAGATTCTCTGCTTTTCCCCGCCGGAAAGATTTGATCCACCCTCTTTCAACACGGTTTCCAGCCCCATTTCCAGCCTTTGT
>ENA-OOWN01001690-OOWN01001690.1-human-gut-metagenome-genome-assembly--contig:-NODE-1690-length-15348-cov-17.718368_pt1 | contig 15348 bp, 16 predicted proteins | sample MGYA00241406_ERZ501319 | MGnify/ENA primary metagenome ERZ501319 (study PRJEB25962, sample SAMEA2042734) | human gut metagenome | biome: human gut; feature: human-associated habitat; material: faeces... | reverse complement strand
GCTGTCAAAAGCCTGCGCACGCAGTACATGAACTCCGTGAACGACCTTATGAACAGCCGCCGCAACTTCACCAAGCAGCGCGACAACTACCGCCTGGCCGAAGATGTGTACGCTGTCACCTCCGACCGATACCGCGAAGGCATAGCCTCGATGACCGAAGTGCTGCAAGACGAGATGAGCATGAGCGAGGCGCAGAACAACTATGTCACCGCGCACTACGACTACCGCATCACAAATCTCACGCTCCTGAAACTCTCCGGCAGGCTCGGCACGCTGGCGGAATAAGCCGGGCGCGGCGGCGAAAGCATTTAAATAAAATAATGACACCATACAGACAACATCAAAACATACGACAATGGAAACCCAAAACAACAACATACAGCAGGGCAACACGCACAAGCAGAAAGCCCGGAAATTGAGGAGGCAGCGTACGCAACGCTTCGTGGCAAGCATCTTCGGAATAGCGATACTCGTCTTCGGAATAGTGAAAACCACGATGGTTTTCATCGATTACCGCCGCGCCGAGACAAGCAACGACGCGCAGATAGAGCAATACATATCGCCCGTAAACCTCAGGGCGTCGGGCTACATCAAGGAAGTGCGCTTTACGGAGCACCAGAATGTGAAGAAGGGCGACACCCTTCTCGTGCTCGACGACCGCGAATACCGCATACGGGTGATGGAGGCCGAGGCCGCTTTGAAGGACGCGCAGGCCGGCGCTTCGGTGCTGGGGCGGACGTTGCAGACCACCGAAGCCACGGCGTCGGTCTACAAGTCGTCAATCGCCGAGGTGGAAATACGCCTAGCAAAGCTCGGTAAAGACCGCGAGCGTTACCGCAACCTTGTGGCGCGGAACGCCGCTACGCCGATACAATTGGAGCAGATAGAAACGGAATATGAGGCCACGAAGAAGCAGCTTGACGCCCTCCACAGCCAGCAGAAGGCCGCCATATCGGGCGTAGGCGAGGTGTCAACGCGCCGCAAGAGCACCGAAGCAGCCATAGAACGGGCGCGCGCAGCACTCGAAATGGCATGTCTCAACCTCTCTTATACGGTGGTCACCGCGCCCTGCGACGGCAAGCTCGGCCGCCGCGCCGTTGAGGAAGGACAGTACGTCCCGGCAGGGCAGACGCTCACATACATCATGCCCGACACGCAGAAATGGGTAATAGCCAACTACAAGGAGACGCAAGTGGAGAACCTGCACATAGGCCAGGAGGTTGCAATGACGGTCGACGCGCTCGACGGCCGCGAGTTCAAGGGCAGGATAACGGCCATATCCGGCGCCACGGGAGCAAAGTATTCGCTCGTGCCTACCGACAATTCGGCCGGCAACTTCGTGAAAATACGCCAGCGTGTACCCGTCAGGATTGACTTCGACGGCCTCTCCAAGGCCGACAACAGCCGCCTCGCCGCCGGCATGATGGTGGTGGTTAAGGCGAAAACCGATTAAGAGTCTGGAATTAAGAATGAAGAAAACATGCTTCAATGAGCAGCCGATATAAAAACCTTGGATTATGAGACAATACACGATAAGCCTCACGGGCGGGGCCAAATACGGTAATTACCCGTTCTACGACTGGGTGCCCAAGCCGCTCGGCATCATCCTGCTGATATTGCTTTTCATACCTATACTGACCGTGGGCGGCGTTTACACCGCCAACAGCGGCGAGATGACAAGCGGTCTTGGCATACAGTCGGAACACATACAGTTCGTAGGTTTCGTAACGTCAATCGGCATGGCAGCCTTCTCTCCGTTCTTTTACAGGCTGGTGTGCATACGCCGCGAGAAGACAATGTGCGTCGTGGGCTTCTCCATGATGTTCCTGTTGAGCTGCGTGTGCGCCGTGACCGACAGCATATTCGTGCTGGCATTGTGCAGCCTTGTGATGGGTTTCCTGCGCATGGGGCTGATGATGGTCAACCTGTTCACGCTCATACGCTACGCCTTCGGCATGGAAGCCACGCGCAACATAACGCCGGGCAACGAGTCTGACACTGAGGAAGGATGGGACCGGCTGGACGAGGAGAAGGGCAAGAGCATGCCGGTAATCTACCTGTTCTTCATGATTCTGGGGCAGCTCGGCACGTCGCTCACGGCGTGGCTGGCCTACGAATACCAGTGGCAGGACGTGTATTACTACATGATGGGCATGATGCTCGCGGCCATACTCATAGTGCTTTTCACGATGCCTTACCACGGCTACGCCAACCGCCGCTTACCGATAACGCTGCGCAAGGCAGGCAACGTGGCCGTGTTCTGCGCCATGATGACGTGCGGAGTCTATGTGCTTGTGTACGGAAAGACGCTCGACTGGTTCGCCGACCCCACCATAGTGCGCTCAACCGTACTGGCTGTCGTGTTCGCGGCGGTGTTCGTCTATGTAGAACGGGGCAACCGTTCGCCGTACTTCCGCATGGAAGTGTTCCGCCTGCGCTCCGTCAACGTCGGCATCGTGCTGTTCCTTTTGCTCATGGTACTGAACACAAGCTCGATGTTTGTAAACGTATTCACGGGCGTAGGTATGGACATAGACAACTGGCAGAACGCGTCGCTGGGCAACTGGAGCATGTTCGGATATCTCGTCGGAGCCGTGGTTGCGGTGGTGCTCGGGTCGCGTGGAGTGGGGCTTAAATACCTTTTCGGCATAGGCTTCATGCTCATAGGCGTGTCCGCCTTGTTCATGTATTTCGAGGTGCAGACGGCCGGACTTTATGAAAGAATGAAATATCCGGTGATCATACGCTCTACCGGCATGATGCTGATCTATTCTCTCACGGCAGTGTATGCCAACCAACGCATGCCTTACAAATATTTGTCCACATGGATATGCATCATGCTCAGCGTGCGCATGGTCATAGGACCGGGTATCGGATCGGCTCTGTATTCCAACGTACTCCAGGAACGCCAACAACACTATGTCACGATGTTCGCACAGGATGTAGACCGTACTGACACGCAGTCGGCAGCTGCCTACGACCAGACGGCACAGGGGATGCGCTGGCAGGGGCGTAGCGAGACCGAAGCCGAGAACATGGCTGCCCTGTCAACTAAGGGCAAGGTGCAGGTACAGGCCACACTGTCAGCCGTCAAGGAGATGTCAGGATGGACCTTCTACGGTTGTATGATTGCAATGCTCTTCGTACTCATTTATCCATATAAGAAGAGGAAATTATCTGCTTGGCGGAGGTGACAGCCCGCCAAGTCAGATAATTTTATTAACTTAGCTGCCGTAAAATATCTGCCGTTATGAAACAAACACTCAACGAAAAGATTACAGACCATCTTGACATCCTGCAGAGAGAAATCAGCTACAGGGCTGACGTGCTCGTCAGGAGGTGTCGTCTCCGATTTCCCCCCGGATATGAAAGACGGCTTTGTCTGTTTCGGCATCGGTCTTATAGTGTGCCTTGAGGGTGAGTTTGAATTTACCTTGTCAGACAGGCCATATAAGGCAAACCGGGGAGAGACGGTCTTCATGCCTGAAGGCATGGTGTTCTGCACCACCCGACAATCGCCCGACTTGCGCGTCAGCATCATCATCTACCGCACCGAACCTATACGCGATGTGGTTGGTACCATGGTCCAGTCTGTGCATCTCTATGCCCGTATGGCACCCGATATGCCGTGCGTGTGGCACACAGGGTGTGAGGACGACATTGCCAGATATATCTCGCTGATAGGAGTGGAGCAGCCCACGCCCGACAAATTCTTTGCCACTAGCGAACACAAGCTCCTCCTTCTGTCACTCACCTACCGCCTGTGCGAGGTGTTCAGCCAGAGATACCTGTCGGGCAGTTCGGCCAACGTACGGAGGACAGAGATATTCCTGAAGCTCATCCAGCTCATCGGCCGTCACTATATGTCAGAACGCGGCGTGGCATTCTATGCCGACAAGCTCTGCCTGTCGCCCAAATACCTGTCCGAGCTGTCTAAGTCGATATGCGGATATACCGTCCAAGAACTTGTCTTCAAAGCCATTATACGCAAGGCCATGGGCCTGCTCGACAGTACCAACAAAACAGTTGCCGAGATATCCGACAAATTAAACTTCCCCAATCCATCAAGTTTCGGCACGTTTTTTCGCAAGCAGACGGGCTTGTCACCACAGAAATATCGGGAACGTATATAATATATTGATTTTCAACATACTATATACAAGGCTCCCAAAAAATGCCTCCGATTTAATACAGGATCGCTTCCAACATCCGAAAACATCGACAGGTCAAATCTGGAATACGCCTCCTACTAAGACGTCATTTCCTTTCGGCGACAAAATAAGGTATTCTGTCATTGAAGGCGCATTGGTCTTTCATCTTCGGGACATATCGGCGACAAAACAAGGATTTCTTCCGCCCCTTCCAAGCCATCATGTTTCACGAAAAAATAAGGTGGTGAATCTGAGAAATAGAAAGTCTCGGATTATCTTTCCCTATTCTGCCCACAATCGTCCGACTGATATATATATTCAAAAAAAGTCCGGCAATCTGATACCGATATCAGATTGCCGGACTTAAATATTTGTACATCAATTATTTACAGTAATTCAGGAAGCTCAAAAAGCTTGATGCCGTTACTGCCTTTGATCAGGATGAGCTTATCCTTAGGCTGCTGTTGGGCAACAGCCTCCTTCACAGCTTCCACATCGGGGAATTTTCGGAAAGTGGTGTTCGTCTTTGCAAACTCAGGACCGACAAGCCACACATGGGTGATGCCGGCTGAAAGCAGTGCATTAACCACTTTCTGATGCTCCTCACCGCTCACCTCGCCCAGCTCACGCATGTCACCAAGGATGGCCAGCTTAGACTTACCGACATTCATCAACCGGAAATTCTCGATGGCTGCCGCCATACTCGAAGGATTGGCATTGTAGGCATCCACCACCAACGTATTGTGTTCCGTCTCCGTCAGCTGCGAACGGTTATTGCTCGGCTGATAATGAGAAAGGGCATGGCAGATCTGCTGAGGTGACACACCGAAATGCAATCCAACGGCGATAGCGGCCAGAAGGTTGTCTATGTTGTATGCACCGACAAGATGTGTCTCCACTTCGTATTCTCCGTTCACGCCCTCTGCGCTCCAGGCGAAGCGGACAAAGGGATCGCAAGCCAGTACATGACCACGTACATAATAATCGCTCTCCTCGCTCTGGCCATAACCAATGATACGCTCCATCTCGCGCTCCGATGCCATGGCAACGAGATCTTCATTGCCTTCGTTCAGAAAGAGCAGACCATCGTGGGCTGCAAGGTAGTCGTACAGCTCACCCTTCGTACGCTTCACGCCCTCAAAAGAGCCGAAGCCCTGCAGATGGGCACGCCCCACGTTGGTAATCAGTCCACATGTCGGCTCGACATATTCTACTAGTTTCTTGATGTCGCCGGGATGAGAGGCACCCATCTCCACGACGGCAATCTCATGATCTCCGTTCAGACGCAGCAGTGTCTTTGGCACACCGACATCGTTATTGAAATTGCCCTCCGTATGCATCACACGATACTTCTCAGCCAACACAGTAGACACCAGCTCCTTCGTGGTGGTCTTACCATTGGTACCCGTGATACCGATGACTGGGATGGTGAACTCGCGCCGATGGGCCCGGGCAAGTTCCTTGAAGGCTACAAGCGTGTCGGCGACCAGCACATAGCGTGCATCGCCCTCGGGAACGACAGCCGGATCGTCCACGACAGCATAACTGCAGCCCTGCTCCAGAGCCTTGGCAGCAAACTTATTGCCATCAAACGATTCTCCTTTCAGAGCCAGGAAGATAGAGCCCTCAGGACAGTCGCGGCTGTCGGTCGTCACCACGGGGTGCTCCTTATAGAGGGTGTAGAGAATAGAGTTATCCATAGTGTGTTATTTATTGTCGATGCAAAGTTACTGCAAAAAACATAAAAAGACACTGATTTCTCGATTATAATTACTATTTTTGCGGTGAAAACATAATCACTATTCTAACACAGAACATGGAATATACGCTAAATATCAAAGGGCAGCTATTATCGCTCTCCCGTCCGCAAGTAATGGGCATTCTCAACGTCACTCCCGACTCGTTCTACGCAGACTCACGCAAGCAAACAGAGCAGGACATTATCGACCGTGCCCACCAGATCGTCCACGAAGGCGGCTCCATCATCGACGTAGGCGCATGCTCCACCCGCCCCGGCTCCCAGCCCGTGAGTGCATCGGAAGAAGCCTCCCGCCTACAGTGGGCACTCGGCATCATCCGGCGCGAGCTCCCTGACACGCCAATTTCCGTAGATACCTTCCGGCCCTCCGTGGCACGTCAGTGCATCGAAGAATGGGGCGCCGACATCATCAATGACATCTCAGAAGGCGGGCTGACCTGCCCTGACGGCACGCCCGCAGAAAAGAGTGAATCCATGTTTGAGCTGGTAGGCCGTCTTCAGGTGCCTTATATTCTCATGTCCACCAAATCAAACTTAAAGGACATGATCAAGGCCTTCAGTGGTGAGATACAACAGCTCCGTGACCTCGGAGCGAAGGACATCATCCTCGATCCGGGGTACGGATTCGGCAAGTCGCTTGCCGACAACTACCGCATTCTCTATCACGCTGAAGAACTGCAGGCACTCGACCTGCCAATATTGGTAGGCGCCTCACGCAAGTCGATGATCTTCAAGCTGATCGGCGGCGATCCCTCTACCTCCCTCAACGGTACGACCGTCATCGACACCGTCTCACTGATGAAAGGGGCCAGCATCCTGCGCGTACACGACGTGCGACAAGCCGTTGAAGCTGTAGACATGCTCAACGTGCCCGTATAAATCATTCCCATACTAATGCCTACCTAACGGCTAAACCTCTGAAAAAATGTTTTTTGACTTTGGCATCAAAGATATCATCGACATCCTGTGTGTCGCCCTGATACTCTACTATATCTACCGTCTGATGAAGGAGAGCCGCTCGCTCAATGTCTTCATTGGCATCATGGTCTTTGTCCTTGTCTGGCTCTTCGTGAGTCAGATCCTAGAGATGCGGCTACTTGGAAGCATTCTCGACAAGTTGGTAAGCGTCGGTGTCATCGGTCTCATAGTCCTCTTCAAAGAGGAAATCAGAAAATTTCTCTATCAACTCGGCGCACACCAGCACGTGAAGTCATTTCTGCGCTTCTTCCAGCACAAAGACGCCAATAAGGAAGAGGAGGACAAGGAAACCATCCTGCCTATCGTATGGGCCTGTATGGACATGGCAAAAGGAAAGGTAGGAGCCCTTATCGTCGTTGAGCGGGCCACGCCCCTCGAAGACATTGTCAATACTGGCGAGACCATAGACGCCGATATCAATAAGCTCTTAATCGAGAATATCTTCTTCAAGAACTCGCCCCTTCACGACGGTGCCATGATCATCTCTAAGAAGCGCATCAAGGCCGTTGGTTGTATCCTCCCCGTGTCACACAACATGGACATACCCAAGGAGCTGGGACTACGTCACCGTGCTGCCCTAGGCATCTCCCAGGACAGCGACGCCATTGCCATCACCGTGTCAGAGGAGACCGGACGTATCAGTGTAGCCATCAAGGGACAATTCCGGTTGAGACTATCGGCCGAAGAGCTGGAGGCCATCTTAGCCAAGGAGCTGTGACTTATGTGCACTGACAGCCGCACATCTCAAAAAAATCCAAATGAAAAAGATTGGCTAAGTCAGCGTAAATGATTACCTTTGCATCCACACTGGAATTATACAACACTAAAAAATAATATGAGTTTGTTAGATCAGATTGTAGCGCGTGCTAAAGCCGACAAGCAGCGCATCGTTCTTCCCGAAGCAGAGGAAGAGCGCACATTGAAAGCAGCCGACAAAGTACTGGCCAACGACCTCGCTGACCTCATCCTGATTGGTAACCCTGAAAACATCAAGAAAGAAGCCACGGAGTGGGGACTGACCCATCTCGACAAGGCTACCATCATCGATCCTCTCCACTGCGAAAAGACAGAAGAGTATGCCGCACTGCTGGCTGAACTCCGCAAGAAGAAGGGCATGACCATTGAGCAAGCCCGTGAACTGGTAACAAAGAACAACCTGTACTTAGGATGCATGATCATCAAGACCGGTGACGCCGATGGTCAGATCTCCGGTGCACTGAGCACCACAGGTGACACACTGCGCCCCGCCCTGCAGATCATCAAATGTGCTCCCGGCATCACCTGCGTAAGCGGTGCCATGCTTCTGATCACGAAAGAGAAAGAGATGGGCAAGGACGGTGTTGTCGTAATGAGTGATGTTGCCGTGACACCCAATCCTACAGCCGACCAGCTGGCACAGTTCGCCTACTGCACCGCACAGACCGCCAAGAGCCTGGCAGGCATCGACGATCCTGAGGTAGCCATCTTGAGCTTCTCTACAAAGGGATCTGCCAAGGATGCCAAGGACAAGACTACCGGCAAGAGCGTCTACATCATCGACAAGGTGATCGAAGCTACCCAGCTCGCTAAGGAAAAATATCCCGAGCTCCATGTTGACGGTGAGCTCCAGGCTGATGCCGCCCTCGTACCCAGCGTGGCTCATACCAAGGCCAAGGGTTCTGACGTTGCCGGTAAGGCCAACGTACTGATCGTCCCCAACCTCGAGGTTGGCAACATCGGCTACAAGCTCGTGCAGCGTCTCGGTGGTGCCATCGCCATCGGTCCTATCCTTCAGGGTATCGCACGCCCGGTGAACGACTTGTCACGTGGATGCTCTGTAGACGACATCTACTACATGGTGGCCATCACCTCATGCCAGGCACAGGACGCAAAGGCAAACGAGGCTAAATAAGCAACGGATCAAGACTAAGCTAAGCCGGGACACGAAACCTTCATCCCGGCGAACTTCGTCCGCACACTCGATCCGTATCTCCCAAAAACAACTCTAATAAACAATAACATTCTATGAAAGTACTGGTACTGAACTGCGGAAGTTCTTCCATCAAATATAAATTGTACGACATGGCCGACGAGAGCGTACTGGCTCAAGGCGGTGTAGAGCGCATCGGCATCGACGGTGCCTTCATCAAGGTGAAGCTCCCCAACGGAGAGAAGAAGCAGATCAATGCTGATCTGCCTACCCATAAGGAAGGTGTCGCCCTCGTATTCAAGGTGCTGCTCGATCCCGAGATCGGCGCCATCAAGAGCCTCGACGAGATCGACGCCGTAGGCCACCGTATCGTGCAGGGTGGTGACCTCTTCGAGAAGAGCTGCATCGTCACTCCCGAAGTAGAGAAGGGTATCGAGAGCCTCATTGACCTCGCCCCCGTACACAATGCCGGCCACCTGCGCGGTATCCGTGCCGTAGACGCCCTGATGCCCAACGTGCCTCAGGTGACTGTCTTCGACAATGCATTCCACTCTACAATGCCTCCCTACGCCTATCTCTATGCCGTTCCCTACGAGATGTATCAGAAATATCACGTGCGTCGCTATGGCTTCCACGGAACCTCTCACCGCTATGTAAGTCATCGCGTATGCGACTTCCTTGGCGTAGACATCAATACCCAGAAGATCATCACCTGCCACATCGGCAATGGTGCTTCAGTGGCCGCCGTGAAATATGGCAAGGTGATCGACACCTCCATGGGTCTGACTCCGTTGGCTGGCCTGATGATGGGCAGCCGCTCGGGTGACATTGATCCTTCTGCCGTTACTTATATGATGGAGAAGCTGAACAAGACTCCTCAGGAGATGGCCGACTGGTTGAACAAGGAGTCTGGTGTGCTCGGCATCACCGGCATGTCATCTGACATGCGTGACATTGAGAAGGCCGATAAGGAAGGTAACGAGCGTGCACACCTCGCCCTGCAGATGTACAACTATCGCATCAAGAAATACATCGGCGCTTATGCCGCAGCCATGAATGGTGTCGATATCATCGTCTTCACTGCCGGTGTAGGCGAGAACCAGGAAGGTGTACGTTGGGATTCCTGTCAAGGTCTCGACTATCTGGGCGTCAAGCTCGATGCAGAGCGCAACCACTGCCGTGGCGTAGAGCAGGTCATCTCTGCTGACGACTCTAAGGTAAAGGTAGTACTTATCCCCACCGATGAGGAGATCGTCATCGCCCGCGACACCGTAGAACTCGTAGAGGGCCTGAAGAAATAAATCCATAGCCACAGATAGCCTGTGGATAATATAAAACCTTACATCACAGGCATCGTCACAGGCTATGACATATTAAAATCCGCTCGTTGTCCGATTGGACAAGGAGCGGATTTTTTATTACCTCCCGATGCAAGTTTGTCAGAGGTCATTCTCTCCAATGATGCGAACAAACAACATACACCGTTCCGATACACAGTAAGCAAACACCTTGAGAACTTATTTCAGCATTATTATATGCCGAAGAATCAGCGTCTTATACTGGTGTTTCATATCTTCGGGCAGGAATGACATATCGATGAGGTCGAACCATTTGGGCAACACCCTACTGAACTTGCGTGCCATATTCTCAATGACCTTCTCCTCAATGCCCGATAAAGTGATGGACCTCATGAAGTCCGCCTTATGCAGCTTGCGCTTCTTTCCGTTAAGCGTAAGAGCCAGTTCTTCGGTATCCTCCCGCATGACAAGGGCTGTAGACAACATATCGTAGGCGGGCGTAAGCGTATAGGCACCGTCCATGGCATTGTAAAGCGAGAAGTTTTTCAGATGCATGTCTGCGTTACCGGTGATCCACGAGAATACGACAACCTCCCAAAAGTTGACCAGATCGAGTTTCGGAGTTGACGAATATTTCTTTATGGCCTTGGCTATCTGTTCGTAAGAACCTTTATATTTATACTCGGTAAGACGCTCGGTCAGCTGGCACATATCTTCCATAGGGATCTTCCGGCCATCAGATGTACGGTCTATTCGCCTCGTTATATAACACAATTCGCCGTCGCTGAAACGTATAAGGCTATGCGGCACTACAGCTATCTTTGCTGCCTCCGCCAGATGCATGGTAAGGTCCTCAAGCTCGGGCAATGCCCGATATGTGGCGGTCTGCGGCTTCAGGATGAAACGTCCCCACAGTCCCACTATGGTGAAACGGGCGGGCTCGTTCCTGCCTCCCCGATCAATGTCAAGCGACAGCTTGGCCTGAACGCCCGTCAGCGTTGTCTGACTGCGCACCACCTGCCGTGCCAAGTCACCCAACTGGGCCCTTACATAAGGCAGCGAAGGCGCATTACGTGTACCGAAGAACTTACGGGCACATACCGGATGAAAATCGGTCTGTCCCTCTTTCAACTCCTTGTAACAATAAAGACACCTCATAGTTAATTCATAATTGGGTAAACGAAAAAATATCGAAAAAGAGGATATTAAATTTTATTTTTTAATTCCTCATTCTCCCCTATCTTCTTCCTCATCATCCTGCTCCGGCACCACGCTGACAGCTCCGATGCAGTCCCTGCAACAGGCAAGGAGCAGCGACATACGGTCACGCTGATTTATCTTCCAGCTCTTTTCGGCTATGTCAAGCAGCCACCCTTCAGGTATGAGTCCGTCGAAAAACGGAAACAGCACTGTGTCGTGATAAGGCTTGTCAGTAAGAGGAAGGGTAAGACTGACCGCCTCGGCATCGTCAGAAGAAAGAAAATCAGAATCATACAAGAACGTAAATCCGTTCTCGTCTTCAGTAAGCCGTCCGGCCACACGGTCGTAAAGATATACTATCGCTGTTTTCATAGGCTAAAGGATTTGAGTTCAGATAAAAAAAGACGATGGACACCGACTGGACAATGCGAGGCCCTACTCTACTGATAAGGGCTTTTACTTGCCCTGCTCACTGCCTGAACGCATGTCAACGGCACCGACCTGATGCCCGAAAAGACTCAACACCTGATTGACCTTGTCCATACGCAAGGTCTGCTTGCCCTGCTCCAGCTCGCGGACAAAGCGCAACCCCACACCTGACTTTTCAGCTAAGTCAACCTGAGTGAGGTTAAACTTCCTACGCATTTCCCTAACAAAATCAGCTATCAGTCTGTCATTCATATTATACCCGTTTGGGTACAAATATACAAAATAAACATAATGTTTATACCTTTTAGGGTATAATTTTATTGCTTTTATTTTATTTTATACCTTATCGGGTATAAAGATAAGCAATATTATCAAATTACACTTATAGGGACTAAAAGGAGATTACTTCAGAAGGTTTCCTTATTAGTCCCTACAAGTGTATGATGCTCGATCTTAAACGTTATTCCCAATGCACCGGCTGATAAGTCTCAACCAGCAGCGACGTTGTAGCATTTCTTTATTCAACTTTCCATATTGCACTGTTAATGCTTCTGTCTACACTATCGGATTCACGCGAGATCTTCTTGCCAAAGTTGAACGTGTAAGCTAGGTTTGCTGATATATACGGTTGGTGCGTACCTGATTGTACCAATAAACCTTCCGCTCAGAAAGTACGTAACTTCATATCCCTATACTATCTGTTGTCAGTCGTCATGCTCGGCCATCTTCACGACATCTTTTACATCTTCCGTCCGCACATGGCCACGGATAAGCACAGCCTGACAACCGCCATCATCCTCTTTAACAAAAAGTAGAATATCCGTGAACACGCCGTTCTTTGCCTTGGCCATGATGCTTACATTGTCACCATCATCGTTAGCTTGAAGGATCTCGTCATAACCATAATTGAGTAGATCCTGCACTCGCTCGCCAAAACGATTCTTTTTGCTGCGCGAACAATCACTCATCTCAAGAATCCACATGCTATCGACACCATTTAATACCTTATGGCTTGTGGAGTCGTTTATCTTCTTGTTACGTGCCATCTTCATCATCCACTCGGGTATCTTCGTACTCTTGACACCCTTTACCGTACGATAGTCGGTGAAGATCTGGGTAGCCGACTGGGCAAACAGCTGCGTGCAGCAGACTGCTAACAGCAACATCATAAAAATCTTTTTCATATTCTCCTTGTTTTTTTCATCCGTTTGACGTATGGAGACAGGAAAATGTTGCACTGCCAGATATGAAAAATACTTTTCTTTGATACAATTTACTTGGCTATATAAAAGAAAAACCGTAAATTAGCACCACATATTAATAAATAGTCTCGAAAAAATGACACAAGAAGAAAAGACCCAGATAGAAGAACGTATTGTCGATGTCCTCAAGACCGTATATGATCCCGAGATTCCCGTCAACATCTTTGATTTGGGAATGATCTATAAGATCGACGTGAAAGATGACGGAAACGTAGATGTAGACATGACGTTCACTGCCCCCTCCTGCCCCGCCGCCGACTTCATCCTCGAAGATGTTCGTACAAAGATCGACAGCGTTGACGGTGTAAAATCCTCCAATGTCAATCTCGTCTTTGAGCCTGCCTGGGATCAAAGCATGATGAGCGAGGAGGCACGCATAGAACTGGGTCTCGACTAAATGCACCCCTTCATTGCGATGCCGGCAAAGGCCGTTAGTACCGACTGACGGGAAGCATCACTGCCCGCCGGCCCCGAGGCTTTGAAAATTGAAGAGTATGAAGAATGTATATTTTCTGAGCGACGCCCATCTAGGTTCTCTTGCCATCCCTCACGCACGGATGCAAGAGCGTCGGCTGGTGCGCTTCCTCGATTCGATCAAGGAGAAGGCTAGCGCCATCTACCTTTTAGGCGATATGTTCGACTTCTGGGATGAGTACCGCTATGTGGTGCCCAAGGGATATACGCGCTTCCTGGGAAAGCTCTCTGAACTGACCGACAACGGAGTGGAGGTGCATTTCTTCACAGGTAACCACGACCTATGGACCTACGGCTATCTGGAGGAGGAGTGCGGTGTGATTCTGCACCGCAAGCCCTTCACCACGGAGATCATGGGGCATGAGTTCTATCTCGCACATGGCGACGGACTGGGAGACCCCGATCCCAAATTTCGGTTCCTGCGTAAGCTGTTTCACAGCACGACATGCCAGCATCTGCTCAACTTCATGCATCCCTATTGGGGCATGAAGCTTGGACTTAACTGGGCTAAGCACAGCCGTCTAAAACGTGCCGACGGAAAGGAAGAACCCTATATGGGCGAGGACAAGGAATATCTCGTGCAGTGGACCAAAGCCTACATGAAGGAACATTCCAACGTGGAATACTATATATACGGACATCGTCACATAGAGCTTGATCTCAAACTCGACCGTCATGTACGCATGCTGATCCTCGGTGACTGGATCTGGCAGTTCACCTATGCCGTCTATGACGGCGAGCACCTTTTCCTCGAGCAATATATCGAAGGAGAGAGCCAACCTTGACAAGGGATATGCTAGAAAAGCAGGAAATCTGCTAAAGAAATCTAAAGGCAGCAACTTTCCTTTCTCGTGGCACGTCTTTTGTTTATACAGCAATATATCCACTAATAAAGGTGGAAATCAATAATCAGGAAGCCCTTGGGCATTCCACAAAAGCGAATTAAAACTTAATCAATTATGGAAGTACAAGATTTGGAAAAACTCGTCAACCAGCGTTCTCAGTCGATCTCTTCGGCTATGCCCGCGCTGATGCGTAAAGTGTATACATGGATGACGCTGGCCCTGGCCATCACGGGTATCTGTGCCTATGGTACCGCTACCTCACCTGCCATCCTGAGTATGGTCTACGGCAACCGTGTGATGCCCATCGTGCTCATCATCGCCACCTTCGGTCTGGTGATCTACACCTCGGCCCGTATCCGCAAGCTGAGCCTCAGCACGGCCACGACCCTCTTCGTCATCTATTCGGCCTTGATGGGCGTAATGCTCTCAAGCATCTTCCTCGTCTATTCGCCGATGGTCATCACCAAGACCTTCTTTATTACTGCCGGCACATTCGGAGTCATGGCCGTCTATGGCAGTGTGACGAAGACCGACTTAAGCAAATGGGGCAACATCCTCTTCATGGCTCTTATAGGACTGATCATCGCTTCGTTGGTTAACGTGTTCCTGCGTAGTGCCATGTTCGACCTCATCGTTTCCTACATCGGTGTAGCTGTCTTTATTGGCCTGACCGCATGGGACAGCCAGCAGATCAAGCGTACACTTGCCATGGCCCCCGATATGGGCGAGACGGCACAAAAGATCGCTCTTCTCGGCGCTCTCAACCTCTATCTCGACTTTATCAACCTCTTCCTCTATATCCTCCGTATCTTCGGACGCGACAACTAAAAGAAAACAGACACCCCAAAAGGGGTACACTCTTATAACAAAAGGCGCTGCACAGGAAGCAAATCCTGCCCAGCGCCTTTTCCTTTATTTGTCGCCATTACTTATAACATTGTCACAAGAGTATCACGGCTCACCCGATAAACCTAAGGGGAGTTGTGGACTCACCCAAGAAATATGGGGGATTGTTTAGCCTGAGCTCGAAAAGACATTGTATC
>ENA-OOWN01001684-OOWN01001684.1-human-gut-metagenome-genome-assembly--contig:-NODE-1684-length-15376-cov-4.276026_pt1 | contig 15376 bp, 18 predicted proteins | sample MGYA00241406_ERZ501319 | MGnify/ENA primary metagenome ERZ501319 (study PRJEB25962, sample SAMEA2042734) | human gut metagenome | biome: human gut; feature: human-associated habitat; material: faeces... | reverse complement strand
GGGTGAACGGCAAAACGACGCTGGACGAGGAGATCCAGGCGCTTGAAGCGCTCGACGGCGTCAGCTATATGACGCTGATGTGAAAACGGAAAAGCAAAAAACGGCGCGGGAGACCGCGCCGTTTTTCTTTGCTGTGGAAAAGTCGGGGAACGTCTCACGCCGCCTTGCGGCTGCGCGCGAGGCTGACAAAATAGCAGCCTACGACAGTCAGATAGACGAGTACCGAGCCGAGGCCGCGCCCCTCCCGCAGATAAGAGCCCCAGAGCATCAGGGCGCAGTATTCCTCCGCCTGCGAGTTGATGGCGTAGTCGCCCATGGTGGCCAGGAAAATGAGCGCGGACAAAATCGTATAGGCGACCGTAAACGGCACAAGATAGGACCTTTTGCAGTACAGCGTCAGCCAGAGCAGAACGAGCGCGATCGAGGCGCAGGCGATGCTCTGGAAAAACAGCAGCGCCCCGAGGCGAGAGTCCTTCGCAAGGAGCACAAGGCTGTAAAAGGTGGCGTCCCCGGTCACTTTCCGCAAGAAACCGCTGCCAGTCGTATTCTGATGTACCCAGTCGATCAGGGACGAGCCGCCCTCGAAACCGAGGAGCGGCAGCTGCGAGCGGATTTCGAGGGTGAAGAAAAGAGGGACGAGAATTGCGAGGAAGAGCGCGGCGAACAAAAGTCTTTTGCGCGACTGTGTGGATATCTGCATGGTGTTATCCTCCCTATATGAATTTTCCACTCGGCGCTTCGCCGACCCGGCAGAGAGCGGCGGCGAAGCATCGGCTTTTATCTCATTAGACGTAAAAAAGCACGCATTTTTCGCCTTTTGGAGAAAAAACTGCAAGTTCGGCGCTTCGACTAAATCCGCGCGGGCTGTTCTGTGCAAAGCGGACGACGATTTTTTGCAGAAGATGGGATTTTGCACACGGGCGGCGAAAGCGCGGCGTTTGCGCCGCCTTTATACACCTTGTTAAGAAAAAGCCGCGCAGCGGGGCGGAATCCCGCCCGTTCGTCGATTGACAGGGGAAAGTGCGCGCCGTACAATGAAAATTAACACAAAAAGAGAGGAAAAATCATGAAATATGTCAAGGAGTTCGGCATCATCCTCATCGTCTCGCTTGTTGGGGAGCTGCTGAATTATTTTCTGCCCCTGCCCGTTCCGGCGAGCATCTACGGCCTTGTGCTGATGTTTCTCTGCCTGATGCTCGGCGTCATCAAGCTCAGCGACGTGCACGATACGGCCTGCTTTCTCATTGAGATCATGCCCATCATGTTCATTCCGCCCGCCGTGGGGCTGATGGCTTCGTGGGACGTCATTCAGGCGAATCTTGTCGCCTATCTCATCATTGCCGCGGTGACAACGATCGTCGTTATGGTCGTGTCCGGCCTTGTGACGCAGGCGGTACTCAAAAGGGGCAAGAAGGGGGCGGAGAAGAAATGACATTTTTTGAACAGTCCGTCTTTTTCGGCGTCTCTGTCAGTCTTGCTGCCTACGGCATCGGCGTGCTGCTGCAAAAAAAGTTCAAGTTCGCACTCTTCAACCCGCTGCTCATCTCGGTGGTGCTGACCATTGCGGTGCTTTTGACGGCGCACATCAGCTACGACACGTTCTACGAGGGCGCGCAGTATTTGAGCTACCTGCTCACGCCCGCGACCGTGTGCCTCGCCGTGCCGCTTTATGAAAAGCTATCGCTTCTGAAGAGCAACTGGAAGGCCATCTTCGCCGGTATTCTCTCCGGCGTCATTACGACGCTTTGCAGCGTGTTTGTGATGAGCAAGCTCTTTCATCTTACACACGAGGAATACGTGACGCTTCTGCCTAAGTCCATCACGACGGCCATCGGCATGGGCGTTTCCGAAGAGCTCGGCGGCTACGTGACGCTGACGGTCGCCATGATCATCATCACCGGCATTTTCGGCAACGTGATCGCAGTTTCGGTGTGCAGGCTTTTCCGCATCACCGACCCCATCGCCAAGGGCGTGAGCATTGGCTCGGCCGCGCACGCGCTGGGCACGGCCAAGGCGCTCGAGATCGGCGAGGTCGAGGGTGCGATGAGCAGCCTGTCCATCGTCGTGGCGGGCCTTCTCACGGTCGTCGGCGCGTCGATCTTCGCCAACTTTATGTGAAAAAAGGAGCATTCGAAAGAATGCTCCTTTTTTGCGCGGTTCCCCCGCGATGCGCGCAAAATTTGCATTTCTCAAAATGAGGATTTGACATAGCGAACAAAACGTTATAAATGTGGGAAGAAAGAACAGAAAAGCAGCCGGTGCGAGCATTCGTGCCGCGACTGCAAAGGATACGCATTAGGAGGCATTGCAATGAACAGAGCAGAACAGGCGGAAAAGACCACAAAGGCGCTGTACGGCGGAGCGTCCGCACTCGGCGTCACCGACCCCGAGTTTGCCGCCATCAAGGAGCGGCTCATCTACGGCGAGGTTTACGCGGAGGAAAAGCTCAGCGCCAGACTGCGCGAGCTGGTCATTTTGGTCGTGGCGACGACGAATCAGACGATGAACGAGGTCAAGCGCCACACCGCCGCGGCGCTCGCGTGCGGCGTGAAGCCTGAGGAGATCAAGGAGGCCGTCTACCACTGCGCGCCGTACATCGGCCTCGGCAAGGCGGAAAACGCCGTGAACGCGGTGAACGCCGTGTTCGCCGGAAAGGGCATCGTCCTGCCGCTCACGAGCGGCCAGACCGTGACGGAGGAGAGCCGCCTTTTAGATGGCATCGCGGCGCAGAAGTCGATCTTCGGCGACCACATCGACGCGATGCGCGCCGCCGCGCCGGAGAACCAGAAGAACATTCAGGACGATCTCTCCGCCTACTGCTTCGGCGATTTTTATACGAGAAAGTTTTTGCCCATCCACGAGCGCGAGCTGCTGACGTTCTCGATCCTCGCTTCTCAGGGCGGCTGCGAAGGGCAGGTCAAGGCCCATGTCGGCGGGAACGCCACCGTCGGCAACGGGAAGGAGGTCCTGCTCGCGGCGCTCACGGTGTGCCTGCCGTATATCGGCTTCCCGCGCACGCTCAACGCGCTTTCCTGCATCAACGAGGTCCTTCCGGAAGCGAAACAGTGAGAAATTTCAATAGATAGGAGTGCAGTAGAATGAAAACCTTAGTTGCCTATTTTTCCGCCAGCGGCCAGACCGCGAAGCTTGCCAAGACCCTTGCCGGTGTGACCGGCGGCGACCTCTTCGAGATCGCGCCCGAGACGGCCTACACCGCTGCCGATTTGGACTGGATGGATAAAAAAAGCCGCAGCACCATCGAGATGAAGGACCCCAAGAGCCGCCCCGCCATCGCGGGCAAGGTCGCGGATATGGCGCAGTACGACACGGTGTTCGTGGGTTTTCCCATCTGGTGGTATCAGGCCCCGCGCATCATCGAGACGTTCCTCGAAAGCTACGACTTTTCGGGCAAGACCGTCATCCCCTTTGCCACCTCCGGCGGCAGCGGCATGGGCGGCGAGGACGTTTTGAGATCCGCTTGCTCGAAGGAGACAAAGTGGCTCCCCGGCAAGCGCCTGAGCAGCCGCGAGAGCATGGCAAGCGTGCAGAAATGGGTCGAGAGCCTGGGGCTGTAAACAAAAAAGCGGCCCAAGTGAACCTTTAAGCCGTCTGCGGAAAAACAAAAACCCGCGCCGAGTGGTGCGTCACAAGCGTTTTCGCAGTGCGAAAACCTTGGTGCACAAGCAATTCACTTGTTTGTGCGCTGTTAAATGTCCCACGGATACCAAAACCGGCGCATTTGCGCCGTGCAAGCATTTTGCGCAGCAAAATCTTGGCGGAGGTGGGATTCACTTCCACCGAGCATTTGAATCGCCCTTGGGTTAAGCCGCCTGCGGCGCGTGAAACAAAAAACGCGCCGAGTGGCGCGTCACAAGTGTTTTCGCTGTGCGAAAACCTTGGTGCACAAGCAATTCATTTGCTTGTGCGCTGTTAAATGTCCCACGGATACCAAAAAGAAGAGCACCGCTTTGCGGTGCTCTTCTTTTTGGTGGACCTGAAGGGATTCGAACCCACGACCTTACGGATGCGAACCGTACGCTCTCCCAAACGGTTCACTTATATGCCCCCCAAACCACCCGAAAATCGACACTCATACACAGAATTTTGTCGCAAAAAATTAGAAAATGTATATGGCCTCGTTTCATTCTTAGGCTGAAAATGTCTACAAATAGGTCAAAGAAACTTTCTTGCATTATAACTCGCATATTGTTGGGATGTCAACACAACGGCAACAATACGGTTCGCATCCCCTTGGGGGAATGTTGAAAATTGAAGATTTCGGACGATATGTTCGCATCCAAAGCACTCTCGTTGGAGGGTGCTTTTTTTATTTTAGGAGGTGGAAAAGTGGACGGCTCAACTGTATTTGACTACTACTACGGAGACGAAAGCAGTCAATTTTCTTTTTATCGTATTCCACGCCAACTTGTTGCCGGGCAGCAGTTCAAGAAAATATCCACTGACGCGAAGCTGCTGTATGGCCTCCTGCTTGACCGAATGGGCCTGTCAGCGCGGAACAGTTGGTACGATGATGCTGGCAGGGTCTATATCTTTTATACATTGGATGAGATACAAGAGGACTTAAATTGTGGTCACGAAAAGGCGGTCAAATTATTGTCCGAACTGGATACAGATAAAGGTTGCGGTCTGATCGAGCGAGTAAAGCAAGGTCAAGGCAGACCAGCAAAAATCTATGTCAAATGCTTCACTACCCACCGAGTACCTGCTGAAACCCCTGCGCCGCAGGAGACTTCCAGACTTCCGAAAATCGGAAGTCAAGAAGTCGGAAAATCAGAAGTCAAGAGTTCCGATAATCCGAAGTCAAGACTTCCGATTTTCCGAAGTGCAGACTTCGGAAAATCAGACGGTAATTATATTGAATCTAATCAAACTGATTTTAGCTATAAAAATCAATCTATCCATCCATCACCTTCCGCCGAGCAGCCGGGATGGATGGATAGAAGCGAGTATCTGAGAGAGATCAAAGAGAATATAGAGTACCCGTTTCTTTGTCAACAGTTCAATGCCGATGATGTAGATGAGGTCGTGGGGCTGATGGCGGATGTGATGTGTTCCACACAGTCAACGGTACGGATCGGCGGTGAGAATATCCCGCTGCCACAGGTGCAAGCCCGCTTCTACCGGCTGGACTACTCGTTGATGGTCTATGTGTTTGAGTGTCTGCGCCGCAATACCACACAAGTCCGTAATATCCGCGCATACCTGCTCACCACGCTGTTCAACGCCCCGCTGACCATGAATAACCATTATCAGGCCGAAGTCCAACATGACTTCGGCCTTTAATTTTTGGTTGAAAATGTGGCTCAAAATGAGACACATTTTTCGACATAAAACTTGAATATGGAGGTAAATCAATGTCCAACGAAAAGAAAAACCCGCTGATTGGTGCGTTTCGGACGCCTGTTGCCGGAGCGCCGCCCACTCCCGCACCGCCTATTCCTGCCAAAGAAACCAAACCGCCCATTCTATCGCCCGCCGCTGTCAAGCCCGGTGAAGTGAAGAAGCCTGCTGAACCGGCCAAGGACGATAAGGCGGCCAAGGATGGCAAGCCCGCTGCGGCCCCGGTCACTCCCACCAAACCTGACGAAGTGAAAAAGCCCGCCGAGCCTGTCAAGGATGATAAGGCAATCAAGGACGGCAAGCCCGCCGCTGCACCGTCTGCTCCCGTTAAGCCTGACGAGAGCAAGAAGTCCGCCGAGCCTGCCAAGGATGATAAGGCGGTCAAGGACAGTAAGCCTGCTGATGCTCCCGCCGCTCCCACCAAGCCTGGCGAGGTGAAGAAGTCCGCCGAACCCGCCAAGGACGATAAGGCGGTCAAGGCTGATAAGCCCGCTGATGTTCCCGCCGCTTCCACCAAGCCTGACGAGGTTAAAAAGCCCGATGAACCGGCCAAGGCGGCGGTGACGCAGAAATCGCCGGAACAGCCGAAGGATGCTACTACGGCTACCCGTACCGCAGATGGGCCAAAAGGCTCTGCCGTGACCAAGGTGTTTGAGGATCGGCTGGATGCCCCTGCCGAAGCTGATTTTTTCAAGCTGCCCATCCCCAATGAGGGAGAAATTTACAGTATGGCCGTTCATCCGGCATATCTGAAGGACTTTCTGGATCATCCCTTTACGGTGAACCGTGAGACGCAGGACTATAAAGACCTGTTTGAGTCCATCAAGACCTATGGTATTCGTGAACCTGTCCTCTGTCGGCCCGGTCGCAACGGTGGCCTTGAGATCATTTCCGGTCATCGCCGCCATGACATCGGCGCACAGCTGAATTACCCTATTCCTGTCCTGATCGAGCGTGTGGACGAGGATGACGCACAGATCCAATGCGTAGACGGAAACCTCCACCGTAAGGATATTCCTATCTCCGAACTGGCCCGTGCCGCACAGATGAAAATGGACGCACTGAAACGCAAGGCCGGACGCCGCTCCAAGGCGGATATTCTGGCGGGTAAGGAGCCGATGAAGCGCAGCGATGAGCAGGTGGGAGAAGATTTAGGCATGAGCCGCGCCAGCGTGCAGCGATTGATGCGCGTTAATCAGTTGGAGGAGCCGCTGAAAAAAATGGTGGATAAAAAGGAACTGCCGCTGGATACCGCCGAGCAGATTTCCCACATGAAGCCCACCGAGCAGAAAACACTTGCGGACGCCATAGAAAAAGAGGGCGGAAAAGTCCCATCCAAGACGGAGGCGGTCAAGTTGAAGGAGGAAAGCCGTGCCGGTACGCTCACTGCACAGAAAATTGAGAACTCCGTTGCGCCCACCAAGCGGGAAATCGACCCGCCGTTGAAGGTAACTTTTCAAGATGACGAGTTGCGCCCCTACTTCCCGGACAAGGGAACCACCGTCGCTACGGTCAAGCGCACGATGTTCGAGGCGATGGATCTTCGCAAAAAGGCGCTGGAACGCCAGAAAATGAAGATGCAGACCGAGAAGGAACCTAAGAAGAAATCTGAGCCGGAGAGGTGACGGAGCATGACGGTTGTAATTGTTAAACCGGGGTATGCTCCGTATGAGGCGGAGATCAACGGCTTAGATGAAATGCAGGAGGTCGTAGGCGGAATGATTCAGGCCATCTACCCCTTTGAGGATAGGGCCGCAGTTGTCTGCAATGATGAGGGTATTCTTTTGGGGATGCCGTACAACCGAAGTGTTCCCGGCGGATATGGCGGTGTATTTGGCCCGTTCTTTGTGTGCGGCTTAGGTGAGGAAGATTTTTGCTCTTTGACCGCAGCGCAGATCAAAGCCTACAAGAAGGAATTTCACTGTGCTGAAATCCTGATTGGAGCAACAGGCAATACTCCCATCACGATGAAAATTCAGCCCAAAGCGGTAGGCAACTCCGGCCAAGAGAAAGGCCGGAATGACCCTCCGGGCCGGGAGTGAGCTGTCATGCAGGAATATACTTCCCCAAGCGAACGGCTGAAGGCGCTGACAGATCAATTGGAGCAGGGCGTGTCAGATATTTTTCAAAGCGGTCAATACGCAGCTTATCTTACTGCCATGTCGAAATTCCACCATTATAGCTTTGGCAATACCATGCTGATTTTCATGCAATGCCCAAATGCCACCCATGTTGCGGGTTATCACGATTGGAGAAGGAACTTTGGCCGACAGGTCAAGCGGGGCGAGCGTGGCATCACCATACTCGCCCCCTGCCCTTACCGCAGACGGGAGGAAGTGGAGGAAACGGCCCCAGACGGCTCCACAGCCACGACCATCCAACTGGTGCAGCGCGTAGGTTTTCGGACAGTCACCGTGTTCGATGTGAGCCAGACCGAGGGAAAGCCGCTGTCGGAGCTTGTCCATAAGCTGACCGGAGATGTGGCGGACTACGAGCGTATGACCGAGGCAATTTGTGCTCTCTCCCCCTATCCTATCAACATCGAAGCCTTTCCCGGCGCTGCCTATGGCTGCTGCAATTTCGTAGAGCAGCGCATTTTGGTGCAGCCGGATATGAGCCAGGTGCAGACCATCAAGACCATGATTCATGAGGTCAGTCACGCTAAACTCCATGCACCAATAGAGGACGGTGACGGTGAAACACCACCACAGCGCAAGCGGCGCTTTGTCCGGGAAATGGAGGCTGAAAGCGTGGCTTATGTAGTCTGTCAGCATTTCGGGATTGATACCGCTGATTACTCTTTCGGCTATGTGGCCGGATGGAGCCACGGAAAGAATCTATCGCAGCTGAAAGCGTCATTAGAACTGATCCGTAATACCGCCGCAGAACTGATCGACGGTATCGACCCACCGAAAGAACTGCCCCCGCCTACACAGAAAAAACAGCGAACAAAAAGGAGAAATGCCTATGAGCGCAGTTGACGCCCGGAAAGAACACTATGAGGCCGTGGAGATTTTAGGCATCCCCGGCCTTTTCACTACCCTCCGAGTAGACCGAACCACTATCCCCAAAGGCGTGTATGCCTATGATATGCAGACCAGTGAACAGGATTGGAGCCAACCTTGCCTGCTTGCCCGGCATATCACGGTGGAGCATTTCGGCACCGTCCTGACCGCAAGCCCTGTTCCCATTCCGCCCAATGGGTATCTCGATTTGTCCCCCGGTGATTTTGAAGGCCAGTTCTGCGGCGAGCGTATGACGCTGGCTGATTTTGAAGCCAAATGGCTATCCCCAGTCAAACGACCGCCCAAGAAAAAGGTGCTCCATAAAGCCGCACCCCGCCGTCTTGCACCGATTCGATGAGGTGCGTTATGGGAAAAGAAATCAGTTTGATCGCGTTTCTGGACGAAGTGGTGTCCCGGAATACGCAGCATTACAGAAAAGATTTTGAACTGGATGCTCAGAAACTGCGTGACGCACTGAACAGCCCCTATATGGATGAACGGATATTCTACTTCATGTCTCGCCCTAACGGGACATGGTGTGTGCTGGAACGGGATGTCTTTCTCCGAGACAGCGACGGGTATAAGATTTGGACACACTATGCGGATATGCCCGATGGCATCGAAGCCTATCGCGTCACCATCACTGGGCGGCGCGGCACAGCCCCTATGGGTCATGTTGTGAAGCTGAATTACCGGGAACAGGTACAGCGGGTCATAAAAGTAGCGATCCCCTTTGATGATGTGGAACTTACTTTTTACTCCGGGGAGAAGTTTCGTATGCCGATGGAGCAGTACAGAAAGCAGCGGGAAGAAATTTTCTTTGAGTATGGAGCCATTCAGAATTTTCGCTGCTGCCCCAAAAGCGAGGCGGAATTGTACCGCGTTATTTCGATGGAACATCGCTTGCAAAAGGGCTGGCAGCCCAAAACAAAAAAGGGGCCGGACACTCCGGCCAGATAGGAGGTATTGAGCCCATGCCTGAAAAGGACAGCGAGGACAGCTTTTATTATTTGAACGCATATCAGGACGATATTACGCCCGGCCAGAAAATGACGATCCTGCATAACATTTCTTTCAACGATTGGCGGGCCGGCCCTCATATCGCCCCGCTGGTCACGCTGACGAGAGAGGAAGTCACACAGCGCAAGGAGGCCAGCATTACGCTGGAAAAAGAGCTGTACGCCCAGCTAAAAAAACTTGCGGCGGCGTGGGATGAACAGGCCGCACAGACGATGCTGCTGGAACGGGCGCTGGAATATCTGCAAACGCCAGAGGTCGAGCATACCTCCAATGAGTGGAAACAGGACAAAAACGGGATATGGGAGATCAGCAACCGCACCTATAAAATGCGATATAAAATCTCCTATGAAAAGGCCGCCGATGTTTACCTCGTCAGCTGGGGAATCATCTACAACGCACCTAAACAGCCAGACAGCAACTACCGGAATTATTGGGGAGACAGTATCTATGTCGCGCGGCAGGATAAGAAAAAATACCCCAGCATGGAGGCCGCACAGCATTATATCCAAGGCCGGTTTGACCTGTATTGTCACCTGTTCCGAGAAATCTCCCCACCAGTCCCCAATGAGTGCAGACGGATGTTCAGTATCAACGGCTATTTGGCGGCAGGGTACACGCTGGCTCCACCAGATAAGGAAGAACCCAACAAGAAGGCCGTTGATGACCTGCTGGCCTGTCTGGATGACGCGGATGCCGCAGTACCCCCAGCGGAGAAGCCGAAAGTGCATATTTCTGAAAAGAAGGCTGAACGCAAAAAGTCCGTTCCAGTAAGATAGGCGGTGCGTCATGGGATACAGCCGTTTAGAACCGGGGCGGGAGTTGGAAGTCCGCGAGTACATCAGTTTTCAACGCGGCCGCGATGGCTTTTGTGAATTGATCGAGTGCAGCGTGGATGAATTGCTGGAACGCAAAGCCGAGAGTATTGTCCGTGAAAAAGAACTATGTCAGCGTATTGATGCCGCAGTGGAAGTATGGTCAAAACAGGCACAGCAGACCCAACAGTACATGAAGGCGCTGGAATATGTCAAAACGCCGCCTACACCTCATACCTCAAACCGATGGACGGTCAATGAATATGGCAACCATGAAATGAGCAATATGGTGTACCGCTTTTCATGGCGCGAGTATGAACACACCGAATGGGATAGGACGCTGGAAAAATCTGTCCCGAAATCATGGGAACTCACATGGTCAGTTACATTCAACACGCCGCATAACCCGGACTATTCCGGCGATGGCTGGAAGATAGCCGGTCAGGACAGAAAAATTTTCCGGGATAGAGCGTCTATGGAGAAATATCTGCAAGGCCGTATTGCAGCCTACGCTGACCTGTTTGTTGAGATATGCCCACCAATCCCGACAGAGCATAAAGACCGCTTTTCCATCAACGGACAGTTGATGCAGGGCTACATGGTAGCAACTAAAGAGCCGGAACGCCCGGATCAAGGCCAAGTGGATGCCCTATTGGACTGCTTGGACGACGCGGATATGCTGGAGGTGCCTACTCTCGCTCCTAAGAAACAGCATCCCCAAAAGGAAAACCACACGATCAAAAAGAAATATTCCCCGACACGGTAGGACAGCGGCGCTCTGCGTCGCTGTCCCAGCCAGCATGGAATTTTGACATCAAAATTCCGCTGGTTAGGGGCGTACCCCTAAAACCCCGTGCCGTCCGTCGAAATGTGTCTCAAATCGAGACGCATTATTTTTTACAAGGAGAGTGATGTCCCTGTGCAAACCGACTATTCGCCATGGGGCGAAATACAGGCTCTTGAAACGCTGCATCCCGGTATCCACCTCATCACAACACCCGGCCACGGCGGCATCATGGCGGAATGGCCCGCCTATCTTGAGCTGTCCGTCGCCGCGCGTAAATGCGGCTTTCGTGAAAACGGCTACCTTTGGTTTGAAGAGGATTGCTGTGAGCAGGTGGTGCTTCGTGAACTGCTGGATCGTGGGATGTGGACGCTGCCGGATCGGATCAGCGACCCGGCAAAGTTTGAAGAAGGAATCAACCGAATCATCCAGCAGTATCACCCGGACTATTGGTCAGAGCGAGAAGCGGGCCGCACCGTTCCGCAAACCCGCAAAGTGCGAGAGAAAAACAATCTGTCTATCCGAAAGGGGGAACAAGCCGATAAAGCCATATAAAACAATGACGCTTCGCCTGAACGCCGCGGAGTACGCGCACCTGTGCCGACAGGCAGAAGTGACTGGGCTGAAAAAGGAGCCGTTGGTACGGCAGCTCATTATGGGCGTAAATCTCCGGCCCCGTCCCCCCGATGCCTATGCCGACCTGCTTCGGGCGCTGTCCGCCATCGGGAATAACATCAACCAGTTGGCCCATCAAGCCAACGCCAGGGGCGCAGCCACCGGTGACGAGATCACGGAAGCGCTGCATCTGGTGCGGCAGGCCACACGATTGGTGCGGGAGCGGCTTTGAATGGCGTATACGAAGATCATTGTCATTCATAGCCGATTGGACAGGTGCCTGGGCTATACGCAGGACGAGGAAAAGACCTCTCTGGAAACGGTGCTGGACTACGCCATGAACAGGGATAAGACCGAGCAGGACTGCTTTGAAACTGCGCTGAACTGTGACCGGGAAACCGCCTACGCAGACATGATGGACACCAAGCGCCGCTGGGGCAAGACCAGCCGCAAACGCAAGGGCTATCATGTGATTCAGTCCTTTGCCCCCGGTGAGGTCGCGCCGGAGCAGGCCCACGCCATCGGCGTCGAATTGGCACAGCGGCTTTTGGCGGATAAATACGAAGTAGTGGTGTCCACGCATTTGAACAAGGCGCACCTACATTCACATATCGTATTCAACAGCGTGTCCTTTGTGGACGGTTCCATGTACCGTGACCGTATTTCGGACTTGCTGGGCGGCTCAGGGGTGGGTATCCGGGGCACATCGGATGCGATCTGTCTGGAGCATGGCTTGTCGATTATTGAATCCAGTGAGCCATCCGTCAGCCGTGCCGAGTGGGAGGCAGAAAAGGCGGGGAAGCCCAATTTCCGGGGGCTGGCCCGTGCGGACATAGACACCGCCATCGCCAACGCCTACACCATGCGTTCTTTTTGGGGAGAGTTGGTGAAAATGGGCTATCAAGTCAAGCGGTATCCCCAAGTAACCCATGCGGCGGTCAAGCCGCCGGGCGGCGCGCGATTTCTCCGGCTGGACAAGCTGGGGGCCGGGTACAGCGAGGCGGAGATATTCTCCCGTCTTACGGAGAGCCGCATCGGCACAGCGCCGCCAATCAGCGACCATACCCCTATCCTGCCGCAGCGGTATTTCCCCTATGGGCGGTGCTACCGTGTGAAAGGCCGTTTGCCATTAAAGACAGGCCGCGCACGGGGCTTCCGGCTTCTGTACCTGAAATATCTTTATCTGCTGAGGAAGCCGCCATCCCGGCGCAAGACCCCGGTCTCACGGGCAGAGGCCATTAAGTTTGACCGCTACCAAGAGCAGTTCTTTTATCTTTACAAAAACCGCATCGACAGTGTGGAGCAGCTGACCATGCAGCAGGAGGCGCTGCAAGCGGAGATCGACGCTCTGACTGACCGCCGGGCCGATTTATACCGCCTGCGCCGAAAAGCCCCGGATGATACAGCTTGTTCCGAGAAGATCGGCACGATCACCGCGCGGCTGCGGGTACTGCGCCGGGAGCTGAAGCTGTGCGCCCGCATTGAAGATGATATTCCAACGGTGCGGGCGCAGATGGAAATTTCAAAGGAAAGGAGCGACCATGAAAAAGCTGATAAAAGCAGACCTGAGCAAAGTGTTGGAGCTGACCGCAGCGTACCAACCCATTGACCGTGACAGCCTAAAGGCAGAATTGGAGATTTTGGAGCAGAGCCGATACAACGATTATCTCTTTCTGGCCCGGAAAGACCGCTTTCGGTTGATGCCCCTGTCCGAGGTCTACACCGTTGGCAGTGATGCCAATGGGTTTCTCACTCTATTTGAGGTACAGACCTGCTGGCCGGTTCTGGCACTGACGCTTCATGTGGAGTATATGGAAAGCGGCATCCACCGTGGGAGCGTGATTTTAATGGACTATCCTGAACTTGTCCGGGATGTGGTGCTTTTTGAACGGCTCCCCGATACTCAGCGGGAGGGGCACATCAAGCAGCTGATAACCCGCTGTGTACGGTATGCCCCGCAGTGTACGATGGTGGATCTGATCGAATATTTGAAAACCGGGAGGTGAAAGAAAATGGACGCAAGTGGAGAAGTGGCCGACCTGATGGTAAAGGAGAGTATCCAGCTGACGGAGGAAAGCATCAAGCTGTTGGCGGCAGGCTGTAAAAACCTGACCGCCTTTTTATATGCTCTGGCGAAGGATAATAAAAAGCTGGTGGGAAAGACCAGTATGAAGCGCCTGCTGCGGGAGGGCAAGGAATTGAAAACCTTTTGCATCAAGGCCGAGGATTTGAACGACTTCCGCAAATACGCCAAGCCCAATATCCTCTTTGCCGCGATCCGGGATACAAAGGAGGATGACGGTGTGGTGGCGCTCGTCACCAATACGGATTTTGTATCCCCGGTCAATCTGTTCATGCAGCGCCGGGGCTATCCCGCCCCCACGCAGACGCAGGAGGACGATACCGTAAAAAAAGACGCACCCCGCACTCAACAAGGGAACTCCTCACCAGAGCGCGGGAATGGCTCGACAGTATCGAGAATGAGCCAGACGACGAGGACTACTGATACGGCTGAGAAAATCAGCGATATTCCCACGGTAAAAGGCCGATTGGCTGTGTTGCAGAAAACCGCTGCGGGGATGCGGGACGGTCAGGCGAAGCAGCGTTCCCAGCCCACACAGCAGAAATCAAGATAACAGGAGGAATTTTTTGTATGGCAAATCTGGAGCAGATCGTGAGCCGTAAGGCCGAAAACGATACGAAGTGGAAAGAAGCCCAGCAGGCCGAGAGGGAAAATACTACGGCGATGCAGGACGCCGGAATCACGGAGATCACCAGCAATCCCGAAGCATACGCCCGCTATCTGGAGATGCAGGGGGACAACCCCTCTTACAGCGCCGGCAATATCGCGCTGGTGATGTTTGGGAACCCGGAGGCCACCGTGTTCGGAACCCGTGACCGCTGGAAAACGCTGAACCGTTCCGTTATGGACAGCGAGAAGAACAACGGCGTGAAAATTTTTGCCCGCTCTCCTATGGGGCGCGGTTATACGCTGGCGGATGCCTATGACATCAAGCAGACGCAGGGCCGGGATATTTCCCGGATCACCTTGCAGAATGACAGTAAGGAAATGGAGGCGGCGTTGACCACCGTTCTGAATTATGCCGTTGTGCCGGTGGTCATTGACAAGGAGCTTCCCGCGCCCGCCTTTTATGATTCGGCCAATCTGGAACTGGCCATCAACCCGGACTACCCCGACAACGAAGCCTTTGCGGCGATTACCGCCGAGGTAGCCCACAGCCGTTTCCATGCCAAGGGCGCCAATGCCAGCTATGACCGCGGCGAGTGTGAGTTGGACGCACAGAGCATTTCCTATATCCTCTGCCGCAGATACGGAATTGAACGGCCTATGCCGGATATGTCGAACCTCGCTGCTCTCTATGAGGGCTGGGAACCGCAAGAGTGCCGACAGGCTCTCGATAATATTCAGGATACCAGTAAGCAGTTTGGGCGCTCCATTGAGAAAAATCTGGAGATGGGCAAACAGCGCAGCCGTGCCCCGGTACATCGTCCTACCCGGTAAAGTCCCGACAACAGGGGGTGTCTCCCCTTTGGGGAGTATGAGCCACCGCCCACCCCTGTCAAGGCCGCACGATTGCTGGCGCAATCATGCGCGGAGTCAGCCAGTGCGCGCACTGGCTGAGCCTTGACCGGGCTGTTCGCTGGCTCATTAGGTAATCAAGGGGAGGACACCCCAAAAGCCGCTGACAGCGGCTTTTGCCATATTGGGAGCGCGGCGCGTCCAACGCAGTGCCAGCGAACCCATCAGCTGCCCCGCC